>Ga0207888_100215_pt1 | contig 32042 bp, 32 predicted proteins | sample LinPmetageLP43_FD_184055 | JGI IMG/M metagenome (GOLD analysis project Ga0207888, IMG submission 184055) | Marine viral communities from the Pacific Ocean - LP-43 (SPAdes) | ecosystem: Environmental > Aquatic > Marine > Oceanic | place: Pacific Ocean | collected 2010-08-27
GATTTTTCAAGGAGCTAAAATTTATTCAGATAGCATTTTAGGAGATACTGTTTACGTTCATAGCGGGGCAATAATTGGTGCAGACGGTTTTGGTTTTGCTCCCAATGATTCTGGTGAATATAGCCGTATTCCGCAAACCGGAAATGTTGTTATTGAAGATAATGTTGATGTGGGTGCAGGTACTACAATAGATCGTGCAACTCTAGGCTCTACAATTATTCGAAAAGGGGTAAAACTTGATAACCAGATACAGATAGCTCATAATGTTGAGATTGGCGAGCATACTGCTATAGCTGCTCAAACAGGAATTGCCGGTTCAACTAAAATCGGTAAAAATTGTCTTATAGGTGGTCAGGTTGGTATTGTGGGGCATATTACTATAGGAGATCGTGTTAAGATTCAGGCTCAGTCTGGTATTGGGCGTAATTTGAAAGATGATGAGACGGTTCAAGGCTCTCCTGCATTATCATACAGCGACTTTAATAAGTCGTATGTACATTTTAAAAATTTACCAGGTTTGGTACAACAAATAAATAATTTGGAAAAACAAAAATCCAATGATAAGTAAAGCTGAAGGAAAGCAAAAAACAATCGCCGGTGAGGTTTCCTTAACCGGCGTTGGTTTACATACGGGTAAAAACGTAACCCTAACATTTAAACCTGCTGAAGAAAATACTGGCATGTTTTTTAAACGTGTCGATCTTGAAGGTCAGCCCATCATAGAAGCCAATGCTGATTATGTAGTAAATACTCAGAGAGGAACAAACCTTGAGAAGATGGGAGTTCACATTCAGACTAGCGAGCATGTTCTTGCCGCTTGTGTGGGACTTGGTATTTATAATATTTGTATTGAACTCGATGCTTCTGAACCACCTATAATGGATGGGTCATCTAAGTTTTTTGTTGAAGCTTTAGAAAAAGCCGGAGTTGTTGAACAAGATGCTTGCAGAGAAGAGTATGTGGTAACTGAAGTTATCAGTTATGTAGATGAAAACTCTGGTAGTGAAATTATGCTGATGCCTTCAGACGAGTATCAACTTACTACAATGGTAGATTTTGGGACAAAAATATTAGGTACTCAAAATGCCAGTATCAAGAGTATATCAGAATTTAAAGATGAAATATCAGACTCGAGAACCTTTAGCTTTCTTCATGAAATAGAAATGCTTCTTGAACATGGTTTGATTAAAGGCGGTGATCTTAATAATGCAATTGTATATGTAGATAAAGAATTATCGCCAGAAACAATGGATAAGTTGAGAGAAGCTTTTAATAAAGATTCTATTTCAGTAAAACCTAATGGAATTTTAGATAACCTTACATTACATCATCCTAACGAGGCTGCACGTCACAAATTACTTGATGTTATAGGTGATCTAGCACTCGTAGGTATGCCAATAAAAGGTAAGGTAATAGCAAACAAACCAGGGCATTATGTAAATACGCAGTTTGCAAAGAAACTTAAGAAGATCATTAAATTAGAGAAGCGTAATAACGTACCTCAATTTGATTTATCTAAGCCCCCGGTTAAAGATGTAAACGAGATTATGGCCATGCTGCCTCACCGTTCCCCATTTTTATTAGTAGATAAAATATTAGAAATAACAGATACGGGAGTTATAGGTTTGAAAAATGTTACAATGAACGAGCCATTTTTTGTTGGCCATTTTCCCGGAGCACCTGTAATGCCTGGCGTTCTTCAGGTTGAAGCAATGGCGCAAACTGGTGGTATTTTAGTATTGAGCACGGTACCAGACCCAGAAAATTACCTTACCTATTTTATGAAAATAGATAACGTTCGCTTTAAACAACAGGTTGTACCCGGAGATACATTAATTTTTAAATTAGATTTACTTTCACCTATTCGCAGAGGAATCTGTCATATGCAAGGAAGCGCATATGTTAACGGTAAATTAGTTTCTGAAGCAGAGCTTATGGCTCAAATCGTTAAAGTAAAGAAAGACTAGATTTATGAATCAACCCTTAGCATATGTTCATCCTGGTGCCAAAATCGCTAAAAATGTAGTGATAGAGCCGTTTACTACAATTAATAATAATGTAGTTATTGGCGAAGGCAGCTGGATAGGATCTAACGTAACTATAATGGAAGGTGCTCGCATCGGTAAAAATGTAAGTATTTTTCCGGGAGCTGTTATATCTGCAGTTCCGCAGGATAAGAAATTTGACGATGAAGATACTGTTACCATTATAGGAGACAACACAACGATTAGAGAATGTGTTACGATAAACCGTGGTACTTCTGATCGTATGAAAACTCAAATAGGAAACAACTGTTGGATTATGGCATATAGTCATATTGCACATGATTGTATCGTAGGGGATCACTGTATCTTTTCAAACAACAGCACGCTAGCGGGGCATATCCTGGTTGGTGATTACGTTGTATTAGCAGGTATGGCTGCAGTTCAGCAGTTTTGTACTATAGGTAGCCACGCCTTCGTTACCGGTGGTTCATTAGTACGTAAAGATGTTCCCCCTTATGTAAAAGCAGGTCGCGAACCGCTCTCTTATGTAGGTATCAATTCAATTGGATTGCGGAGAAGAGGTTTTACAACTGAAAAGATTAGAGAGATTCAGGATATTTACAGAATTCTCTACCAAAAAAATTATAACAATACGCAGGCTGTTAACATTATTGAAGCTGAAATGGAAGCTACTCCGGAGCGAGATGAAATCCTTCAGTTTATCAAGAACTCACAGCGTGGTATTATGAAAGGTTATTTTACAACAAACTAATTTTTTCCGCTTTGCGGAATAGCATAGAATTAAAATTTAATTATGGCAAATACATCAGATATTCGTAATGGAATGTGTATTCATTACAACCACGATATTTATAAAATCATTGAATTCTTACACGTTAAACCTGGTAAAGGACCTGCTTTTGTGCGAACAAAACTTAAAAGTGTTACTAACGGAAAAGTGCTGGATAACACATTTTCTGCTGGACATAAAATTGAAGAAGTACGTGTGGAGACTAAAGGATATCAGTTTTTATATGAAGATGGTGAATGGTACCACTTTATGAATACAGATGATTATACGCAGATACGTCTTTTAGAATCTGCTTTAGATCAGCCCGGACTTTTAAAAGAAGGGGAAGTGGTATCTATTGCGATTAATACTGAAGATGGTTTGCCGCTATCTGTAGATATGCCTGCTCACGTTATACTGACCGTTACTGCTACAGAGCCTGGAGTTAAAGGTAATACCGCAACTAATGCAACAAAACCTGCAACTGTAGAAACAGGAGCAGAAGTTTCTGTACCTTTATTTATAAATGAAGGAGATAAGATTAAGGTTGAAACTGAAAAGGGTACTTACAAAGAGCGTATTAAAGAATAACAATTGAAATTTCCACAAAAACATACCTTAGCGCAGATTGCTACAATTCTTGATATTGAATTTGTAGGGGATGCTGAATTTCCTGTTTATGGAATTAATGAAATTCACGTTGTTGAACCGGGGGATATTGTTTTTGTAGATCATCCCAAGTATTATGATAAAGCTTTAGAATCTGCAGCTACAATTGTTTTAATCAACAAAAAAGTAGATTGCCCGGAAGGTAAAGCTTTACTCATTTCAGAAGATCCTTTTTCAGACTTTAATAAATTAACACGCTATTTTAAACCTTTTAAGAAAGCAACATCTTCAATTGCTGACACGGCTCAAATAGGAACAGGGACAATTATCCAGCCTAATTGCTTCATTGGTAATAATGTAAATATAGGAACGGATTGTTTGATTCATGCAAATGTTACTATTTATGATAATGCTGTTATAGGAAATGATGTTATCATACATTCTGGAGCTGTTTTAGGAGGAGATGCTTTTTATTATAAAAAGCGCGATACTGTTTTTGATAAATTAATTTCTGGAGGAAGAGTCGTTATTCAAGACTCTGTAGAAATTGGAGCACTTTGTACAATTGATAAAGGGGTTTCTGGAGATACGATAATTGGTGAAGATTCTAAATTGGATAATCAAGTACATATAGGTCACGACACCCAAATAGGAAAACGCGTACTTATAGCAGCACAGTCTGGGATCGCAGGATGTGTTGTAGTTGAAGATGATGTTGTGATTTGGGGTCAGGTAGGTATTGCGAGTGGAATTACAATTAAAGAAAAAGCGGTAATTTTTGCGCAAAGTGGTGTAGGTAAAACCTTAGAAGGTGGTAAATCGTATTTGGGTACACCGGCAGAAGACAGCAAGAAGAAGTTTAGGGAACTGGCATCAATTCGTCAAATTCCTTATATTTTAGAACAAATAAAAAAATAAAATGAGTAAATCAGCTAAAGACCTTGTAAGAGGTTTGTATGAATCAGATTTTTTTAATGATTCTAGTGTTCTAAAGCAATATTTACATGAAGATGCAGAGTTATATTGGAATGCATCTACGGGTTTCTCAAAAATGACATACAGTGACATTGCTGATATGTCTTCAGAAATGGGAAAATCATTTATATCATTAAGATCTTCTATAAGTCACCTGATTGCTGAAGACGATAAGGTGAGTGCCAGGCTTACATACTATATTAAGGCTGTAGAAAATCCTGATGAAGAAGTAGGTGTTATCCATTTTATGGCAATCTGGGAACTAAAAGATGGTTTGCTTTATAGAGGCTATCAGATAAGTCAGCCTAGTGATGAAGATCCTCAGAATAATGATGCGCACATCCGTATAAAGTCATAAAAATCCTTTAGCATTCATCTATAAAAATTTACTTTTGTACCACAAAATTCAAACAACTCATGAGCGTTTTAGTAAATAAAGATTCCAAAATAATTGTACAAGGTTTTACCGGTAGTGAAGGTACTTTTCACGCGGGTCAAATGATTGAATACGGCACAAATGTAGTGGGTGGTGTAACTCCGGGTAAGGGAGGTCAAAGCCATTTAGACAAGCCTGTTTTCAATACTGTTGAAGAAGCAGTAAAAGAAACTGGAGCAGACGTATCTATTATTTTTGTTCCGCCGGCATTTGCTGCTGATGCGATTATGGAAGCTGCTAATGCAGGAATCAAAGTAATTATAGCAATTACTGAGGGTATTCCTGTTTCAGATATGATTAAAGCTGCTGACTATATTAAAGATAAAGATTGTAGACTCATAGGTCCTAACTGTCCGGGAGTAATCACTCCGGGAGAAGCAAAAGTGGGTATTATGCCAGGTTTTGTTTTTAAGAAAGGTAAAGTAGGTATTGTTTCTAAATCAGGAACACTTACTTACGAAGCTGCAGATCAAGTTGTAAAACAAGGTTTAGGTATTACAACAGCAATTGGTATAGGTGGGGATCCAATCATTGGTACAACTACTAAAGAAGCTGTAGAATTACTCATCAACGATCCTGAGACTGAAGCTGTAGTAATGATTGGTGAAATAGGTGGTCAGTTAGAAGCTGATGCTGCAAAATGGATCAAAGCTAGCGGCACTAAAAAACCAGTAATAGGTTTTATCGCTGGGGAGACTGCTCCGGCTGGTAGAACAATGGGGCATGCAGGAGCGATTGTTTCTGGTGAAGGTGAATCTGCTGCCGACAAGAAAAAAATATTAAGAGAAAACGGAGTTCACGTAGTTGATTCTCCTGCAGAAATAGGTAAGAAAGTAGCTGAGCTTTTAAGCTAATCTTTTACCATTCTTATTTTAAAAACCGACACACCTAATGTGTCGGTTTTTTTATGAGCAAACAGTTCAAGTTTGCTATATTTACCGCTGTTCAAACTAACTAATATTTGATACTCAATTAGAATGAAACTTTTAGAAGGAAAGAATACAATTATAACTGGTGCCAGCCGCGGAATAGGTAATGGCATTGCCAAAGTTTTTGCTCAAAACGGCGCTAATGTTGCCTTTACATACAGTTCTTCTGCAGGACCGGCAGAAGAATTAGAAAAAGAATTGACTTCTTTAGGAGTTAAAGCAAAAGCTTATAAATCTAATGCAGCTTCTTTTGAAGAATGCCAGGAACTTATCAAGCAAATCTCAGAAGATTTTGATTCTATTGATGTTTTGGTAAACAACGCAGGAATTACAAAAGATAATTTATTGATGCGTATGAGCGAGGAGGACTTCGATAAAGTTATTGAAGTAAACCTAAAGTCGATTTTCAACATGACTAAAGCAGTACAACGAACTATGTTGAAACAACGTTACGGAAGCATCATCAATATGAGCTCTGTTGTGGGTGTTAAAGGTAATGCCGGTCAGGCAAATTATGCGGCTTCAAAAGCAGGCATAATAGGTTTTTCAAAATCTATGGCTTTAGAGTTAGGTTCTCGTAACATAAGAACCAACGTAGTTGCTCCCGGTTTTATTGAGACTGAAATGACTGCTAAATTAGACGAAAAAACAGTTGCAGGCTGGAGAGATGCTATCCCATTAAAACGTGGCGGAACTCCCGAAGATATTGCAAATGCTTGTGTGTTTTTAGGAAGTGATATGAGTGCATACGTTACGGGTCAGGTACTTCAGGTAGATGGCGGTATGCTAACCTAAATCTTCACGACACGATACAATCTATGGCAGCATCTACAATTCTATACATCATCCTTAGTGGGATTATAGCATTAGGTGCTGCCATTTTTTTTTACTTCTATAAGCCACAACGATCAAAACAACTAAAATTTATATTAAGTACGCTTCGGTTTTTGACCTTATTTTCGGTATTGATTTTACTTATAAATCCCAGTTTTAAGCAAGTCACATATTCTACTATAAAGCCAAAACTGAGTTTGGCTATTGACAATTCCAGATCGATGGAATATCTGGGAGATACTACTCAAATTCAATCGGTTTTCAATTCTTTTTCTGAAAATGAAGAATTAAACAATCGCTTTGATATTGATTATTACAGCTTTGGTAGAAACCTTAAGCCATTAACAGCGCTTAATTTTGATGAAGGTCAGACCGATATTGCAAAAAGTCTAAAAGATTTAAATCAGATTTATAAAGGAATCGATTTTACTCCTGTTATTGTTACTGATGGAAATTCAAATTTAGGAGCTGATTACCGGTACACAGCCCAGGAGAACAACAGCAATCCATTTTATTTCTTGGCAGTAGGAGATACTTTGGTTTATGAAGATTTAAGTTTAGATCGTATTAATACTAATAAATACGCGTATCTCAATAATGAATTTCCTGTTGAATTGATCACATCGTATACGGGTGAATTTGATGTGAATGCGACGGTTTCGGTTTCTCAAAATGGAAGAATAATACATAAAGAGCAACAGGCTTTTACTCCCGAAAATAGTTCCCAACGTACCAATTTTTATTTGAACGCTTCTTCAATAGGAGTACAGCGGTATCAGGTAACCGTAAGCGGACTAGATAATGAAAAGAATTTAGAAAATAACACAAAGAATTTTGCCGTAGAAGTCATCGATCAAAGGTCTAACGTTTTAATTGTTTATAGTGTTTTACATCCTGATTTGGGAACACTTAAGAAAGGTATCGAAAGTAATCAACTAAGAGCGGTTACCTTAAAAGAGATTTCGGAAGTCAATTTAACCGAGTTTAACGACTACGACCTTGTTATTTTATTTGAGCCCGAAGAATCTTTTTCTTCGGTTTACAAGGAGCTAAATAAGGAGCATAAAAACCGCTTTACTATTATTGGCACTCAAACAGATCTCAGTTTTTTAAACAGTATTCAACAGACAGGGATTTTTCCGAAGAATAATGAGTCTGAATTGGTTCAGCCAGATAAAAATGAATCCTTTGATGCGTTTCAATTAGAAGAACTTTCATTTGACAATTTTCCACCTTTGGCCAGTATTTTTGGAAAAGCTCTATTTACGGGTGATTCTGACGTTTTGTTTTATCAACGAATAAATGGTGTCACTACACAAAATCCGTTACTCGCAGTTACAGAACGTTCAGGAAGGAGAGAGGTGTTTTTACTGGGTACCGGTATTTTTCAATGGCGTAGTCAAAGTTTTATAGACAACCAGAGCTTTGAGAATTTTGATAACTTCATTGATAAGTTGGTTCAATATGCCGCTTCTAATCAGCACAGAAAACGATTAGAAATTAGTTATGAGCAGTTTTATTATAAAGGAAATTTTATAAATATTCAGGCACAATATTTTGATAAGAACTATGTGTTTGATCCCGGCGCGTCGCTTCAGATTGAATTGAGAAATGAAAATTCAGAAGAAACCTATCAATCACCCCTAGTTTTTAAGGGATCTGCATACGAGGTAGAATTATCTAATTTAGAGCCGGGTGACTACACGTTCCGTATAACTGAAACCGATCAAAATGTAAGTTCTGGTGGTAGTTTTACAATAATTCCTTTTGATTTAGAGCGACAGAGTCTAAATGCAAATTTTCAGAAAATGAAAACATTAGCTCAGGAAAGTGGCGGGAACATATACACACTTGAAAATTACAATAGGCTTGTTGACGAATTGCTAAACAGTGACCAGTTTATACCGGTTGAGCGAGCTGTTAAAAAAAACGTACCTTTAATCAACTTCGTTTGGTTATTAGCACTTATTGTTGCTTGTCTGACCGCAGAATGGTTCATTAGAAAATACAACGGACTTATATAAACAAAAATTACATTTTTATGGAAAGGTTACCTAAAATAGGAATACCCGTTATTATTGGTATAATAATTTTAATAGTGATTATTGCAAAATCTGCAGTTACTATAGATTCTGGTGAAGCCGGAGTGCTTTATAAACCTTTTGATGGGGGAGTTGTTACAGACGAACCCCCATTAGGGGAAGGTTTTCATATTGTTGCTCCTTGGAATAAAGTCTTCATTTATGAAGTAAGAAAACAGGAGCTTAAGGAAATTATGAATGTTTTGTCTTCTAATGGTCTCGATATTAAACTAGAGGCTTCTGTGTGGTACAAACCCCAAGCATTAAACTTAGGTAAACTGCATCAGGAAATAGGTGAGGATTACCTAAATAGAATTTTACTACCAACTATTAGATCTGCTGCAAGATCTGTTGTTGGGCGCTATACTCCAGAGCAATTATACTCTTCTAAAAGAGATGCCATACAGGCAGAAATTTTTGATGAAACCCGAAAAATAATTAAAGATCAATATATTGAATTAGATGAAGTTCTAGTGCGTGATGTGACTTTACCAGCGACTATAAAAGAGGCTATAGAGCGTAAGCTGAAACAAGAGCAAGAATCGTTGGAGTATGAGTTTAGATTGATATCTGCTCAAAAAGAAGCAGAACGCCAGGTGATAGAAGCTCAAGGTAAATCTGATGCAAACCGTATTCTAAGTCAATCTCTTAATGATCAAATCTTAAAAGATAAGGGTATTGAAGCGACTTTGAAATTATCTGAATCACCTAACTCAAAGGTTATTGTGATAGGATCGGGCGATGGTGGATTACCTATTATATTAGGGAACAATTAGAAAATGAATTAAGAAGTAGGACTTGATCATTTTACATAAAAAAAGCGAATCTTAACGATTCGCTTTTTTTATGCTTTTTTCATGCGTACCGAACGATCTTTTCTAAGTTTTATACGTTGTTTAGATTGTACTAGCATTTGAGCTTTAGAAACCCAGTTATCATTTACAATACGATCTGGAAAGAACTGGATGAGTTCTGTTACGATTTCAATATCGTGAGAATTGAATTTGCTTATCTGATCAAAAGTGAAGATCCCGATAGTATTGAGTTTCTCTTCCGTGTAGGGGCCAATACCGATAATTTTTTGTAAATCATCTGCATCTTCACTATCTGCATAGCCTATTCTTGAAAAATCAAGTTCTCCGGTATTTGCCTCAGGAGTATCGTAAACTTTAAGCTCTGTAATATTTCTCTGATTTTTAGCCGCAATATTACTTTCTTCTATCTCTTTAAGATCATCTTCATTAAAATCCATATCAATATCGGCAGCAGACTTTGAAGATAATTTTTGACGTAAAGCGCTTATTTTTTTCAGGTATTTTCCCTTTTGATAATAGAATGCAAAAAAGTATCCAATAAGAAACGATACAAGCATTAATACCCCTACTTCTATAAAGATGAAAGGTATTGAGATATTATCATTGGCTTGTATGTATATCAAACTAACCATTAATTAAATATCAATTCGTATCTATTATTCAACTTAATTTTATCTTCCATATCTCTGGTGTAAAGTGGATCATCTTCTCCTTTAGAATATGCAAAAACCTGATTTTCAGGTAAATTAAGGCTTTTTATTAAAAATAACCTAATCTTTTCGGCCTGATCAAGAGCGAGTACATAATTATCTCTATCGTCGCCAATGTGGTCAGTGTATCCAATAATATCAATTCTGGATTGGGGTTTTGCTTTTAATTTGCGTTTTACTTCAGCTAAAAATTCTGCTGCATTTTGATCTCTTACCAATCGTGACATTTTAAATACGGGTCTAAAAGTTATGTCAACATTTCTTACTACGAATTTAGAATTTGATTCGGCTTGTTCTAATTTAGCTAATCTGAGGCGTTCTTGGTCATCCTCCATAGCGTGTTTGGTTCGCTCCAGTCTGCTCTGTAACTCTTCAATAAGCTTGTCATTGGTTCCAGAACTATTAAGGCTGCTGTCTGTATACGTATTCTTAGTTGTAATTTCAGAATCGCTATCATCGAGATTGTCGAATGATTGCGAAGGAGTTAAGGAATCAAGAACTAATTCTTGAATATTATTTTCAATTGGCTTATGCTTTATAAAAAGACTGTTTCTATTTGTGGAGTCGCTAGAATTCAGAAAATACAGACCTATTACGCACCAGCATAGGAATACGGAGAAGGCTATTAAGAAATTTCTCATTATTTCTGAATTTCCTCAAAAATAACACATTGTGATAAAATGATCATCAGTTGGTTAAATCTATTCGATATAATGCAAGTTAATCGTATTTTTTTTTTAAATTCGTCTCGTATTTATGAAAAGAACAGCATTGCATCATCATCATTTTTATTCACGCACTCAAGCGAGGTAAAGATGTTGTATTTGTAATTCACGTATAAAAATAACAATAACCCGTTTGAGTCATTCAAACGGGTTTTCTGTTTAGGGTGGCTCAAGCTAACAAACCAAAGTAAGATGACTAAAAAAATTAGAATCGCTATTCAAAAGTCAGGCAGACTTAATGAAGACTCCCTGCAAATTTTAAAAGATTGCGGAGTATCTATAGATAATGGGCGCGATCAACTCAAGGCAAATGCTGCAAATTTTCCGTTAGAGGTGTTTTATTTGCGTAACGGTGATATTCCACAGTATTTGAGAGATGGGGTTGTAGATATCGCTATCATTGGAGAAAACGTTTTGATAGAAAAAGGAGATGATATAGCCATTGCTCAAAAGCTGGGCTTTTCAAAATGTCGTGTTTCTCTAGCGGTCCCTAAAGGAACCAAATATGATTCTGTAAAGGACTTTGAGGGTAAAAAGATTGCAACGTCTTACCCTAATACTGTTTTAGGATACCTTTCTCAATTTAATGTAAAAGCTGATTTGCATATAATTAACGGTTCTGTAGAGATTGCACCAAATATTGGTCTTGCCGATGCTATTTGTGATATTGTTTCAAGCGGAAGTACCTTATTTAAAAACGGGCTTAAAGAGGTTGAAGTAATGCTCAAGTCTGAGGCTGTGCTTGCTGTTTCGTCTAAAATAGACACAGAGCGTCAAGAAATTTTAGATAAACTACTTTTCAGAATTCAATCTGTTTTAAAAGGTCGCGATTATAAATATGTATTGCTTAATGCACCTAATGATCGCTTAGATGAAATTATAAAAATGCTTCCCGGGATGAAAAGCCCTACTGTTCTACCACTTGCAGAAGAAGGATGGAGCAGTGTACATTCAGTAATTGATAAAAATGAATTCTGGGAGGTTATAGATAAGTTAAAAGATTCTGGAGCTCAGGGAATTCTAGTTAGTGATATCGAAAAAATGGTGTTGTAATTTCGCTAATGCGAAAAGATAAAAGCTATGAATAAAATAGAAAATCCAGATCGTTCTACCTGGGCAGAAATTCTCAAACGCCCAACGCAGACTTACGATCAGATTGAAAGTACGGTTCTTGAGATTTTTGACAAGATCAAATCTTATGGTGATTCTGCTGTTAAGCAGTATACAGAAAAATTTGATGGAATTTTGATAAATAATCTTGAAGTACAGCAAAATGAAATAAATGCTGCTGTAAAGGAACTTTCACAAGATTTAAAGCAAGCAATAGAACTTGCAAAAAAGAACATAGAAGTATTTCACCAAGCACAAAAAACAAATCCTGTAAATGTTGAAACTGCTCCGGGGGTTAATTGCTGGCAAGAGAAACGACCTATTCAAAAGGTTGGACTTTATATCCCTGGGGGTACAGCGCCACTTTTTTCGACAATATTAATGCTCGCAATTCCTGCTAAAATTGCAGGCTGTAAAGAAGTTGTTTTGTGTACTCCGCCAGACAAGGATGGAAACATCAACCCGGCGATTTTGTTTACCGCTCAACTTTGTGGTATTGATAAAATTTACAAAGTAGGAGGTATTCAAGCCATAGGAGCAATGACCTTTGGTACTGAAACTATTTCTAAAGTGTATAAGATTTTTGGTCCCGGTAATCAGTTTGTTACCGTTGCTAAACAAATGGCTACAAAATACAATGTGAGTATAGATATGCCGGCTGGTCCCTCAGAATTACTGGTTGTTGCAGATGATACTGCAGACGCTTCATTTGTAGCGTCAGACTTATTGAGTCAGGCAGAGCATGGTATTGATAGTCAGGTAATTTTAGTTTCAACTTCAAAAGGATTGATAATTTCTGTGGAAGACGAAATCAATATTCAATTGGTTCAACTTCCCCGTAAAAATATTGCCGAAAAAGCTATTGCAAATAGTAAGCTCATTTATGTAAAAGATCATAAAACAGCTCTTGAATTGATAGATGAATACGGTCCGGAGCATTTTATTGTGGCGACCAATGACAATGCATATTATGTAGATAATATCGCTAACGCCGGGTCGGTTTTTATTGGCAATTATACACCGGAAAGTGCCGGAGATTATGCTTCAGGAACCAATCATACATTACCAACAAATGGTTATGCAAAGCAGTACAGCGGTGTAAATCTAGATAGCTTTATGAAGAGTATGACCTTTCAGGAGTTGTCTCCTGAAGGTATAAAAAATATAGGTAACGCGATTGAATTAATGGCTGAAGCAGAAGGCTTACAGGCCCACAAAAATGCGGTTACGTTACGTTTAAATAAATTAGCTAAAGACTAATTATGAGTACTTCAATATTTAATTTAGACAGGCTGGTGCGTGAAAATGTTTCAAAACTAAAGCCGTATTCTTCAGCTCGTGATGAGTTTAAAGATTTTAATAAGGATATGATTTTTCTGGATGCTAATGAGAATCCCTATAATAACGGGGTAAACCGATATCCAGATCCGCAACAAATAACTTTAAAGCAGCATTTATCAACCGCTAAGCGGGTTCCTACAGATCAGATTCTTTTAGGAAATGGGAGCGACGAAGTTTTAGATTTGTTGTTTAGAGCCTTTTGCGAACCTAAAAAGGACAATGTAATTACACTGCCACCTACATACGGTATGTATAGTGTACTCGCAGCTACTAATGATATTGCAAATCGCGAAGTATTGCTTACTGAAAGCTTTCAGCCCAATGTAACGCAAATTTTAGAGCAGGTAGATCACCAGACTAAAATGATCTTTCTATGTTCTCCCAACAATCCTACTGCAAATAGTTTTGAACCAGAAAAGATTAGCGAATTGTTAGAATCGTTTAAAGGAATAGTCGTTGTTGATGAAGCTTATGTTGATTTTATGGAAGGTGAAAGTTGGTCAACAAAACTTCATGATTATCCAAATTTGGTAATTATTCAAACCCTTTCAAAAGCCTATGGTTTAGCCGGAATACGGTTGGGAATCTGCTATGCTTCCGCAGCAATTATAGCGGTGCTTAACAAAATTAAACCTCCGTACAATGTAAATGAACTCACTCAGAAAAAAGCTTTAGAGCGCATATTAGATACAGATAGCATTCAAAAAGAAATCAACTCAATTTTAACTGAAAGAGAAGGTTTATCTAAAGTGTTACTTCAAGTAGGTTTTGTTGACAAAATATTCCCTACAGAGGCTAATTTTATTTTGGCTCGAGTAGATGATGCTGATAAACGATACGATCAATTAATCAAAAAAGGAATTGTAGTACGCAATAGAAGCACACAGGCATTATGTGAAAATACCCTTAGATTTACGGTAGGAACACCAGCTGAAAACAAAAAATTAATAGCCGCTTTAAAAGATTTAGCATAATGAGTAATTTAAGTAAAAATGAATTTAATGGAGTTCCCCCTTTGGGGGCTAGGGGGCAGAAAGTCCTGTTTATAGATCGCGACGGAACGATTATAAAAGAACCACCCGGCTATCAGGTTGATGCTTTTGAAAAAGTAACTTTTTACCCAAAAGTTTTTAGTTATTTAAGTAAAATCGCAAAGGAGCTCGATTATAAACTAGTGATGATTACCAATCAAGATGGTTTGGGGACTGATATTTTCCCTGAAGATACCTTCTGGCCGGTGCATAATTTCATTTTAAAATCCTTCGAAAATGAAGGTGTGATTTTTGACGATGTTTTCATAGACAAAACCTTTCCTGAAGAAAATGCAAATACGCGTAAGCCAGGAACGGGTATGCTTACCGAATTTTTCTCTGATGAATATGATTTAGAAAACAGCTTTGTTTTTGGAGATCGTATTACAGACATCGAACTAGCAAAAAATTTAGGTGCTAAAGGAATTTTTATAAACGATCATACCTATTTAGGTTCTGATGAAATCACGACAAAGCGTGAAGAATTAGAAAATTATATAGCTCTTGAAACTAATGATTGGAAGGAGATCTACGAGTTTTTAAAGTTAGAAGAGCGTACCGCTTCCATTTCAAGAAAAACAAATGAAACCGATATCGAAATCGAACTCAATCTTGATGGTACTGGGAAAAGTGATATTAAAACCGGTTTAGCCTTTTTTGATCATATGTTAGATCAGTTGGCACGCCACGGTTCTATGGATTTAAAAATTCACGTAAACGGTGATCTGGAAGTTGATGAGCACCATACGATTGAAGATACTGCGATTGCTCTGGGAGAGGTGTTTGCCAAAGCTTTGGGGAATAAACTTGGTATAGAGCGTTATGGATTTTGCCTGCCTATGGATGACTGTCTGGCACAGGTAGCAATTGATTTTGGTGGCAGAAACTGGTTGGTTTGGGAAACAGATTTTAAACGCGAGAAAATAGGAGAAATGCCTACAGAAATGTTCTATCATTTCTTTAAATCTTTTACCGATGGAGCAAGAGCGAATCTTAATGTAAAAGCTGAAGGAACCAATGAGCATCATAAAATTGAAGCTATTTTTAAAGCTTTTGCAAAAGCGATAAAAGTAGCTGTTAAACGTGATCCTGACAAAATGGTTTTGCCTAGTACAAAAGGAATGCTATAAGCCACCTAACCCCAAAAGGGGGAATTTTAGAAGTACAACTTTGACTGATCAAAGTTTCAGAATCTGATATATGATTGATAATACTAAAATAGATAAAGAAGCAGAATCAACTCCCCCTTCGGGGGCTGGGAGGCTGGTAATTATAAACTATGGCGCCGGAAATATACAAAGCATCAAATTCGCTTTTAAACGATTGGGAATAGATGCGGTACTTTCTGATGATGCTGAAGAAATAAAAGCTGCGGGTAAAGTTATTTTTCCCGGTGTAGGTGAGGCGAGCAGTGCTATGGCTAAACTGAAAGCTACAGGATTAGATAAGATCATTCCAACCTTAAAACAGCCGGTTCTGGGTATATGTCTGGGTATGCAGTTGATGTGTAACCATTCTACAGAAGGAGATACCACCGGACTTGGGATTTTTAATGTAGATGTCGTAAAGTTTTCAAAAGAGGTAAAAGTTCCGCAAATAGGCTGGAATGAAATTACAGACTTACAAAGCGAGTTATTGACCAGTATTCCTGAAAACTCACATATGTACCTGGTTCATAGTTTTTACGCACCAAAATGTGCTGAAATGATTGCAACGACACATTATGAGCTCGACTATGCTTCGGCTTTGCAAAAGAAAAATTTTTACGGAGTGCAATTTCACCCGGAAAAGTCAGGTGTCGTTGGAGAACAAATACTTAAAAATTTCTTGAGTTTATGAGAATTATACCAGCAATAGATATTATTGACGGGAAGTGCGTACGCCTTTCTAAAGGGGATTATGATACTAAAAAGATTTACAACGAGAGTCCGTTAGAAGTTGCTAAAGAATTTGAAGCACACGGAATTAAATTTTTACATCTGGTCGATCTGGATGGAGCGAAAAGTAAACATATAGTAAACCATAAAGTACTGGAGCAAATAGCTTCGCAAACCTCCCTTAAAATCGATTTTGGAGGTGGCTTAAAAACCGATGATGATTTGCGTATCGCTTTTGAAAGTGGTGCTAGTCAGATTACCGGTGGAAGCATTGCAGTAAAAGATAGAGAGACTTTTAAAAGTTGGTTAACAAATTTTGGTGCAGATAAAATCATTCTTGGAGCTGATGCTAAAGATGAAAAAGTAGCCGTTAGCGGTTGGCTAGAGGAATCTAAAGAAGAATTGATTCCGTTTATACAGGAGTATCAGAAAGAAGGTATTTCATACGTTATTTGTACAGACATCAGCAAAGACGGAATGTTAGAAGGCCCTTCCTTTGATTTGTATCAAAAGATTCTAGAAGAATGTCACCCGGAGCTTGTCGAAGGGCCAGTCAAGAACTTTAACCTAATAGCCTCGGGTGGTATCTCTGATTTTGATGAATTACCAAAGCTAGCTGAACTGGGTTGCGAAGGAACGATTATCGGTAAAGCCATTTATGAAGGAAGAATTTCAATGAAACAATTGGAAGGATTTATAGTGAATCAATAATGAGTTTTCCGCCGAAGTTTATTCTGAATTTATCGAAGGGCGGAAAAGTAAAAAGTAAAATAACGTGCTTACAAAACGAATAATTCCTTGTCTGGATATCAAAAACGGAAGAACTGTAAAAGGTGTCAATTTTGTTGCTTTACGCGATGCCGGTGATCCGGTAGAATTAGCAGCAAAGTATGCAGAAACCGGTGCAGACGAGTTAGTATTTCTCGATATTTCGGCTACTGAAGAGCGTCGTAAAACCTTAGCAGATCTGGTTTTGCGCGTCGCAGAAAAGATCAATATTCCGTTTACGGTAGGGGGCGGAATTTCTTCTGTTGAAGATGTAGATATCTTGCTTCAAAACGGAGCAGATAAAGTCTCTATTAATTCTTCCGCAGTGAAGAATCCACAGTTAATTAATGAGTTAGCAGCAAAATTTGGTTCACAATGTGTGGTGGTCGCCATTGATGCAAAACAGATCAATGGGAAATGGACAGTACATTTGGTGGGTGGTAAAGTGTCCACTGAATTAGACTTGTTTGAATGGGCTCAGGAAGTAGAGCAGCGTGGCGCTGGAGAGATCTTATTTACGTCAATGGATCACGACGGAACTAAAAACGGATTTGCTGATGAAGCCCTGGCAAAACTGAGTGAACTGCTTAATATTCCAATTATAGCTTCAGGCGGAGCAGGAACGATGCAACATTTTACAGATACATTTATTAATGGAAAAGCTGATGCAGCTTTGGCAGCGAGTGTATTTCATTTTCACGAGATTGACATCCCAGAGTTGAAACTCGAATTAAAAAATAAAAATATTCCGGTACGGATTTAAATGAAATTTTCGCCTTTGCGAACTAACTCAAGAGTTATGAAAATTAATTATGATGAAAAAGGCCTGGTGCCTGCAATAATTCAGGATGCTAAAACAAAAACAGTTTTGATGCTGGGTTATATGAATGAAGAAGCATATCTAAAAACCAATGAAACTAAAAAGGTAACTTTCTATAGCCGTAGCAAAAAGCGCCTTTGGACAAAAGGTGAAGAAAGCGGTAATTTTTTAGATCTTGTTTCTATAAAAAACGATTGTGATAATGATACCTTATTGATAAGTGTAATTCCTCAAGGGCCGACTTGTCACACAGGAACAGACAATTGCTGGGGTGAAAATAATGAACAGTCTTTTGGGTTTCTTTCAGATCTTGAGCAAACTATTGCAGAGCGTAAAGCCAATCAGGATAACGAAAAAAGCTATGTTGCCGATCTTTTTAGAAAAGGAATTAATAAGATAGCTCAGAAGGTAGGGGAGGAAGCGGTAGAGGTTGTCATCGAAGCTAAGGATGAAGACGATGATCTGTTTCTTAATGAAAGTGCCGATTTGCTTTTTCATTACCTAATTTTACTTAAAGCTAAAGGTTTTGGACTTCAGGATATTGAACAAGTTTTAATAGATCGAAAAAAGTAATTTCAATACAACTTCCATTAAAAAGGGATAGTTCTAATAGAGCCATCCTTTTTGATTTTGCAGCATTAGTATTTACAATTTGATGTTTTACGTCTCTTTAAGGATGTTTTTCATCCTATTTATTCTTCCAAAAAGGTGTTTTTACTGAAAAATCTTTAAAACAGGTTAATTCAGTTATATTTTACTTGTAGGAATTTTCAGTAGAAAATCAAAATCAAAATAATCTAGTTCAAAACATATTATTAACATATTGTTTATAGGAATTACATTACGTATTTTGATTGATCAGTGGTATCACTTGTTACTGTAAGACCAATTATTTACAAGTATTATCATAAAGGTTAAAGGATTTAGGAAAAACTAAAAAGGGTGTAAACAACTCTTTCAGCAGCTATACTTGCATTTAATCGTATTAATTGGGAATTTAGAATAACCAATTGAAATCGTTTATGCGAAAAGTTTTACTTCTGTTTTTTTTGATGTGCCATGTGATAATATTTAGTCAAGTAGGTATAGGGACTACCGACCCAGATCCTGATGTGATGCTTGATATTAATGGCGGTTTAAGAATACGCTCTTACAATGAGGGGAATGATTCTGCTGCAAAAGATTCTATCGCAGTTTTAGATGGTAGGGGGGTTGTTCATCGTATCGCTACAAAGACCTTGCTTGCTAATATGGATAAGTCTTTAGCTAAAGTAAATATTTCTTCTAGCGCATCATCACTCCTAAGTATATCCGTCGGAGAAAGTTTAATAAAATTTGATAATATTGATTTTGATATAAAAGGAGAATATGATTCCTCCACAGGTTATTATACTATTCAGGATGATGGGTTTTATAGAATTACCGGTCAAATTAAGTCTTCTTCTACAATTTCAACTTTAGTGCTTTTTGGTTTAAGAATGAAAGTACGTAAAAATGGTGTAGGTTCCTTTAATCTTATTGCGGAAACAAATTATACAGGTTTGGGTGCAGTACCGAGAACAGTTTCTACGATACTTGAATTAGATGCTGGGGATCAAATAGCTTTCTATTCCTATAATGGTTTATCTATAGGTTTAATAAATCTAGGTAGCAATGCCTACGATAATTTTTATACCATAGAGCAAGTCCGCTAACTAGCCTTCCATGTCAATCAGAGTTAGTGCTAAGCGTATTTTGTAATAGGGAATCTTCTCTTCAAAATGTTCAAAATAAGGCTTGAGGCCGTCTGGATTGTCTAGATGCTTTTTTGCAGATTTAATTTGTTCAACTTCTGTTTTACTTACGTATGTATATAAATCCAGATCAGCACCATCTTGTGCTAGTTTGGCTAAATGGGAATACACCGTGGTATCTTTCAAGTCTCGCTTTTTAGCTACTTCCTCAACTGAAAGTCCATCTTTTAGCATATTAAAAGTAACCTGATGCGTTGCAGTTTTACTACCTTTCTTTTTCAGCTTTTGTTGTTGAAAATCTAAAATAGCATCAATAAAAGCATCACCGTATACATCTAGTTTACGTTGTCCCACCCCGCTTATTTCAAGAAGCTCCATTTCGGTAGTAGGTCTTACTCGTTCCATTTCTTTTAGGGTCTTATCACTAAAAACTAAATAAGCCGGGATCTCTTCTTCTTTAGCAATTTCAGACCTCAAGACACGAAGCTTTTCAAAAAGATCATTTCCTTTTTTGATTTTAGGTTTCTTCTCCGTAAGAACCTCTTGTTTTATCGCTTCTGTAGGGTGTGTAAGACTAACTTTTTTTCCTTCAAATAAAACAGCTTTGCTAGATGCAGTTAAATGCAGGCTGTTTCTTAGGTGAAAAGCAATCTCGCAATACCCTTGATTGATAAGCTGCAGCATATAATGTTGCCAGTCTTTCCAGGAAACATCAGCTCCTATCCCGTATGTACTAATTTGATCCAAACCAGTATCTAGAATCTGTGCATTTTTCGCACCGCGCAAAATATCTATGATAACACCTATAGGCTGAGTTTCTTTTGCCCGGGCAATGGTAGAAAGTGCTTTTTGAGCTAAAATAGTTCCGTCAAAAAATTGTGGTGGATTTTTACATACGTCACAATTACCACAATCTTGCTCTAGAAACTCACCAAAATAACTCAATAATATTTTTCGCCGGCAGGTAGTTGACTCAGCATATTGCTTCATGCGATCAAGCTTTGCATTTTGCACTTCTTCATTACCTGCGCCTTGTGTAAAACGACGTAATTGTAAAACATCTGCATAACTGTGAAAAAGTAGCGCATGAGATTTTAGTCCGTCACGACCGGCTCTACCGATTTCCTGATAATAGCCCTCCAGGTTTTTAGGCATATTGTAGTGAATCACCCAGCGCACATTAGACTTATCAATACCCATCCCAAAAGCAACGGTAGCGCAAACCACCTGGGTTTTATCATAAATAAAATCTTCCTGAACTTTATTACGCTCATCAAAACTCAACCCGGCGTGATACGAAGTAGCTTCAATCCCTTCGCCCTTTAATGCTTCAGAAACGCTTTCTGTAGTTTTTCTACTCAGGCAATAAATTATTCCGCTGGTATCTGGTCTTTTGGCTAAAAAACGCTTGATTTGATCCAGACGTTTATCTGCAGCACGAACTTCTAACGTGATGTTTTTTCGGTCAAACGAACTTAAAAACTGTTGTGCGTGAGAAATATTGAGTTGGTCTGCGATATCCTGACGCGTAGCTTTATCTGCGGTAGCCGTTAACGCAATAACCGGAGTTTTTGGAAGGGTTTTCTTCAAAAAGCCTAACTGTTGATAAGAAGGTCTAAAATCGTGTCCCCAGCTGGAGATACAGTGCGCCTCATCTATCGCAACACAGCTGATGTAATTCTCATTGAGAATAGGGGACAAGCCTGCTAAACTTTCGGGAGCAACATAAAGTAATTTTAATTTACCCGATGCCGCTTTGTTAATTATACTTTGCTGAAGCGTTGCATCCTGACTGCTATTGTAAAAGTCAGCTTCAATTCCATTCGCTTTTAGACCATCTACTTGATCTTTCATCAATGCGATTAAGGGAGAAATAACCAGCGTTAAGCCTTTAAAATGCAATGCAGGAAGCTGATAACAAATAGATTTTCCACCGCCGGTAGGCATAATTACAATCGCATCAGTTCCGGCAAGAACAGTTTCTATAATCTCACGTTGTTGATTTCTAAAGCTATCGTATCCAAAATAGGTTTTAAGCGTAGTAAGCAGAGTAGATTTTTCAATTTCAGCGGCCATCAGAATCCTTTTTTTTACAAAAAACGGAATTTTTAAGCAGACTTGTGAAGATTTGAGTTCATAAAAAATAAGCAACTTTTCATCAACTAGATTAGTAATACACTAACGTTATAGAAACCCTAAAATCTGTATCTGATTTTTAAACATTATGCATTTTTACACTAACAAAATGAAGAAAGCATAATTCTTAATATTTTGACTTATAAACTAATAGAGACGTTGCTTAATCGTTTAAATTAATTAGTAAACTTGTTTTGTATGAAAGCTAGAAAATATACCATTGCGGTACTGCAATTAAACCTCAATAACACACCAGAAAATAATCTGGAGAAGTGTAAAAAATGGGTACGCAATGCCGCTGCCAAAGGTGGAGAAGTCATTTGTCTACCTGAATTATACAGTAGTCATTATTTCTGTCAGGATGAGGATGTTGATAATTTTAAATACGCAGAACCGCTTTACGATGTCTCGTTTACTGCGTTTAGTGATTTAGCTAAAGAATTAGGTGTGGTAATAATCGTTCCGTTTTTTGAAAAGCGTATGAGCGGCATTTACCACAACAGTGCCTATATCATCGATACAGACGGAAGCGAAGCCGGTCTATACCGCAAAATGCATATTCCTGATGATCCTCACTTTTACGAGAAATTTTATTTCACACCGGGAGATTTAGGGTTTAAAACTACAAAAACTAAAAAAGCAAATTTAGGTACATTAATCTGCTGGGATCAGTGGTATCCGGAAGCAGCACGATTAACCGCATTGCAAGGTGCAGAAGTTTTATTCTATCCTACAGCAATCGGCTGGCATCCTCAGGAGAAAGCCCAATATGGTGTGAATCAACACGCAGCGTGGATGAATGTGATGAAAGGTCACGCAGTTGCTAACGGGGTTTTTGTAGCAGCAGCTAACCGAATAGGTTTAGAGCAATATGTCCCGGATACAAATGGAATTGAGTTCTGGGGACAATCTTTTATTTGTGGGCCGCAAGGCGAAATTTTAGCACAAGCTTCTGTTGATCAGGAAGAACTATTATTGGCGGAAGTAGACTTGGATCTTCAGGAAAATGTGCGCCAGAACTGGCCGTTTTTTAGAGATCGAAGAATTGATTTTTATGGTGAAATAACTAAACGAGCACTCGATTAATATATGAAAAGCAACAGACGTTTACCGGCAGAATGGGAGAAGCAACAAGGAATTCTATTATGTTTTCCCAGTAACGGTAACGACTGGCCCGGCAAATATCAGGCGGTGCAATTTGTATTTATAGATTTTATAAAGAAAATAGCAGAGCACGAGACGGTCTTTCTTTTAGTGGGTCGTGAAAGCATTAAAGATAAGGTGATAGCCCTACTTGAAGCAGCGCACGCCAATATGAGTAAAATCACCTTTATACTTCAAAAAACAAACCGAAGTTGGATGCGCGATTCAGGACCTATTATTGTTAAAAATAATGGGGAGCGAGAAGCTTTAGACTTCAACTTTAATGGTTGGGCGAAATATGGAAACTTCCGGTTAGATAAGATGGTGCCTCGGCGTATTTCAGATTTTTTAGGTATTCCGCTAAAACAGGTTTGCTATAATGGCGAACCGGTGATTCTTGAAGGTGGAGCAATAGATGTTAACGGTAAAGGAACGCTTATTACTTCAGAAGAATGTTTGATGGATCAACATACGCAAGTGCGTAATCCTGGTTTTACTAAAGCTGATTATGAAGCTGTATTTGAAAAATACTTTGGTGTTACCAATACGATCTGGGTAAGTAGTGGTATTGAGGGTGATGATACCCACGGCCATATAGATGACTTATGTAGATTTGTTAACCCTACTACACTTATAACTGTGGTAGAGTACGACAAAACTGATAAAAATTACGAGCCGCTTCAAGAGAATTTAAAGCGACTGCAACAAGCAAAACTTGAAGATGGTGCTCCACCAAAAATCATTGAGTTGCCTATGCCGCGCCGCTTAAATTATGAAGACCTAAGGCTTCCGGCGAGTTATGCTAACTTTTTAATTCTCAATCATTGTGTATTAGTGCCAACTTTTAATGATGCTAAAGATCGTACCGCCCTTTCTATATTAGCAGATCTATTTCAGGATAGAGAAATAATAGGAATAAGCGCACACGACCTGATCTGGGGCCTAGGAACCTTACACTGCTTAAGTCAACAAATTCCCGCTTAAACTGCTTTTACAAAAGCTAAAAACCTATTTTATTTTCCTCAGAAACCTACCCGTTTAAAAACGTACCTTTGCAGCAAAAATACGAGTTATGCAATCTTTTGAAGATTTTAAAATAAATAAGCAGTTACGTTACGCCATTGAAGACCTTGGTTTTTCAGAACCTACACCCATACAGCAAGAAGCTTTTGGAGTAGTACGTTCAGGGAGAGATGTTGTGGGTATTGCGCAGACCGGTACGGGAAAAACCTTTGCTTATATGTTACCGGTACTAGAAGGTTTAAAATTTTCAAAACAAGTAAATCCACGGGTTTTAATTTTAGTCCCTACGCGAGAATTGGTTTTACAGGTTGTAGACCAGATTAAAGAATACGGTAAATACAGTTCTATACGAGTTCTGGGTGTTTATGGGGGTACAAACATCAATACGCAACGACAAGAAGTGGCGCAAGGATGTGATATTTTGGTAGGAACTCCCGGTAGACTTTATGATCTTGCTGTAAGCAGAACTTTACAGCTTAAATCTATAAAACAACTCATCATTGATGAAGTTGATGTCATGTTGGATCTTGGGTTTCGCTTTCAGTTGGTAAATATATTTGATCTGTTACCACCGCGTCGTCAAAACATTATGTTTTCGGCTACGATGACTGATGAAGTTGACGAATTGATGGATACCTTTTTTACTGCTCCAGAGCGTATTCAGGTTGCTTTAAGTGGCACACCCCTTGATGCGATTGAACAGCATTATTATGAGTTGCCTAACTTTTATACTAAGGCGAATCTGCTTATCAAAATGCTTAAAGACAAAGACACTTTTAAAAAAGCCTTGATCTTTGTTTCTAATAAAAAGCACGCAGACCGGCTTTTTCAAACTTTAGAAGAAGTTTACGGAGATTCTGTAGGTGTGATTCACGCCAATAAAACACAAAACTACCGCATTAATGCTATTGAGCAATTTGATGCGGGTACCTATAGAATTCTGGTGACTACAGATGTGATGGCTCGCGGTCTGGATCTTGATCAAATCACACATGTTTTTAATACAGATGTACCGCGTTTCCCGGAAAACTATATGCACCGCATAGGGCGTACCGGTCGTGCCGGAACAACGGGTAGTAGTTATTTATTGGGAACTCCTGATGAAGCAGAACGCAAAGCAGCAATAGAAGAATTGATGGAAATGAAAATCCCTCAATATGACGTGCCTGAGGACCTTGAAGTCTCAAAACGATTGTTGCCGGAAGAGGAGCCTGATTATGTAGAAATAAACAATCCCACCAAACGTAATGAAGAACGGGGAGCTAGTTTTCACGAGAAAAAAGAAAAAAACCAGAAGGTTAACTTAGGTGGAAAATACAAGCGTGAGATCGCCAAAAAATATAAAAAACCAAAAACCCGGGGGGATAAAAGCTTCAACCGTAGGTATAAAAAATAACTTTAGTTTTTAAAAAAAAGATTTTAAGTGTTAAAATAGTATAGATTTCAATCTGAAAATTTAACTAAAAATCCTACTTTTAAGTTTATTGATTCAGCCCAAATCAACTATGCTTAAAAACAATGCACTTTACATTATAGGAGCAGGAGTTAGTGGTCTTATCGCTGCTACTATTCTCGAAAGAAATGGTTTTGCTCCAACCATTTTAGAAGCTTCAGACCGCGTAGGTGGTCGTTTGAAGACAGATATCTTAGAAGGCTATCAGTTAGATCGTGGCTTTCAGGTTATGCTGGATGCATATCCAAAATCAAAAGAATATTTAGACTACGAAAAGCTCCAACTCCAAAAACTCCTTCCGGGAGCTGTGATTTTTGAGAATGGTAACAGTCAAACTCTTGGTGATCCTTTACGAGCACTTTCTCTGGCAATACCTACTGTTTTAGCAGCTTCGGGTAGTATTCGTGACAAGATAAAAGTCATGCGTTTAAACAGCGACCTCGCCTCAAAAGATATTGAAACCATATTTGATACTGAAGAAAGAACTACTTGCCAATATTTACGGGAGTACGGGTTTTCAAATCGGTTTATAGAAGACTTTTTTAAACCCTTCTTTACAGGAATATTTCTAGAGAAAGACCTGCAAACTTCCAGTAGGATGTTTGAGTTTGTTTATAAAATGTTTGGCGAAGGCCTTGCTGTAATTCCAAAAGGAGGAATCGAAGCGATACCAAAACAACTGAAGGCAAATCTTAAGAAAACGACATTTAAGTTCAACACGACGGTTGAGGAAGTTAAAGATGGAGTGATCACATTAAGCGACGGAACTCATTTAGAAAGTTTAGGAACTATTATTGCTACCGAAGCGAGCTTGCTGGTGGCAAATTTAAAGAATCAGCAAACGATCTGGAAAGCGGTAGATTGCCTGTATTTTGAAGTTGAAAATACGGTTCTCGATAAGCCAATAATCGGTTTATTTTCTGAAGATGGACTCATCAATAACATCTTTTATCCCAGCAGTATAGAAACTGAAATTAAGGGAGCAAACCAGTTGCTTTCTGTTTCCGTTGTAAAAAAGCACGAACTTTCAGAAGCCGAGCTTATTACTCAGGTCAAGAAAGAATTAGAAGAACAAGCTAAAATTAAAGTGATTCGGTTTTTAAAGCGCTATAATATCCCAAAAGCCTTACCAAAACTTGAGAATTTAAAATACAGTATTGATCCCGGAGAAACCCGCTTAACAACTTCTATTTTTCTTGCCGGAGACCAGTTGCTTAATGGTTCTTTAAATGCCGCGATGATGACCGGAGAGCGAGCAGCATTGGGGTTGATTCAGGTGCTAGGAAATAATTAGGAAAAAATATTTACTTTTACGGATAAACGTGTAAAATATGTCTAAAACTAAAATAACAATAGCTCTAGGAACAATTATTCTCTTTTTAGGAATTATGCTGTACTATACAAATGTCATAGAAGCTGAACTGACAATTAAAATGTGTATGGTTCCTGCATTTTTACTTCTCGCATCTCAATTTTCTATTGGTAAATTGTTTAAGAAAAAAGAAGCTTAGCATTTTAAGTTTTTAGGACTGCAAGTTCAAACCTCCCCATCCCAAGCTAAAACTTCACCGGGCTGCAACGTATTTAAGTTTATATTTCCCACGCGAACGCGAACTAAGCGTAGCGTAGGGCAATCAATTGCCGAAGTCATTTTGCGCACTTGTCTGAATTTACCTTCTTGTATCGTAATGCTCAACCAAGTCGTGGGTCCGTGACGTGCGTCCCGTATCTTTTTACCACGGTTAGGTAAGTTTGGCGACGCTATCAGGGTTTCGACAGCACAGGGTTTTGTAGTATACTTTTTACCTTCCAGACCTATTTCTATTCCTTGCTGCAGTTGAATGAGTTGTTCTTCAGTCGGAATTCCATCAACAAGTGCATAATATTCTTTTTCAATACCACTACGGTTGATGTGGTTACTCAACTTTCCGTCTGTTGTCATGAGCAATAAACCTTCAGATTTTTCATCTAAACGACCTATAGGCATAATTTCTTCCGGCCAATCGTGCAGTTCTGCTAAGAATTTTTTCTTCCGCCTTTGACGTAAATCATTACTGCTCAACTGACTGATAAAACCATAGGGTTTAAAGACTATAAAATGTTTGTGCTCTGTCAATGTTAAGTTTCTTTTTCGCTCTGCGAAAATAGGAAAACTCACACTAGCAATTGTTCAACAGCTTTAACAAGCCAATACTTTGCCATTAACAATAATGCGCTATTTTTGAGATTCAATGGCTAAATCTAGTACTGCATCTATGACATCACAGCATAAACGAAAACAACAAGCCAAAACACTTAGACAATTTAGAAGCATACATAGAGCCATGGGGGCATTGTTATTTGTATTCTTTTTTGTGATTTCAGTTTCGGGATTATTGCTGGGAATCAAAAAAAATAGCGGTGATATCCTATTACCAAAAACACAAAAAGGAACGACTACAGATCTAACGAAATGGTTACCCTTAGAGGATTTGAAAGAAAAAGCACTGTTGGTTTTGCATGATTCGGTTTCATCAGAATTAGATACTAAGCTAAACCGTATTGATGTCCGCAGTGAAAAAGGAATTGTAAAATTTATTTTTGATAAGCATTATTACGGAATTCAACTGGACGGCGCTACCGGCGAAGTTCTTCATATAGGCAAAAGGCGCTCTGATGTTATAGAAAACATTCACGATGGCTCTATTATAGATAATTATTTAGGTACCAGCGGCTACTTCAAATTGATATATACCGTGATTATGAGTATCGCTCTTTTGTTGTTTACCCTAACAGGTTTTTGGCTGTGGTATGGACCCAAAAGAATGCGTAAAAGCCGAAATTAATACTTAACAGCTAAGAAATGTTGAAACAATTTGGAGGTAAACTCACTCCCGAACTTATAAAAAGATACGAGCAATCGCCTAATTGGTACGACGGTTGTTTTCAAAACCTCGAAGAAACCACAATGGATATTGGTGTTGCCGAAATGCCAGGAATGCTCTACAAGATGTTTTTTAGTAAAGGGAAATCTACTCCAAAGAGCAACCTACCAGTTGAATCATTTGATAAAACAGCTTTTTTGGCGCCAAATGATTCTTTAAAATATATCTGGTATGGTCACGGTGTTTATTTGCTACGCTTAGCAGGCAAAACCATTTTGATCGACCCGATGCTCGGACCTGATTCTGCTCCTATTGCTCCTACAACTACACGTCGTTTTTCAGAGAATACATTAGATCTTATTCAAGATTTCCCCGAGATTGATTTACTGCTCTTAACCCACGATCATTACGATCATCTGGATTATGCGAGTATGAAAAAACTTTTTCCTAAGATCAAGAACTATTACGTAGCCTTGGGCTCCGGTAGACATTTGGAATCCTGGGGTATACCGGCTTCTAAAATTACCGAGTTTGATTGGTGGGACAGGCACAGCTTTGAAGGGATTGAATTGACATTTACGCCAAGTCGTCATTTTTCAGGACGTGGGTTACGCGATCGTGCAAAATCATTATGGGGAGGCTGGGTTCTAAAAACCGAATCTGTTTCGGTGTATCATACCGGTGATGGTGGTTATGGTAAACATTTTAAAGAAATAGGAGCAAAGTTGGGGCCGTTTGATTTTGGCTTTGTAGAATGCGGGCAATACAATGAGCGCTGGCACAGTATACATATGTTTCCTGAGGAAGCAGTTACTGCCGCTCAGGATGCAGGTATTAAACGCGCTACACCATATCACTGGGGTGGTTTTAAACTCGCTTTTCACCCGTGGAAAGAACCTGCAGAGCATTTCGTGGAAGCGGCAATAACTCAAAAGCTAAGTTATACGCTACCCAGATTAGGCCAACTCATGCACCTTGATCAGGTCGCTCAAACTGAAAAATGGTGGGAAACTTTTGAATAGATTCTGCTAGAAATTAATGTTTTATATTTTTATAATGAGGAAAATAGGTTCTTTACAAAACTCGTTGAGAATTGTGTAATTGGTGCCTGGAAATAGACTAGCTTTGCGCCTTCTTAAAAAAGAAGGTTATGAAACGTATTACCGCTTACCGCAAGTTATTCAACACAGATAAAGATGCTGATTTGAAACAACTTAAATCTGCTTACAGAAATCTTGTTAAAGAATGGCATCCTGATAAATTTCAGGAAGGTGATGCGCGTAAAGAAGAAGCTGAACTTAAAAGTCGGGAGATCATTGATGCCTATCATTTTTTAGTGAGTATCGCTCCCGAAACTAAAGAAGCTACTTTAGAAACGTATACAGAAACCATTACCAACTCTGGTATTTCAGATTATCAGCATAAAGGCTTATTGTTAGAAATCACCTTTACTGATGGTAGCACGTATGAATACTTTGGTGTGCAAAAGCCTATGTTTTTAAAATTTCACAACGCAGGTAATCAAGTGCGTTTCGCGAAGCGGAATATCTACAATTCTTTCTTATACCGAAAGTCAAAACGCTTGCTGCAGGAAGCTTAATTTGTAAATTAGCGGCTGATGACTAAAAAAGCCATTTATGCCATTGTAATCGCTGCCCTAATTGCGGGTTCAAACGGTATTCTTATCAAAGCAATGCCCAGTTTGACAACCGGTGCGATTGGTTGGTTTAGAGCAGGAGTCCCGGTTTTATTCTTGTTACCGGGCTTGATCAAGGCTAATGAGTTGCGGGTTAAAGGCAATACTAAAATACTGGTACTGGCCTCTGTCATCAATGCAGTTCGCACATATTTTTTCTTGCTGGCTTTTGTATATACCTCAGTGGGTAATGCAGTTGTATTGTTTTATGTGTATCCACTTTTTATCACGATAATCGAAACGCTGATCTACAAAACACCCATCAAACGCAATCAGATTTTACTGATGCTTTTAGCCTTTGCAGGGATAGCGGTAACCTATGCTGATAAAGAATTCAGCTTTGCGTCAAGAGATTTTATAGGTATGCTTGCAGCAGTTTTGGCTGCTTTGGGCTATGCATTTTTCGTTTGTATTTTTAAAAGACAAACTCATGATTGTAACCGCAATCAGTTATTGTTTTATCAGAATATTGCAGGCGCATTGCTATTTTTACCGTTTCTTTTCGGGCTACAACAGGTTGAATTGGCACACATAGGCATTGGTGTTTTTTACGGTTTATTGATAGGAATCGTACAATTTAGTTTGTTTTTCTTCGGGTTAAAACACTTGAATGCTACTACTGCAGCTTCTTTGATGTATCTCGAAGTTTTGAGTGCCGTAATTCTGAGTTTTTTAATTCTTGATGAACAACTAAGCTGGAATACCTATCTGGGCGGAAGTTTTATTTTACTCAGTAGTTTTTTTATTTCGCGTCTCAACCGTAAAGCTTCTTAAGAGCTTACTGAAGCCAGTATTCCTCAAATCTTAACCTAGGTTAGGCAACTGCGTTAAACTTTATTTAAATCACTTCTCAGCATTTGGGAACCGATAAGCATAGCCGTAATTTGATTCCAAAGCAAGCCTCGGGGAGTAAACCCTTGGTGATACCAATTAAAATTAAAGCTATGAGCGAAGTAAAAGCATATGGAGCTGCTGATTCTAAAGCAGACCTTAAAGAAATAAAAATTGAACGTAGAGTTATTCAACCCAGAGATGTGAAAATCAAGATCACCTATTGTGGGGTTTGCCACAGTGATATTCATACCGTGCGTAACGATTGGGGCGGATCTAAATATCCCGTTGTACCGGGTCACGAGATCATTGGTAAAGTACTAGAAATTGGTAACGAAGTGGAGAATATTAAAGTCGGTGACACCGTTGGCGTAGGGTGTATGGTAGATTCGTGCCGGGAGTGCGAGCCGTGTAAACAAGATCTGGAGCAGTTTTGTGAGCAAGGAATGGTAGGGACTTATAACGGTAGAGACAAACATTTAGGAGGACATACGTTTGGTGGTTATTCTGAAGAAATTGTAGTGGATAATTACTATGTATTACGCGTACCTGAGAATTTAGATGAGAATGCCGTAGCTCCGCTATTATGTGCAGGTATTACAACATTTTCCCCTTTAAATCATTGGAAAGTAAGTAAAGGCGATAAAGTAGGTGTTATAGGTCTTGGCGGATTAGGACATATGGGAATTAAATTTGCGCACGCAATGGGTGCTCACGTTGTCATGATTACAACAAGTCCGGGTAAAGCGGAAGATGCTAAGCGATTGGGAGCAGACGAAGTATTGATTTCTAAAGATACTGATGCGATGAAAAAGCATGCAAATTCTTTTGATTTTCTACTGAATACTGTACCGGTAGGTCACGACATCAATCCGTATTTGAGTTTATTGAAGATCGATGCGACCATGTGTATGGTAGGTGCGGTTGAACCGCTCGAAGCTGTTCACGGTGGAAGCTTAATTATGGGACGTAAAAACGTTGCTGGTTCTTTAATTGGCGGTATCAAAGAAACTCAGGAAATGCTTGATTTCTGCGGAGAACACAACATTGTAAGTGATATCGAAATGATTGATATGCATACTATAAACGAAGCTTATGAGCGCGTTGTAGATGGAGATGTAAAATACCGTTTTGTAATTGATATGGAATCCTTACGAAACTAATACAGAGCACCGTAGATACTAAAAAAATCCGCCTGAGTACTCAGGCGGATTTTTTTAATCTATACTTTGTCCCGTCCTGAAATAGCGATACACTAAAACCTTAGTGTAATGAAAACACCCTCAAAGAGTGGTTATGCAAAAAGAACCCAAAAAGACTACTCGCT
>Ga0207888_100216_pt1 | contig 31860 bp, 23 predicted proteins | sample LinPmetageLP43_FD_184055 | JGI IMG/M metagenome (GOLD analysis project Ga0207888, IMG submission 184055) | Marine viral communities from the Pacific Ocean - LP-43 (SPAdes) | ecosystem: Environmental > Aquatic > Marine > Oceanic | place: Pacific Ocean | collected 2010-08-27
GTGGGTATTGTAGATAATATCTCTAAAAATTATGCTACTGTAATAAGTATTCTCAACAGCAATTCTCAAATAAATGCCAAGCTTAAAAAAAGTAATCACTTTGGAATTCTGGTCTGGAAGGGCGGCAACCCTAATATCGTAGACCTTATAGATGTGCAATCTAAAGCTCCGGTTAAAATGGGAGATACAATTGTAACCGGCGGGAAATCTACTATTTTCCCAGAAGGCATTGGCATCGGGACGATAAACTCTTTTGAGTTAGATCCCAGTGAAAATTTTTACACCATTAAGGTAAAGCTCTTTAACGACATGACTAATGTAGGTCACGTCTATGTCATTGAGAATTTGGATCGGGAAGAAATAAAAATGCTAGAACAACAGACAGCAGATGAACACTAGTATCACTCGAAATATCATCCGTTTTGTTTTTCTGGTTTTGGTACAAATTGCCATATTTAATCACATCAACTTTTTGGGCTATATCAACCCATACCCCTATATCTTATTTATAGTTTTATTTCCTATCGGCGATAATAGAGGTTTACTGTTATTCTTGAGTTTTTTACTAGGGCTTTCTGTAGATATGTTTAGTAACAGTGGCGGGATGCATGCGGCGAGTTGTGTTACTATTGCGTTCTTAAGACCGTGGATTCTTCAATCGATATTTGGTATTGCCTATGAATATAACGCAGTAAAAATTTCAAAAGCTGCATTTGGCGAGCGTTTGTTGTACATCAGTATTTTGGTTTTTACGCATCACCTCCTGTTATTTTTCCTCGAAAGTTTTAACTTTTCAGATATAATCTATATACTTAAAAAGACGTTGTTTAGTGGAGCCTTTACCATTCTGCTCTGTTTACTATTTCTAACCCTCTTTAGTGTAAAGCGTAAATGAGAAAAATTCTTCTTTTTTCAATTGTTTTGATTTCCGGTATTTTACTTACCGGAAGACTTTTCTATTTGCAAATATTAGATACTTCTTATGCAACTCTTTCGGTAAATAACGCGATAAAACGTGTCTATGATTACCCACAACGCGGCCATATTTATGACCGTAACGGCAGTCTTTTAGTAAGCAACCAACCTTCTTATGATGTGATGGTGATCCCACGTGAAGTAAAACCTTTTGACACTACAGAGTTCTGCGGATTACTAAAAATGACCAGGGAAGCTCTAAAAACGAGATTGGACAAAGCCCGGGTTTATTCGCCAAGATTGCCTTCTATTGTAATCCCACAACTCACAAAATCTGAATATGCGTATTTACAGGAAAAGATGCGCAAATATGAAGGATTTTATATTCAGAAGCGTTCCCTACGGGATTATCAGGTAGATTTTGGTGCAAATTTTTTAGGATATATTGCTGAAGTTAACCGATCTGATATTGAAGACAATCCATACTATCAATCTGGTGACTTAAAAGGAAGAACCGGCGTCGAAAAACAATACGAAGAAACTTTACGCGGCATAAAAGGTGTAAAATATATTCAGAAAGATCGTTTCAATCGGGATATTGGCGCATACAAAAACGGGAGTTTGGATACCATTCCAGAGCCTGGAAAAGACCTTACCCTTACCATAGATGCAGAACTTCAAAAGTATGGAGAAGAACTTATGGTTAATAAGCGCGGTGGAATTATCGCGATTGAACCCAGCACCGGTGAAATTTTAGCGCTTATCTCGGCTCCCAATTACGACCCTAGTTTATTAGTGGGTCGCCAGCGCTCTGCAAATTTCACCAAACTTTGGTATGATACCATTGCAAAACCACTTTTTGACCGCAGTCTTCAGGCAGAATACCCCCCGGGATCTCCTTTTAAAACGCTCAATGCTCTTATCGCGCTACAAGAGAATGTTGTGGACACTCAAGAAAGTTTTGCGTGTCATGGGGGTTATTATTACGGCTCCAGAGGTCGCAAATTAGGTTGTCACCATCATCCCAGTCCGCTCAGTATGGTTCCGGGTATTGCAAATTCGTGTAACGCCTATTTTGCCAATGTATACAGACGTGTGATTGACAAATATGACACCCCTCAGGAGGGTATGGATAGGTGGCACCATCACTTGGCTAGTTTTGGTCTTGGGCAATATATGGGTACTGATTTACCGACCGGTCGTCCAGGATACATACCAGACAGTGACTACTACAACAGAGCGTATGAATATCCAAAGTATAAGTGGTTTAGTACCGCTACAATTTCTAACTCTATAGGTCAGGGAGAAGTAAGTCTTACCCCTATTCAATTAGCAAATGTCACAGCTACTATTGCTAACAGAGGTTGGTATTACACGCCTCATATTGTAAAAGGAATTGAAGGTCAAACGGAATTGATCCCTGAAAAATACCGTACCAAAAATGTAACAACCATCGACCCAGCTAATTTTGAACCCGTTGTAGAAGGGATGTTTGGCGCTTATAATTATGGTACCGCTGCAGGTGTTCAAATCCCTGGTATAGAAATTTGCGGAAAAACAGGAACTGCTGAAAATTATACCAAAATAGATGGTAAACGTCAGCAACTTACAGACCACTCTATTTTCGTTGCTTTTGCACCAAAAGACAATCCTAAAATTGCCATTGCTGTTTTTGTAGAAAACGGGTATTGGGGTGGAAGATATGGAGGTAAAATTGCCAGCCTAATGATTGAAAAGCATATTAAAGGTGAGATCACCAGAACAGATCTTGAAGATTGGATTCTATCTCATAGCCTCGAAGAAGAATATGCAAAACCACTTAGTGGTAAACCTTTCCCAATTAATGATGGTAAGAAAATAAGCGGAAAAGTAGAAAAACCTATCTTATAATGGGGATCACTTCTCGGAACAACCGCGGTAATTTTGACTGGCTTCTTATTGTGATTTTTCTGGCTTTAATTGGTATCGGCTGGGTCAATATTTATTCAGCTTCTATAGATCCATCCGGGGTTTCAGATTTTTTTGATCTGAATAATTTATACACAAGACAATTGCTCTTTATTGGACTAAGCTTGCTAATCATCATCTTTATCCTTTCGCTTGATGCTAAATTTTTTGAGCGTTTTGCAAGTGTTATTTATGTCACCTCCATTCTGTCTCTTTTAGGCTTATTTATCTTCGGAAAAAATATTTCAGGAGCGACAAGTTGGTATTCTTTCGGAAGCTTTGGCTTACAACCCAGTGAGTTTGCTAAAGCGGCAACAGCACTAGCACTAGCAAAATACTTAAGTGATATTCAAACCGATGTGAAATCATTTGTGCATCAATTGCGCGCATTTGTGATCATCGCCTTACCCGCAATCTGTATCGTTCCCCAACCAGATCCCGGTAGCGCCTTAGTTTATGCAGCGTTTTTTTTCCCGCTTTATCGCGAAGGACTATCTGGTATTTATCTCATCATAGGCTCTATCACGATCGCGCTGTTTGTACTTACTCTTGCTTTTGGCCCTATTTATATCATTGCAGGAATTGTACTAATCGCACTCTTTTTATTGATTAAAAACAGAAAAAAACGCTTCGGCAAACGCTATTATTACATACTTCCCTTAGTCTCTATTGTATTCGTTCTGTCTGTAAATTACATCTTTCAAAATGTATTTGAGCAACGCCACAGAGACCGCTTCAATGTCGTTTTGGGAAAAGAAGTAGATATGAAAAGTATTGGTTACAATACCTACCAATCTGAAATTGCAATTGGTAATGGAGGCCTTACCGGTAAAGGCTTTTTAAAAGGCACCCAGACTAAAGGTAACTTTGTTCCAGAACAACATACCGATTATATTTTTAGTACCGTAGGTGAAGAATGGGGCTTTCTGGGAAGCTCACTGGTCATCATTTTATTTGTGGGACTGATGCTGCGCATCATCTTTTTAGCAGAAAGGCAGAAGAGCCAGTTTAGCCGTATTTATGGCTATAGTATTGCAGGAATATTATTTATTCACTTTTTAGTAAACATTGGTATGGTTACAGGTGTTTTCCCTACCGTTGGGATCCCACTACCCTTTTTTAGTTATGGAGGTTCCGGGCTTTGGGGCTTTACGATTTTACTCTTTATTTTTGTGAAACTCGACAGTAATCGGGTTAATGAATGGTAAGATCAGAATTTCCAATCCTTAAGTAATTTTTCTTTCTCTATTCTGTTTTCTTCGGAATTTTCAAGCTTCGGAAAGAAGTCAATGCCGGTTACAGCCTCTAAACTATCTACTGAAACTACAAAAGCTTTTAGATCTCGATCACTTTCGCTATGCGGAATCAAAAAGGCTAAGCACGTATAACCGGAAGCAGTTTCCCGAAGCACAATCTTATAAAAAGCACGAGGTACAATTACATTCTCATGCCCTATAGTCGCCAATGGATCAGCTAAAACTCCCCCGGTTACAATTGTGACTTTATCATATCCTCTTGCCCAGTCTCTCACTTGATTCTCTAACCTATTCCAAACACCGTTATTAAACTCATGCAACTGAGGACTGATGTTACTGGTTAAAAAAGTTTCATTATACGCCTGACTACTAAAACTACGATCACCGGCAGGACATAAATGACCGCGGTCATAACCACTATTTTTATAATTGCGCCAATCTGCCGCTCCGGTCATAACAGCAGCATCAATGTCAAAATACGGTCTACTTACCTCAACCCTTTTTAATTGATCAGGAGTGAGCATGTATGCAACCCAGGCAGCCTGTTCTGCAGGTTCATTATAACTTAGTGTATAATATTCATGATACACAAGGGTATTGCTTTCAGCCTTCGGAAAAAAGAAAGATAATTCTTGAGATTTCACAACTTCACCCGCCTTCACAAGCTCATTTTTCTCTTGATTCTCTATATATTTTTCACCTAAAACAATAAGCGTAATCACCACCATCATCAAAAGTGGATACGTATATTTTCTTTTCATTTAATTCACTCCTTTTACATCAAGGGCATCTCGCAGCGCATTACCCATAAGCATAAACGCCATTACCAGACTCATAATCGCAAGACCGGGAATTATCGCCAAATAGGCTTTCCCTAAAATAATATATGAATAATGGTCTTTAATCATCGCGCCCCAACTAGGAACCGGCGGCTGTGCACCAATACCTAAAAAGCTCAACCCACTTTCTATTAATATTGCACTGGCAAAATTTGCTGCGCTTATCACGATTACCGGTGCTAAAATATTGGGTAAAATATGCTTAAAAAGAATACGCATATCTTTATATCCTAAAGCACGTGCAGCTGTCACATACTGCGCTTCTTTTACACTCAAAACCTGCCCTCTAACAACACGTGCCACCTCAACCCACATTGTGAGACCTACCGCTATAAAAACCTGCCAAAAGCCCTTCCCCAAGGCAAGAGTAATTGCAATAACAAGAAGTAAGGTAGGTATAGACCAAGTCACATTAATAATCCACATGATGAAGGCATCCAGTTTACCACCGTAATACCCACCAACTGCTCCTAAAAACACTCCTATTATCAATGAAATCAATACAGCAATAAAACCGATACTAAATGAAATACGAGCACCAATAAGCATTCTGCTCAAGAGATCACGACCGTATTTATCTGTGCCCAAGAGAAACGTTTTTTCGGTTATAAATTGTACTTCAAAATCTCCAGTGGTTATAGCTGAAACCCCAAAATCCTCTAATGGGATGGCTTTAGTTAGCTCAAGTGAAGCATCTTCAGAATATGGGATATATTCTACTTCGTGATTACTAATTTCAAAAGAAGTAATAGGTATTTCAGAATCGGTATTTATTTTGCCTGTAAAAGCTGTACTCAGAAAACTTTGACCTGTAACTTCAGGTCCGGGAACGGTAAGCATTTTTACGGTAAAGCCGGGCTTTTTTGAATGGATTGCCAAATGCATTTGGTTGGCATTACGCGAATGATCGGGTGCAATGAGGTATGCAAAAAGTGCCACCAAACCACAAAATACGATGTATACAAAACTCAAAACGCCCCAGAAATTTCGTTTGAATTTCCGGAGCGCTAAATGAGTTAATGAACTAGCGTTTTCTGCCATAGGTTAATCCCTAACGTCAGCCAATTTACTTCTTCTAATATTATTTAGTTTTAAATCTTCCAAAACATTTATGGCCTCTTCCATATAAACATCTTTCGCAAGATCTTCATGCCAGCGCTCGCGCTTCTGCTTTAAAACAGTATCGTTCTCAAATTCCTTCAATTCATAAGGAAGAGATTTGTAGGTAAGATCTGACTTATACTCTTTTAAGGCATCAAACTGCTTAGCTTCTTCTTCGTTCTGCTTAACCTTAGCAGTGTATGCATCAATATTTAAAGGCCATACAGATTCATCCTGCTTGCTTTTGATCCACTTGGCGTTTTCTTCAATAAGTTGTAATTGCTTATTTTTTGCCATTCTTGCGTTACTGCTATTTATGGTTTGTTCATAATCTATGTAACCATCCCACACATCATAATCTGCCGCAGCTATTTTATCCCATGGTAAGGGGTTTTCTAAATCCTTCTCTCCTATGTCAATGTAGCTGTACTTGTCTGGAACAACAACATCACTCTTTACACCTTCAAGTTGAGTAGACCCGCCGTTAATGCGGTAGAATTTTTGTGTGGTTATTTTTAGAGCTCCCATATCACCCAGGTCATTTTGACGTAACCAACGATTAAGGTCATACACATTCTGAACGGTTCCTTTACCGTATGTTTGCTTACTACCTATAATAACTGCTCTCTTATAATCTTGCATCGCTGCAGCAAGAATTTCACTAGCCGAGGCAGAGATCTCATTCACCAATATCACAAGAGGTTTATCCCAAATAATCTCAGGGTCTTTATCCTTTAATATTTCGCTTTCAGCACCGTTAGATTTAACCTGAACAACAGGTCCCTCCTTGATAAACAATCCGGCGATATCTACAACCGTAGATAATGAACCGCCACCGTTACTTCTCAAGTCGATCACAAGACCATCAACATCCTGTTCCTTTAAACGGATTATTTCTTTCTTAACATCAGTAGCTGCATTACGCTCTTCAGCATTTTGCATGTCAAAGTAAAACTTAGGCAAATTAATCACCCCATAGTTGCGATCATCTTTTTCAACAGTAGTTGATTTTGCGTAAGTTTCTTCAAGCTCAACGACATCACGCGTAATCGCTATATTTTTAATAGAGCCGTCTTTCTTCTTTACGTTTAGTGTAACAACAGTACCTTTAGGGCCTTTGATCAACTCTACCGCGTCATCAAGTCTCATCCCAACAACACTGGTTGCAACATCCTCATCAGCTTGCTTCACTTTAAGAATAATATCACCTTCTTCAAGATCTTCTCCTCTCCAAGCAGGACCGCCAGAAATAATTTCTGTAATACTTATCTCGTTACTTTTTTTCTGAAGTCTTGCTCCAATACCTTGAAACTGACCGCTCATTTGCATATCAAAACGATCTTTATCTACTGGTGCAAAATAGGTCGTATGTGGATCAAACTCTTCAACTATAGTATTGATGTAAACCGAAAAATAATCTTCACGATCCAACTCATTAGCAAATTCAAAATACTCTACTAAAGATTTTTTTGTAGTTTCTCTAGACTCTTTTTCAATTTCACTTTTTGACAAAGCAGTATAACCTGTAGAGTCTTTAGCTTTTTTCGCTTCTTCCTCAAGACGGTCGTAGTAAATACCTATAGCACTAAATTTCAATTGATTTTCCCATCTAGACTTTAACTCATTAAGATTCTTCGCATAGTCCAGATTTTCATAATCTGTATCGATGACCTCATCTTTATTATAATCAAAAGGTTGCTCCAGAACTTCGTCATACATTTTTTTTGAATCCTCCATACGCTCTCTCAAACGCGTGTAAGCTAAATCAAAAAAGCTGATATCTTCATTACGAATCTGATCGTCGATCTGATCTTTATACTTCTCAAACTCTTTGATGTCACTCTGTAAGAAATAACGCTTTAAGGGATCTAATGAAGTCACAAAGTCATTAAAAACCTGCTCAGAAAATTCATCATTAAACTCTTTTGCATCATAATGCCCTTTTTCAAGAACATAAGAAATAAGGCTAATAAGCACTTTATCTTTTCCGGGATCTTCATCATTTGTTGTAAAACTGCAAGAAGCCGCAGCTAACAATAAGGCTAAAACAAGAACCTTTGCATTCTTTATCATAATATGTTGCATTTTCATCTTTTACTAGCAATCTACATTAAAAACCGTGCCACGGCTCATAATTGACGCCAACAATTTGTTAAACGTTAAGCCTCGTGATGGCTTGGTAATTTAGTATTTTAGCGGTAGAAAGCAAAACTAAATGGCAAATCAAAAACCACTAATTCTGGTCACTAACGACGACGGCATAACCGCTCCCGGCATACGCAGATTAATAACTTTAATGCAAGAGCTTGGCGATGTGGTTGTTGTAGCTCCAGACAGTCCTCAAAGCGGTATGGGTCACGCTATAACAGTAAATGACACCATTTATTGTGATCCCGTTAAAGAATTTCAAGATAAAAATCACAAAGAATACAGTTGCTCTGGCACCCCTGCAGATTGCGTTAAGATTGCTGTGCAAGAAATTATGCATCGCAAACCAGACATTTGTGTAAGCGGAATTAACCATGGTTCTAACTCATCAATAAATGTTATTTACTCTGGCACAATGAGTGCTGCTGTTGAAGCCGGTGTAGAAGGAATCCCCGCTATTGGGTTTTCGTTACTCGATTATGCTATAGATGCAGACTTTTCTCATTGTGATGTTTATGTAAAAAAAATCGTTCAAGAGGTTCTTAAAAATGGGCTACCTAAGGGAGTTGTACTTAATGTAAATATTCCCAAATTGAAAGCCAGCGAAATACAAGGCATAAAAGTAGGACGTCAGGCTAACGCTCAATGGGTTGAAGATTTTGACAAGCGCACCAATCCTATGGGACGTGATTATTACTGGCTAAGTGGTGAATTTGTGAACGAAGATAAAGGCGAAGACACAGACGAGTGGGCTCTGGCTCAAGGTTATGTTTCTGTTGTGCCGGTTCAGTTTGATTTAACTGCACATCATTTTATTGATAAACTGAATGACTGGAAATTTAATTCGTAATTTTCGCTTTTGTAAACTATCAAAATCAAGTAAATCGTGAAGTATTATATCATAGCAGGTGAAGCCAGTGGCGATTTACACGCAGCCAATCTGATGAAAGCTATTTTAGCTGAAGATCCTGAAGCTGATTTTAGATTCTGGGGAGGGGATTTGATGCAAAAAGTAGGTGGTACATTGGTAAAACATTACCGCGATCTTGCGTTTATGGGATTTCTTGAAGTCTTAATGAACCTGCGTACGATTACAAAAAACTTGTCTTTTTGTAAAAAAGACATCGCAGCTTACAATCCTGATGTTATAGTTTACATAGATTATCCCGGTTTTAATTTACGCATTGCAAAATGGGCTCGCGAGCAAGGTTATAACAATCATTATTATATTTCTCCGCAAATATGGGCCTGGAAAGAAGGTCGCATCAAAGCTATTAAACGTGATATTGATGCGATGTATGTCATCCTTCCGTTTGAGAAAGATTTTTATGAGGAAAAACACGATTTTCCTGTTCACTTTGTGGGACATCCCTTAATTGATGAGATCAGCGCGAGAACACCTATTTCGCCTGAAAACTTTAGAAAACAACACAATTTAGACGAGCGTCCTATTATCGCTTTGTTACCGGGAAGCCGGAAGCAAGAAATTCAAAAAATGCTTGAGATCATGCTCAGCATCACACCTGATTTTAAAGAATATCAATTTGTAATCGCAGGGGCTCCCAGCCAAGATGCTGATTTCTATGAACCCTTTCTCCAAAAAAACAGAACGCATATCGTGATGAATCAGACGTATAATCTGCTTGATGTTTCACATGCTGCGCTGGTAACTTCAGGAACGGCAACTTTAGAAACAGCATTATTTAAAGTGCCTGAAGTGGTATGTTATAAAGGCGGAAGAATAAGCTACGAAATCGCAAAACGTGTGATTAAACTCGATTACATTTCGCTGGTAAATCTTATTATGAACAAAGAAGTGGTTAAAGAATTAATTCAATCAGACTTCAATACCAAATCTTTGAAAGCTGCGTTATCAAACATCTTAGACGAAGAAAAACGAAAAGCTCTTTTTAACGAATATTATAAACTAGAAAAAAAGCTGGGTGGTACTGGCGCCAGTGCAAAAACAGCTCAGTTAATTGCGAGCAGCATTCCTAAAAAAAACTAAATCAAAATGCTCTGTAGGAGATGATGTATATGAAAAGAACCCTTTTATCAATTCTGCTAAGTATTGCATTAGTGAGTTGTGGTGGAAGCAAAAAAGCTACACAATCTGTTTCTTCAGTAGAAAACACACAGTACACTGCTCCTAAAAAAAACAGCAAGATTTCAAGCTCAGAATCTTCTAAAAGTGAACTCATCTATTTGTCTGAAATTAAAGAAAGTGAAGAGAACAGCTTAAGATTCAACATCATAAATAATGCGCGCCAATATGAAGGGACACCTTATAAATACGGAGGAACTACAGAAAAAGGAATGGATTGCAGCGGTCTTGTTTATACTTCCTTTTTAGAGGAAGGCATCAGCATACCCCGCGTAAGCCGGCATATTGCCGAAGAAGGAAAACGTATTAAAACCGATGAGGCCATTCCCGGAGATTTACTCTTTTTTATCACTGGTCGCCGAAGCAAACAAATCAATCACGTAGGCATTGTAGTAGATGTTTTACCCGGCCAAATTCTCTTTATTCATTCTTCTACTTCACAGGGCGTTATTGTCTCTTCACTAAATGAAGGCTACTGGAATAATGCATTTAAAGAAGCTCGAAGAATTATGTAACGCATTGATTTTTTGATTAGTATTGTAAAAACTAATCAAATCTGGTGGCCAGATGAAAGGCATCAACTCCACCCTTATACTTCTTCTTATCGGACTCCTTTCAGGAATCCTTCTTGCTCCTGCATTCAATTTATCGCTAATCACATCATTAATTAGTTTTGGAGTTGCTCTAGTATTATTCTCTACGAACCATTTTATTTTAAAACGAAATTTCACTAAAAACTACATTAGTAGCATTCTCGCTTTTAGTGTATTTGTCTGTATTGGATTGATTGAAGTTGACTTGACTAATCCACTTCGTAACACTAAGCACTATTTAAAACAAACAGCATATAATACTGAAACCCTCCTAAAATTAAAGGTTCTAGAAATTTTGAAACCGGGTTTTTATGATGGTAACGTTATCGCTGGGGTTGATGAAATCAACAAAAAGAATTCTTCTGGAAAGATTATTTTGAATGTTTTAAAAGATTCACTCAACCCAGGAACAGCACTTCAAGTTGATGATGTACTATATACAAAAACTCAACTTTTAGAAATTAATCCTCCAAGTGCACCCTATCAATTTAACTATAAAGAATATTTAGAAAGTCAAGGTGTTTATGCTCAGGTGAACCTCAAACCCTTTGAGTTCTTAAAAACAAAGCCCATAAAACACAGTGCAAAAGGACTAGCCTCTTTACTAAGGAATCAAATAAACAAAAGATTAGAGCCGTATGATTTTAGTACGAATTCAAAGGCTATATTTAATGCTTTGCTCTTAGGACAGCGACAAGATTTATCAAATGAACTGAAAGCTGATTATATACATGCCGGTGTCATACACATTCTGGCAGTTTCTGGTTTGCACGTAGGTATTTTGATGCTCATACTACAATTCGTTTTAAGTCCGTTAGGAAACTACCGTAGCAGCCGCATCATTAGAACCGCAGTTATCATTGTTGGCATTTGGTGTTTTGCATTTATTACTGGCTTCTCTCCTTCGGTTCTTAGAGCGGCAACGATGTTTACTTTTATACAACTAGGTCTACTCTTAAATCAACGTCAAGCCGGACTGAACGCACTAATTACTTCAGCTTTTATTTTGCTTTTAATCCAACCGCAACTCATTTATGAAGTTGGTTTTCAATTGAGCTATGCCGCGGTATTTTTTATTATGTGGCTCTACCCTAAATTCAATGCTCTGTGGGAGCCGAAAAACAAAATAGTAAAATACTATTGGCAGCTTATTTTGGTTAGTATTGCTGCACAACTGGGGGTTTTACCCTTGAGTCTGTATTACTTTCATCAATTTCCGGGAATGTTTCTTGTAGCAAATTTAGTGGTGCTTCCAGCAATTGGTTTCCTATTGATTTACGGATTACTAATTATATTGCTTTCGGCACTTAATTTATTACCTCAATTCTTAGCCACAGGTTTGGACATCGTGATCACTTGGTTAAATCGTTTCATCTCATTCATTGCGGAAATAGACTTCCTGCTTCTAAAAAACATTTATTTCTCAGCAGTCTTAGTCGTCTTAACCTATCTCGTTATTACTTCCGCAGGTATATTATTTGATAAGGTTACTTTTAAAAGAACCACCTTATTCTTGTCTACTATGATTGCACTACCGGTTGCTTTAATAGCGACAAATTACATTCAGGCTAAATCAGAATTTTACGTCAACCACCGGTATCAGAAGACAATCTTTACTCAAAAAACCCCAACCAGAACTCTGGTTTTTTATTCCGCAGAAGCAGAAGATATCCCTCCTGGTTTTATCGAAAATTTTAAGGAAAATCAGTTAATTACGGAAGTTAAAAATGACAGTCTGAGCTATATTTTCACACATTCTAAAAATACTATTTTAAGAATAGACAGTCTTGCAATATATAATATAGAAGGTTTAAATCCAGATTACATTGTACTCACGCAATCACCTAAACTCAATTTAAACCGACTCCTATCAAGATATCCTAATGCAAAAATCATTGCAGACGGAAGCAATTATAAAAGCTCTGTTGACCGCTGGAAACTCACGTGTGAGCAACAAAAAACCCCTTTTCATAACACCTATGAAAAGGGATTTTATAAGATTGAATAAAGGATTTCTCTAACTTTTAAATGTACTTTCAAAACCAGACTGGTAGGCTTCCCAGGCTTCCGCTGTGGTGATTTCTAAATAATCATCAGATTTGATCATCTTTAAAAATAACTCAAGCTGCTGTGGTGTTTTATAACCCGGCAATGGTTGAATTAAATCTCCTTTTTCATCAAAAAATACGATACTTGGATACGCATTTATTTTCATCGCATGTGCAAAAAGATGCTGGCTGTTTCTTCCTTTGCGGTTAGGGTCGTAACTAGGATTTGTATATTCAAAATCCTGATATTTTATGCTCTCTGTTCCCTCAGCATTAAACTTTACCGCATAGTAATTAGCGTTTACATATTTAGCAACGTCAGGATTCTGAAACGTGTTTTGGTCCAGTAATTTACAAGGACCACACCAGTCTGTATAGACATCCATAAAAATCTTGCGTGGTTCTTTCTCCTGAGCTTTTAAGGCTTCGTTAAAACTCATCCACTTAATTTTTTCCTGTGCAGAAAGACTTCCTGCTCCTATAAACAAGAGGACTATTGCGACTACTATTTTTTGCATAATTTACTTTAATCTAGGGTGTTTCAAAAAGCAGACCATTCTAATGAATGCCGTGCATTAATTTTTTTAATAAGGGATGCAACAAGATAATTAAAACTCCGGCGCCACCAGGAATTAGCAAGAACAACAAGAAAAATGTTGATAAGGAATACTCTTGAGTCACCTGATCGATCATACCGCCCGTACTTCCTGCTAATTTATTACCTATTGCGATAGCAAGATACCAAACGCCATACATCATTGCAATCATTCTACCGGGAACTAATTTACTCACATAAGAGAGCCCTACCGGTGACAAACATAATTCGCCCATCGTGTGAAAGAAATAGGCTAAAATCAACCAAATGATACTTACAGACGCGACTTTTGCTCCCTGCGGAATATCATTTGCTCCGTAAGCCAAAGCCCCAAAACCTATTCCTAATAAAATGAGCCCCACTCCATATTTAACCGCCACACTAGGATTGTATTTAGACTCCCAAACCTTAGAAAAAAGCGGTGCAAAAATGATGATAAACAACGAGTTTAAGACGCTAAACCACGAGGCTGGCACCTCTGGCGATTCAGCAGTATACTGTTCATAGAGCATCGTCAATACCAATACCCAGATAATTAAAAAGCTTCCGCCAAGAATAAGATTTGCTAATCTATATTTTGCAAATGTTTGTTTGAAGAGTAGGTATAAGACCCAAGTAATCACTCCTAAAGGAATAATGGTAATAAATGTGTTTGAGATTCTAAAAACAGTACCGGCACTACCTTCTAAGACGCGGTCTGTATAATCATTTGCAAAAATAGTCATCGACCCACCTGCTTGTTCAAAAGCAGCCCAAAAAAACACGGTAAAAAATGCAAAAATAGATACCGCGATCATTCGATCTCTGACAATGGGAGCATATCGCACAATTCTGGAAACCAAAAGAATTATAAAAATAACCAGCGCAAAAAGGATCATAAAGTTGCTTCCGGAAAGGCTTCCTACCTGAAAGTTAAAAACGTCTGCTCCACCAATTTTAGACATCGGGTCATTAATGATCCATACCAAACCAATAAGTGCACTTACAGCGATGAAAATTTTATCTATAGCAAGAAACGGATTTCTTTTAATGGAAGGATCTTCGGTTATTTGTTCAGCATCAGTCTTAACCGGCTTCTTCCCTACCTCTCCAAAAATATTTTGTGCAAAGTAAAACTGAAGCATTCCGGCAAACATAAAAATACCAGCTAAACCGAAGCCCCAATGCCAGCCCCATTGCTCACCAAGATAACCGCAAAGCAAAATCCCTAAGAAGGCACCGGCATTTACACCCATATAATAAATGGTATAAGCCCCATCTTTCTTGTGCTCATGATTCTCGTACATTTGAGAAATAATAGAGGTCATCGTAGGCTTAAAAAAACCATTCCCCACACAGAGAAAAAACAAGCCTAAGTATAAAGCAAAATGACTGTCTACAGCCATCGAAGCGTGCCCTAAAGTCATCAATAAAGCTCCCAAAACTACCGCCATTCTGTAACCGATTATTTTATCGGCTATATAACCACCTAAAATGGGTGTCAGGTATACAAGTGACGTATACGTACCATAGAGTGATAACGCATGTTCCCGTGGCCAGGCCCAGCCCTCTTCAAATAAAGAAGCGGTTAAAAACAAGACCAAAAGCGCCCGCATCCCGTAATAGGAGAAGCGCTCCCACATTTCTGTAAAAAATAAAACAAACAATCCGGCGGGATGACCCAACACCGGATTTTTAAAAAATTGCTCTGTAGAAGAAGTAGCCATACTAAACTATTCTAGATTAATTGATATCAGGATCTGCAAGTTCGTATTCTTCCTGCTCCAGCATCTCGCGCTCGTTATCTTCAGCACCGTGTGTAAGTTTTTCTAACTTCTTACGGAATATCAATACTAATAGTGAAAATAAAATACAGAATACTGCTATACCTGTAAATATTGTAAACTCACCAAGCTCTGATGCAGACTCCCCTAAAAGACCTGCAAGTTTATTTCCGAAACCAGTCATTGCAAAATAAACACCCATCATTATGGAAGCGTACTTTAATGGAGCTAATTTTGTAATATAAGAAAGGGCTACAGGAGACAAACACAATTCTCCGATTGTATGAAATAAATAGGCCAAAACCAACCAATACATTGCAGACTCACCATTAGACTGAAACTGAGCTGATGCAGCTGTCATAAAAAAGAAACCAGATCCCATTATTATAAGACCCATTGCCATTTTAAATAAAGAAGTTGCAGTTTTACCTTTTAATTTTCGCTTTGCCCAGAAACCAGCAACTGAAGTTCCTAGTAATATTATAAACATCGCGTTTAATGATTGAAACCAAGAAGCGGGAACCTCATTACCTATAAATGGCAGAGAGAATGAAAGTATTCTATCGGTTTTTTCTGAAGCGTAAATATTCATCAATCCTCCTGCTTGTTCAAAAGCTCCCCAAAAAACAATTACCATTAAAAAAGAGACCAAAAGAACAATAACACGATCTTTTTCAATCTTACTCAACGGTCTTTTACTCGCTGCTATTTCTTCAGGATCTGTTGACTGCCCCAAGAAATTACCCACACGCTTCAGATATTTTTGACCTAACATATACTGTAACAACCCTAAGGCCATACCAATACCAGCAAGACCAAAACCATAATGCCAACCATACACTTCACCTACCGTACCTACAACTAAGCTAGAAATGAAAGCTCCTAAGTTGATTCCGATATAAAAAATAGTGAATCCTTTGTCCCGGCGAATATCTCCTTGTTTGTATAGCCCCCCAACCATTGTTGAGATATTAGGTTTTAACATTCCCACACCTGCTATAATCAGACCTAAACCGGTATAAAAAGCCCACATCTGTTCTACTGCAAGAATACCGTGACCAGCAACCAAAAGAATACCCCCATAAAGGACGGATCTTTTCTGACCCAAATATTTATCCGCAATCCATCCTCCAGGAATAGAAGACACATAAACCAGCATCGTATAAGTTCCATAAAGGGAAAGAGCTTCGGCATTTGTCCATCCTAATCCTGGGTTTCCTGAAGCAGTTTCTGCGACTAAATACAATACTAAAATAGCCCGCATCCCATAATAGGAAAAGCGTTCCCACATTTCTGTGAAGAATAAAATGTAAAGTCCTACCGGGTGCCCAAACAATTCTTTTTGCTTAGGGAGTTGTGCTGATTGTGCCATATAGTTTTTATAAATTTTCTTTGATGAAATTGGTCATTTTAGTGTACAAATGCAAACGCGTGTTTCCACCGTAAATACCGTGATTTTTATCTGGATAAATCGCCCAGTCAAATTGCTTATTTGCTTGCACCAATGCTTCAATAAGGCGCATCGTGTTTTGAACATGTACATTATCATCTGCACTACCGTGAACCAATAAAAATTTTCCTTCTAACGCATCTACATGAGAAAGCGGTGAGTTCTTGTCGTAACCTGATGCATTTTCCTGAGGAGTCGTCATATAACGCTCGGTATAGATCGAATCGTAAAACCTCCAGCTCGTAACCGGTGCAACAGCAATTGCCATTTTAAAGGTATCTGCTCCCTGAAAAATACAGTTAGATGCCATAAAACCACCGTAACTCCAGCCCCAGATCCCTATGCGGTCTGCATCTACATAGTCACGCTCACCTAAGGCTTGCGCAGCAGCTATCTGATCTTCAACTTCATATTTACCCAATTCTTTTTGGGTCATCTTTTTGAAATCTCTTCCTTTTAAACCTGTTCCGCGCGGATCTACACAAACAATGATATAGCCTTCCTGAGCAAGCATTTGAAACCAATACCCGTTTCCGGCAGACCAAGAGTTTGCAACACTTTGTGATCCCGGCCCAGAATACTGCGTCATAAATACCGGGTATTTTTTAGTAGGGTCAAAATCTTTTGGTTTGATCATATAGGCATTCAACTCCTCACCATTTATGGGTAGAGTGAAGAATTCTTTTTCTGAAATCACATAATCATCCAATTGATCTTTCAAGGCTTGATTATCCTTGATCTTTCTGATCTCATCACCATCTTCTGCATCATTTAATGTAAACACATAAGGTGTTTCTGCATCAGAAAAGCTATTGATAAAATAGGTGAAATCTGTACTGAAGTTTGCAGAGTTTGTACCTTCTTCTGCAGCAAGCGCCTCTTTACTTTTTCCATTAATTTTAATTGAATAAACACCGCGGTTTATAGCGCCATTTTCTGAACTTTGATAAAACACCCGCTTGCTCTTAGGGTCATACCCATAATAGCTGGTCACTTCCCAAGGACCTTTTGTTACTTGATTGATCAGCTTTCCGTTTTTATCATATAAATAAATATGATTCCAGCCGTCTTTTTCGCTCGTCCAGATAAAATCATTATTGTCAAGAAAGGTCAAATTATCAGTCACATCTACATACGCATCATCTGTATCTGAAAGGATCAGTTTAGCTTTTGCAGAAGAAGCATCTACAAATAACAGGTTTATATCGTTTTGCTTACGGTTTGTAGTTTGTACAGCAAGCACATCTGCATCGGGAGTCCATTCCAGACGTGGGATGTAGTAATTTTGAAAACTGCTAAGGTCAACCTGTTTCGTTTCAGCTGAAGCTACATCATAAATATGCAAACTCACAGTAGCGTTAGTCTCCCCAGCTTTAGGATATTTAAACGTGTCTTTAGAAGGATACAATTCATTTCCGAAGACATCCATAGAAAACTCGGGTACAGCACTCTCATCAAAGCGGATGTATGCAATTTTATCTCCATCAGCATTCCAATCAAAAGCTCTTACAAAAGCAAATTCTTCTTCATAAACCCAGTCTGTAATACCATTGATTATTTTATTTTTGGCTCCATCTGTAGTCACCTGCGTGGTCTCTCCTGTTTTGATATCTTTTATATAGATATTGTTATCAAGACCGTAAGCAACTTTTGAAGCATCTGGAGAAAAAGTAGGTTCTTGTATGGCTTCTTCTGCAACCTGAGTAAGCTTTTTAGAATCCAGGTCATATACATAATACACCCCAAGAGAGGAGCGACGGTAGATAGATCGCAATTTTGTACTCAGTAAAACTTTGCTTTCATCTTCACTTAAGGTATACCCTATAAAATAATCAAGCCCATCGATCTCGCTTGAGTTGATGAGTGTGTTAACTTTTTCACCGGTTTTATAACTGTAAACATCTAGTGTTTTTACACCAGAATTTCTATCTGTATTGAGAACGGCATATTCTTTTCCGTTATTCATAGAGTGCAATCTATCAAGATATTGCATTCTAAAAGTACCGTCATAAATCTCTTCAAGGGTGATCTTCTTTTGTTGAGCAGTCACCACTCCGGCTACCAGTACTAATAGCAAAAGCGCAATTTTTCTAATGTTCATAGTTATTAAATCGTAAAAAATAGTCCGCCAATTTTACTAAAAATTAACCAAAGAAGCGTGTATTTCGTTGTTAAATACGCAGTGATTCCTACAAAACACCAAGCAGGTTTATGATTATCATTAAAAGCGTTGTCATTACATTTAAACATTTTTTTTCAGAATTAGTGAACAGAATCTAAACTTCGCCAAAACACTATCTTTACAATCTGCTAATTAAACGGTAGATTTCGGTTAAATTGCTTTAAAATAAATACCATAAGAATTAGCGATATACTCTTGTGTTATCAATACGTTTATGTCTATGTCTAATACCATACAAGGTTTTTCACGACTTACTAAAAAAGAAAAAATAGTCTGGCTAACAGCAACTTTTCTGCCCGAAAATCCAGAAGCTACTCACATTCTTAAACAATACTGGAATGATGACAGTACGTTACAACAGTTACACGATGAGTTTATTGAAAACACCATTTCTAACTACTATTTACCTCTGGGAATAGCCCCTAACTTTTTAATCAACAACAAAAGTTTTGCCATACCTATGGCGATTGAAGAAAGCTCTGTGGTCGCAGCAGCAAGTAAAGCTGCAAAGTTCTGGATGTCTCGCGGTGGGTTTAAAGCTGAAATCTTAGGTACAGAAAAAATAGGTCAGGTTCATTTTACCTATAGCGGAAACGCAGAACTCCTAAAACAACTTTTTGAAGCTAAAAAAGCTATTTTACTTGAAGATCTAAAGCCCCATACCGCATCTATGGAAAAGCGTGGCGGTGGTATCACCAGTTTAACTTTAGTCAACAAAACTAAAGCTCTAGATAATTATTACCAACTACACGTCACCTTTGAAACACGTGATGCGATGGGTGCAAATTTTATCAATTCATGCTTAGAACAACTGGCTGAAAGTTGGCTGCGGGAGTACAGAGAAGCTCACAGCAACAATAAAGCTGATTTGAATATCATTATGAGCATCCTTTCTAACTATGTTCCAGGCTGTATTGCAAAAGCAGAAGTGAGTTGCCCGGTATCTGAACTCTCTGAAGCAAACGGCATAGACCCGGAAGTTTTTGCTGCTAAGTTTATACAGGCGGTTAATATTGCTGAAGTTGAACCTTATCGCGCAGTCACACACAACAAAGGTATTATGAATGGTATTGATGCTGTGGTTCTCGCAACCGGGAACGACTTTAGAGCAATTGAAGCTGGCGCTCACGCCTATGCCTCAAAAAATGGAAGCTACTCTAGCTTAACGCATGCAACTGTAGAAAATGGCATTTTTAAATTCTGGATTGAAATACCTCTCGCATTAGGAACTGTAGGCGGACTAACAAAATTACATCCACTAGTCAAACTGAATCTTGAAATGCTGGGCAATCCCAGCGCACCACAACTTATGGAAATCATAGCAGTGGCCGGTCTGGCACAAAATTTTGGTGCAGTAAAATCTCTAACTACTACTGGTATTCAAAAAGGTCATATGAAAATGCACCTGATGAATATGCTCAATCAATTGCAAGCTACGCCAGAAGAAAAAGAGGCTGCTATGCTATATTTTAAGACCCATAAAGTGAGCCACAGTGCCGTGAATAGTTTGATAAGCAGCATTCGTAAATCTGAAACCGTATGAGAACAGTTCTAAGCTTACTTTTTAGTTGTCTTATTTATTGTTCCATAAGTGCTCAAGAGGTATCAGGCGTATTAAAAGACTATATCAAACAGCAGCAACAAGAACATCAAATTCCGGCAATTGCGGTTAGTTTAGTTACTCCTGACTCTATTTTTTCTTATGTAAACGGCAAAGCCAGACTTACCAAAAAAGAACGCATACCTCTGGATTCAAAATTCCATTTAGGTTCTAACTCTAAGGCAATAACTGCTTTTATCGCAATGCACCTTAGTGAACAGGATGTGATTAACTTTGACACCTCTTTTTTTGAATTATTCCCCGAATTAGAAACTACGAGTCAGAAATCTTACAAGGCTATAACGCTAGGTGATCTACTATCTCACAATGCCCAGATCCCAGCTTATACTAAAGGAACAGAACTGGCGAAATTCAATAACCTTACGGGTAACACCAGTGAAAAAAGATATGTGTTTGCTAAAACTGTACTTTCTGAAAACACGGCAAAAACAGGAACTTATTCTAATGCAGGCTATGTTTTAGCTGCATTAATGCTAGAGAAAGCTTCAGGAAAAAGCTTTAATAAATTATTAGACGAGCTGATGAACGATTTAGACCTGAGCTATTTCATCGGTTTCCCGAATAAAGAAAATGACACGTATCCCTGGGGACATCAGGAGCAAAATGGCTCGCTGATTTCTTTAGCCCCAGATCACAACTATAAACTAAACAGCTTTATGGTAAGTGCAGGAGACATCAGCATGAATATTGAAGATTACAGCAAATTTATTCAGCTCAATCTTCAAGGCTTAACAGGTGTAGCTAATTATTTAGAAGGTGACAACTACAAAAAACTACACTTTGGAAAACCCAATTATGCTTATGGCTGGGGAAATATAGAACAAGAAAATCAAAAGATGAGTTACCATGATGGCAGTGCCGGCACGTATTATTGTCACACCGTTCTGTTTCCTGAAAAAGAGATCGCCGTTATTGTCATGGCAAACACTGCTACTGAGGAAGCAGTAAGCGCTATCTACGACATTCAAAAATGGGTTAGCGATAATCCTAAAAAAGCAAAAAAATAGCATGTCACACTCATTTTATGGTCACGGTAAACTATTAATTACCGGAGAATATTTGGTTCTTGATGGTGCACTTGCATTAGCAATCCCTACTCAAAAAGGACAGCATTTGACCGTAGTTGAATCTGAAACGTCTGGAATTAAATGGACCGGAATCAAAGAATCTGGAGAAGAGTGGTTCTCATTTCAATTAAATTATGAGCAATTTGAAACTGCATCAAATTCTAAATCTGAAAATCCGGAAAAACGCCTGATTCAAATACTGATTGCTGCACAAAAACTGAATCCAAAATTTTTAGCAAACCGACCAAATATAGCAGTCACAACCCGATTGGAATTTCATCAGAAATGGGGCCTGGGTTCTTCGTCAACGCTTATTTACATGCTAGCCCAGTGGGCAGAAGTCAATCCGTATGAATTACTAGAAGCAACCTTTGGCGGTAGTGGTTACGACATCGCCTGTGCAGGCAATGATGCTCCCATTCTCTATCAACGGAATTTAAACCTTCCCAAAACACTACAGACCACTTTTTACCCCTCCTTTAGCGATGAGTTATTTTTTGTATACTTGAATAAAAAACAAAACAGCAGGGATGCGATTGCTAACTACCGCAAACAGTCACCTGAGGCTCTTGAGGAAGCGATTAAGAAGGTTTCGGGTATTACACAAACACTTTTAACCTGCGATGATCTTTTCAGCTTTAAAGCGCTTATTCAAGCTCACGAACGCGTTATTTCTTCGGTAATTAAACAACCTACTGTTAAACAACGTCTTTTTACAGATTACCCCGGTGCTATAAAAAGCTTAGGTGCCTGGGGTGGTGATTTTATTCTGGTAACTGGAAACACAGCAAATCAAGAATACTTCAAAAATAAAGGTTATGATACTATTCTTTCTTTTGAAGAGATGATCTATAAAGGTTAAGCTCAAAGACTATTAAACAAAAAAGAGCCGCTTAACAGCGGCCCTTTTTTGTTTAAGCTAATTTTTTATTAATAGAAATTAGAACGCTTATCTTCTATTGTTGCTGCATCTTTTAACGCTTGCACCACGCGCATATTAACTGTTGCGCGATCTGCATTTACTTTTTGAACTGCAAAACTTGCATAATTATCTAACTCTTTAGCGGGTGTAATCTCCGTTACTTTAACAACATAAACACCACGATTCCCTTCAATAGGAGCAGACACTTCATCTTTTTCTAAACCAAATGCAACACCTACAACTTTAGGCTCTGTACCAGAACCAGCCAAAGTAGGATTCTTTAAGTTAACTCCCGGAGAAGTCTGAACGCTTACATTATTTGCACTCGCAATAGCACTTAAATCTTTTCCGCTGATATTCTTTTTAATCTGTTCTGCTTTTTTCTGATTACGTAAAATTGGAGTTACTCGAGGAGAAGCCTCATCTACAGGTAACAATCCTTTTTCAGTTTTCTTAGTAAGTTGCACCACTAAATAACCGCCATCTACATTAAAACGCTCTACATCTCCTGTGCTTCGCTCTTCGTCAAATGCCCATCTGATGATGTCACGCTGACTTCCTTGCCCAGGTAATGTTTCATCTAAGGCTTTAATGCTGTTTACAGGACGTACGGTGTAATTGTCTTTTTTAGCAATTTCATCAAACTCATTTTTATTTTCAGAAACTGCCATTTGAAACTTAGTCGTTGTATTGAAAACTTCGTTGATAGTTTCCTGAGAAGGCTCAATTTCTTTAGCTACTGTTGCTAATTTGATCGCACGTTGTTTGTTTTTCTGATCGTCTATACGAATCACATGGTATCCAAACTGAGACTCCACAACACCTACATCTCCAGTACTACCGTCAAATACAAAATCATTAAATGGCTTAACAAATCTTCCTTTTGTAGTATATCCTAAGTCACCGCCTTTTTCTTTACTTCCATCTGCTGAAAATTCTTTTGCAAGCTCAGCCATTTTTGACGGGCTAGATTTGATTACCCCCTCTAAACTGTCTGCTAATTTTTTAGCTTGGGCTTTAGTACGTGTTTGCGCACCTGCATTTTGTAAACCTTGGTAAGTCAACAAAATATGAGAAGACTGCACTGAATCTGGAATTTGAGTAACCGAAACCACTTTAGATATTTTATAAAAACCATTGTCTTTATACGGGCCATAAACTGATCCTTCGTCTAAAGACCAAAGCTCATCTGCAGCATCTTTTGGCAGTTCATTTTTGAATAAATAGGTATCTACATAGCGTAGATCTGAGTACTCATTCACAAACTCTTCAGGATTTGTAGTGTTTGACAGACCAGCAACTGTATCGTTAGTCTTAGTTGCAGCCGTATACTCTACTCTGCTCTTTAAAAGTTCAGCCATTTCAGCTTTAACCGCATCCTCATCACCTAAAGTAGGATCTTCAGAAAACTTCACATAACGAATGTTACGTGCAGCATCGGTTTGAAATTCATTAGCGTGCTCTTTAATGTAAGCTGAAATTTCATCTTTAGAAACAGTAACATCCTCATCTTTAATTGAAGTATAAGGTACCTGAATGTACTCTAAGTCACGCAGGTTATTCTCCATTTCATAAGCCATCTGACCTTCTTTAAAGCTTGTATTTAAACCTGCTTTAACCAAATCAAAATAGATTTGCTGTTGCTCATTATTAGCCAATTGCTGCTCATAAGCAACCCACTGCTGATACATAGTAGGATTAGTTGACTTTAAAGTCGCTATATATTCTTTAAGTTTCTGCTCGCTAAAAACACCATTAGCATTCTGAAAGTTAGGGTCGCTCTGCAAAGCCTCTTTTAAAAGATCGTTTATACGATCTTGCTCAATGCTGATCCCTAATTCTTCATATTGGTCGTCAAGTATAATACGACGCACTTCTTGCTCCCAAGCTGCATTTACTGCCTGCGTATTTGTAATATTATTACCGTAACGCGCAGTTTGTGTCTCTACAAGTTTTGCAAACTCTTGCTGCTCGATATCCTCATCATTCACTGTACCCAGCACACGCTGTGACTTTTGTGTAGAAAAACCTCCGTTTTTTAATACATCAGCCAATACAAAAGCAAATAATGCTAGTGCAATAATCGCGATCAAGAATACAGAGCGCTGTCTAATTTTGTTTAAAACTGCCATTTTTTATGTGTTTGTCAAATAGTGGGCGAAAATACCATTTTAAATGAAAAAATAAAATGTAAAATCGTCAAAATAAAAGTAGTTATTCAACTCGTTGTTAATCGTTTTCTACAATACGCACTTGAACGAGCTCAATTTTTGTATTTGAAGTTTGAATTATATAAAATTGATACCCTTCAATATCTACAATATCATTCTCTTCTGGTATGCCTTCTGTATGATTAACAATCAACCCACCCAGAGTTTCATAGTTTTCATCTTCGGGTAATTCTAATTTATATGTTTCATTAATATAATCAACTTCCAGACGAGCAGAAAATTTGTAAACTCCTTCTGAAAGTTCTTCCTCAATAAGCACAACACTATCGTGCTCATCTTCAATTTCCCCAAAGAGTTCTTCTACGATATCTTCTACTGTCATCATCCCGCTAGTACCCCCATATTCATCAATTACAACCGCAATACTTTTGCGTTTTTTAATGAGAATATTCAACACATCTTTTACCAACATCGTTTCCGGAACAAAAATTACCGGCATCAAAACGTCAGCTATGCTCTTTGGTTTTTTAAACAACTCAAAAGAATGCACATAACCAATGATGTCATCTATAGACTTCTGAAATATCAATATTTTAGAAAGTCCGGTTTCTGTAAACATTGAATTCAACTCAGCAAGAGACTCTTCTTTTTCCACAGCAACCATTTCGGTACGCGGAATCATCACTTCTCTTGATTTCACTTCGGAAAACTCCAGTGCATTTTGAAAAATCTGAATTTCTGAATCGAGTTCTTCATTCGTTTCTACAGATTCTATCTGTTCTGTGATGTAATTACCCAGCTCTACTTTGGTAAAGGCAAGCTGCACTTCATCTCCATCAGTTTTAAAAAATTTCTTCAATAATTTATCTGAAACCCAAATGATAAATGAAGATAAAAAACTGAACGCTATATAAAATAAGTAAGCCGGGACAGCAAAAATTTTCAGTAGGGAATTGGCATAAATCTGAAAGAATACCTTGGGTAGAAATTCCGCAGTGATTAAAACCACCAGCGTTGAAATCAAGGTTTGAGTAATCAAACTAAATTCCACAAAAAAATTAGTTAACCAAACATATCCAAAATCTGCGCCCTCTATCCATGTTTGCAGTAGTGCACCCATATAGTAGGCATAAATAACCAATGCCAGGTTGTTACCCACCAGCATAGTAGCAATAAATTTGGAAGGTTTTTCGGTTAAGCGCGTAAGCACTTTAGCGATAAGATCGTTTTGTTTTTTTTCGATTTCAATATGAATCTTATTAGAAGATACATAAGCAATCTCCATCCCCGAAAAAAAAGCAGATAGAATCAAAGAGGCAATAATAATGAGAATATCACTCTCCATAGAATCTACTTATTACGTTGCTCGTATTTTTTCCTAAACCTTCGTTTAAAGAAATACATTCCTATTGCTACCACAACAAAAAACAAAAAAACATAAGCTTTGTTGCGTTCTACATTCCAAATCCTAAAGGATTCATAGAGAAATAATACTGCAAAAATCAGGTAGGCGTACTCGAAGTATTTAAAATATTTTGACATTATTGAACACTGTCATTAGGTGTCGCAGTAGCACTTTCTTTAACATACATACGACTTTGGTTATCTAAAGATATAAAATTTTTGAAGTCTTCACTGCTATCAAACAGGTCTCCGTTATTAAAGGAATCATCAGGAAATTTTAAAGTATAAGGTTTATCTGTAAACACCCATTTATTTTTCTGATCCCAAAAAAGCTGAGAAGCATCTAAGCGTGTAGAATCACTCGTAATCAAAACCACATTCTGACGTAAATCTATAAGATTTGTACGCTTGTATCTAATCGCATAATCAGAAGTGATGTAGTTTTCTTTTTCATCATCATCTATAAACGTGACTTCCACCCCATCAGGAAACTCCTCGTATGGAAAATCTGCCAGACCGTACTCCATAATCAGCGGCGTTCTTAAAGTCGCTACAACCTTACCGGAGTCAGTATATTTTAAAACTACACCCTCTCCTTCAGCAGAAGGCCCGTCGTTACGCTGATTGAATTTCTGAATTGCTCCGGAATTATCTCCACAACTAAAAAACAAAGTCACAGCTACTGCTGTGACTAAGTTTAATATAATATGTTTAGCGTTTTTACTCACTTACAAACTAGGTACGGTTACACTACCGCCAATCCAGCAACTAAAAGTAATACGTTGACCGGCATTACCTTCTGAGAAAATCATTTCACGAGTTGGGGCATTTGCTCTGTAAGATGCTGCTGTTTTATTAGCTGTATCAGCCAAAGAAGGATCTATACGACCTGCTTTCGCAGCAGTATCTGCAGCTAACCAATACACAGCCAGTTTTTCAAATCGTGTATTTCCACAATTATTTGCACTTGCAACATACATAGCTGCTATCCTTAGATAGACAATACCCATAGACGGTTGTGCAGCAACTGCTTTGTTATAATATAAGCGCGCTCTACTATAACTTGCTTTACTTCTAAAGTTTTCACCTAAGCGGTAGTAAACTTTAGCCTTTTCTTGCGGATCTGTTTGACGTTCAGCAGATTCTTCATAATACTGAATAGCTTTAGCATCTTCACCACGTTGCTCAGCAAGACGACCTAAGTAAAAAGAAGTTTTAGCTGATGGTTCTAGTGTATTCAATTGTTCAACAAGAGTTACAAACAATTCACTATCTGTACATTCTTTTGACACTAAACGTCCTGCTGCACCTCTCACCCAGTCAACATCATTTTTCTTAGCTTCATAATCTGCTTCATAAAAAGGAATCAAGCGATCACAATCTGCAAGTTTACCTAGCATACCGTTAACACCAGAAGACACTTTAGAATAGTTAGACAGGTTAGACTCTGCATACTTCTCAATTTGCTTTTCTTTTGCTGACAATGCAGTACCCGCTTCATTCTTTTCAAGAATTACCTCTAGATTTTTTGCATATTCATTTTGAATTGTAGTGATCTGCCCTTGAATTCCATCATAAAGATCAAAAACATCTTGTAATTCTATCTTGCCTGCCTCTTGCAAAGCAACAGCTAAATTAAAGAACACATATAGGCCTTTAGGATTTTTGAATGTTTCACTATCTGTCTCCCACGCCTTATTAAACATTTCGTACTGCTCTTGAGCTGTACCTATTTTGTTCTCATACATTGTTAAAGCAACATCAGCGATATCATCACCTTCTTTTGCTTTACTCGCAAAATGGGTTTTCTTTTCTTCGTATAATTTTTTCAAATCATCTAAAAATGCTTTTTGCTCAGCACCTGTAGCTTTTTCGATTTTATGGTGCAGAATACGCTCTCCATATTGATATAATGCGTAAGAAGTTGTTGGGCAATCTTTACGAAGCTTCATAAATGGCTCATAAGCCGCATCGTAATTTTTTACTTTAGCGTGTTCTGAAAAAATAGACATTGTGGTGATGCATTCTTCGGTAGCTTGTGCGCTAACCAAACCTACAGCTCCCACAAGGGCTATAAAAAGTAATTTCAATTTAGTTTTCATCATTGTAAGGTTTTAAAAGCAATAATAAGAATTTTAGTTGTATTTGTTAGGGACAAACCACGGTCTAAGTGGATTTAAAGATAAACTAAGACCAACTTTGAAAAAATCTTCCTTTACTAAACCAGCAGTCGTTGTACCACGCTGCCCATATTCAAAAGTCAAGTTAGCATTACTGAAACCTCTCCCCAGCGGCAAACCAAGTCCAAAAGATATGCCAAACTCGTCAATAGACTGATTTTCTATTAATAAACCAGACTCCTCATAACGCGCACCCAACCTGTAAGTCACTCTACCCCAATAGCTTGTTATCGAATTGTAATCAGGAACAAAATAACCTCCTAATCTATATTTAAATGAATCTTCATACGAAGTGTTTTCAAAATCAAAAGATCTGTTGGATGCTTTACTGGTCTCTGAATACTCAACCTGACCACCAGCAAACCACTTATTATCCTGCCCGGTACCTAAACCGAATGAGTAAGTATTTGGAACTATAGATTTTGTATCAGCTAAATTAAAATCGCGAGAATCTATAACACTTACTACAGCTTGATCCAAACCTGAATAAGTCACAGATTGTAACGAACGATCATTTTCTAAAGTTAAACTGGTTTCAGGCTGAAACGTCGCAGAAGTATAGAGTTTATATCGCTTTGCATAAGTTGTCTCAAACTGAGCTCCAAGATTATAGGTGAATCCTGCTATATCAGAACGATCTATCTCACGTACACTGTATTGCTGATCTACATCTGCCTGTATAATTTCATTGCGGATATTTCCAAAATTGTAACTTCCTTCTGCGCCTACTCTAAAGCCTTTAAATAACTCAATCCCTGCTGCAAGAAAAGCTCTGTTTACACCACCTTTTCCTTTATAGTGTGATAAACTAGTATCATTACCATCTATAATCTCATAATCTACTGAAGTTTCCGGCACTAAACCAAAACCAACTCCAATCTTTCTTGAAACCGGAAAAGCAAGTGAGAGGTAGTCTATAGTCGTAGAAGTATTAGAGCCAGACTCCGTATTGGTTTCCAGATTAATCTCACGGTGACTTCCTGCAATCGTAAAGTTGGTAAGCTTTAAGGCCCCGTAACCGGCAGGATTTCTAAAATTTGTATGAATACTGTCACCCAGAATACTAATCCCTCCCATAGCTTGATTTTCGATAGAGCCTTTAAAATTTGAAAGCCCCAAGCCATAAAATGAATAAGGTGATGAATTTCCTTCCTGAGCAAATGCAGAAGCTGTAATACAGATTAAAACAACTACTAAAATTCTTTTTACCATTAATTTCTATTAAATTCTGTTATATAATTCAGTCCTTCCAGGAGAAAATTTGAATTCGCAAAGATGCCATTTTTTAGCCTACTAGACAAAAATTGCCCGTCCCCTCCTGTTAAAATAATCGTTAATTCACTATAATTCTTCTTATACCAATCAATTAGCCCATCTATTTCTGCAACTAAACCATTCACTGCGCCAGACTGCAAAGCAGTTTTTGTATTTACGCCAATAACCTCTACCGCCTCATCATCCACCTCTATATAAGGCAAAGCAGCAGTAAACTCGTGCATCGCTTTAAAGCGCATTTGTAAACCAGGAGAAATCGCCCCTCCTCTATATACATTTTTAGAATCTTTAAAATCATAAGTCACACAAGTTCCTGCATCTATTACAAGAACATTACTGTCTGGATACTTTTTTTGTGCACCAGCAACCAGAGCAATACGATCTACCCCTAATGTTTGAGGCGTTTCGTAGCCATTTTGAAACGGCAAAGCGGTTTGTGCTGATAAAACTTCAACTGAAAGACCTCTATTTTTTACAAACGTGACAAAATCTTGAGAATTGCCCGTTGCACAAATAGCAACTACAGCTATCTCAAATGCATGCTCCAATTCTAAAAGCTTTGCTGTTGCCTCTTTAAGACCACCTGCCCAAAACATTTTTAAGACCGAATCTTCAAAAATGCCATATTTTATCCGCGTATTTCCTAAATCAACTGTAAGATTGACCATTGCTAAAAAATTTCTGCAAAAATACAAATACTCAAAGCCTCGCAATCATACATTTAGAAAAACCTTAAAGAAAACATTAAAAAATTTTACTTTATAGGGTTGTGCAATCTAAAAATTGGTTTTATATTTGCAGCCGCTTTAGCGAGGTACCTTAGCTCAGTTGGTAGAGCAACGGACTGAAAATCCGTGTGTCCCTGGTTCGATTCCTGGAGGTACCACAACAAAACCCTGAAACTCACGTTTCGGGGTTTTTTGTTTTTTACTCTCTCCAACTATTAACAAAGCCTTGCATCAATTTTCGTTTACTGTTTTCTAATTTTAATGAAAATAAAAATTTATGAATTCAGATCAATTAAACGTAAATAAGGATTACGATCTTATCTGCGTGGGCGCAGGAATTATGAGCGCTACATTGGCACTCCTAACCAAAATTCTAATACCTGATTCAAAAATTCTCATTCTAGAGCGCCTTGACAATGTCGCTTTAGAAAGTTCTGCTGCCTGGAACAACGCAGGTACCGGCCACTCGGCACTATGTGAACTTAATTATACGCCGCAAAAAGAAGACAGTTCAGTTGACATTAGTAAAGCAATTTCTATCTGTAATCAATTTGAAATTTCTAAACAATTTTGGTCTTATTTGGTTTCAAAAAACCTAATAGCAGACCCCAAATCTTTCATTTCAAATGTACCCCATCACAGCTGGGTAACGGGGGCAAAAAATGTGGCGTATCTAAAAAAGCGTTATGAAGCTATGAAAATGCATTTTATGTTTGACACCATCGAGTTTACAGATGAGCAGCAAAAAATGAAAGAATGGTTTCCATTAATGACGCAAGACCGGCAGCCTGAAGAAGTCATGGCTGCGTCCCGCATCGATCGCGGTTGTGAAGTCAATTACGGCGAACTCACTCGCAAATTGTTTAAAATTCTCGAAGAAAAATACGACACCAAGGTACAATGCAATGAAGAAGTTGATGATGTAGATCCTGACCGACCTAGTGAATGGTCTGTAAAAGTTAAAAACACAAAAACAGATCAGGTACGGCATCTGGATGCGCATCACGTATTTATTGGTGCAGGCGGTGGTAGCCTGTTACTTCTGCAAAAAGTAGAAATTGACGAAAAAGAAGGTTATGGCGGTTTCCCGGTAAGCGGTGAATGGCTTATTTGTAAAAACCCGCAAATCATCGACCAGCACCACGCAAAAGTATACAGTAAAGCGGGGTTGGGAGATCCTCCGATGTCTGTTCCACACTTAGACACTCGGTTTATTAATGGTAAACGCGAATTACTATTTGGACCTTTTGCTGGTTTCAGTCCAAAATTTTTAAAAGAAGGCTCTAATCTTGATTTATTTAAATCAATAAAATTTGATAACATTCCGGCAATGCTAGGGGCTTTTTGGCACAATTTACCACTCACTGAATATCTCGTAAAACAGGTTGCGATGTCGTTTGAAGATCGAATGAACGATCTTCGAAAATTTATAAAAGACGCTAAAAGCAAAGACTGGGAGCTAAAAGTTGCCGGTCAACGAGTACAAATCATTAAGAAAGATGAATTTGAAGGCGGAAAATTAGAATTTGGCACTGAGGTAATCAGCAGTAA
>Ga0207888_100217_pt1 | contig 31709 bp, 25 predicted proteins | sample LinPmetageLP43_FD_184055 | JGI IMG/M metagenome (GOLD analysis project Ga0207888, IMG submission 184055) | Marine viral communities from the Pacific Ocean - LP-43 (SPAdes) | ecosystem: Environmental > Aquatic > Marine > Oceanic | place: Pacific Ocean | collected 2010-08-27
CCGCCTTTTTAACCTGCAAACCTTTATTCGTTGCGGCCCATAGGTTTCCATCGGAATCAACAAAAGAGTCAAAAATGAACATGGAATCTAAACCATGTTCGGTGGTGAACTGAGCAATACGTTCATTATTTTTATAAACAAGTATGCCAAGCGTTGAGGTGGAGACCCAGAGATTACAGTTTCTATCAATGGCTAAATCGTTGACAAAAGGAGGAGCTGACTGAAGCGTTTGCCAGTGGCCATCATAAAAACGGGCAATACCGCCGCGGTTACCGGCAACATAAACGCTGCCATCGCAAGGGCTATAGGCTAAGGTGTACATACCTATATCGGGTAATCCGGTCTCGCGTAAATTATCATAGATGTCAAAACGACGGCCGTTAAAGCGGGTCGGCCCCTGCCAGGTAGCAAACCATAAATAGCCTTTATCATCTTGAATAATTTCGTTGATAGAGTTGTGAGGCAAACCATCGCGGGTTTCCCAGTGTCGAATCAAATAGTCGCTCAGTGGACGTATTTCATTTTCTGCACTATTTTCATCAACAAAAGCTGCCGCCACTGATACCTTCAGAGACAGAAACAGGGTAACCAGCAGTAAGGAAAAGTGATACTTCATAGGTCTTCAATTATTGAACAGCATTTTTGAATGGTATGTTGTCCCTGACTGGGTTGCAATAACTCAAAAGGACTACAATCTAAAAAATGAATTGATGAGTACATTAGTGTGATAAATCAAATGAAAGGAGCAACAAATGACCAAAGCCTATGCCGCACAATCGGAAACTTCTGAGTTAGCGCCTCACCCAATAGAACGTCGTGAGCTGCGTAGCGACGATGTTGCTATTGATATCACTTACTGTGGCGTATGCCATACCGATATTCATTATGCAGAAAACGACTGGGGTGGAACCATTTATCCGGTCGTGCCGGGGCACGAGATTATCGGAAAAGTCACGGCTGTCGGTGACAACGTGAAGGGGTTTAAAGTAGGAGACTCGGTTGGGGTTGGTTGCATGGTTGACTCTTGTCGCGAATGCTCTTCATGTGAGCAGGGGCTGGAGCAGTACTGTCTGAATGGAATGGTTCCAACATACAACGGTGAAGACTTGCACGATAAAAGTGTGACTTACGGCGGCTACTCAGAAAAGATAGTGGTCAGTGATCGTTTTGTGGTGCGGGTGCCGGAAAAACTCGATCCGGCAAAAGCGGCGCCGTTATTGTGTGCGGGCATTACCACTTACTCTCCGCTGCGTCACTTTGGTGTAAAAGAAGGGCATAAAGTGGGCGTTATTGGCATGGGTGGCCTGGGTCACATGGGCGTCAAGTTCGCCAAAGCCATGGGTGCCGAAGTCACTATCTTCACCCGTTCGGAAAGCAAAGTTGCTGAAGCAAAACGGCAGGGCGCAGACAATGTCATCATCTCAACCGACGATGAGCAAATGGAAGCGGCCGCTGAGACTTTTGATTTCTTGTTGGATACCGTACCGGTGCAACATGATTTAAACCCTTATATTAACTGTCTTAAAGTTGATGGCACTCATATTCTGGTCGGTTTACTGGAACCTGTAGACCCAGCGTTGCAAGCAGGAGCTCTGGTCATGAAACGCCGGGTGTTGGCAGGGTCTTTAATTGGCGGTATTCCTGAAACTCAGGAAATGCTGGATTTTTGTGCGGAGCACAACATTCACTGTGACGTGGAAATGCTTGATATCCAGAATATTAATGAAGCCTTTGTGCGGATGAAAAAAGGTGATGTTAAATACCGTTTCGTTATTGATATGGACACGTTAAAACAGTCTTAAATCGCAAATGAATTGACCACGCTTTATTGGGCGTGGTCTAATTCAGGCCGAGAAGAGGTGCGTACATCAGGGACTTTTGAGCTTAGGCCGCCAAAGCCAGAGTTAAGTCGAAAGAGAGGGGATGTCACGCCGAGGTAATATTGTCATTTTGGCGCAATGTTGCCGGTTGCAGGGTTTGAACACCCGCAACTGTCACCTTTCAGGTGGAGAGCTTCTGGTGTTTGCATCCCCTTTAGTGGCTAAATCCAGCTACTGTTATTTTTTCTGCAAAGCCTAAGTTCTCCGAACACTTTTGTTGTTTTGTTCGGGAGAAAACTGTGACTTTTACCGTTGCAAAGTTCGGAGGTACAAGCGTCGCTGATTACGCTTCAATGCTCCGTTGTGCTGAAATTATTCAAAGTAATTCATCTATCCGTCTGGTAGTTGTTAGTGCCTGTGCGGGTGTGACTAATCGATTAGTCGCGATAGCAGACCTGCAGGGAAGGCAGATAGAAAAGCTATTAAATGAGATCTACGAGATTCATTTCGCTATTCAGAAAAGGCTCAAAAATGCCAGCCAGGTGCAAAAATCATTAGAGCAACTGCACCATAAACTCGCGCTTCATTGCCAAAAAACTACAGAAGACCAAGCTTCATGGCGAGATGAGTTGCTGAGCTTCGGTGAACGATGCTCCAGTCTGCTATTTTCCTCATTACTTGTTGAGCAGGGACTGTGTTCCAGTACTCTTGATGCCCGGCAGCTACTTAAAACCAACAGTGATTTTGGTCGTGCTCAGCCAGATGAAGTGACTACAAAATCTCATTGTCTGGAGCAGAAACAAAAGCTTGAGTCCGGATGTGTGCGGGTAACTCAGGGATTTATTGGTTCTGATGAAAATAACCAGACAACGACTCTGGGCCGCGGTGGAAGTGACTACAGTGCGGCGCTTTTAGCGGCAGGCTTTAATGCAACGGATTTACAAATTTGGACCGATGTTGCGGGCATTTATACTACCGATCCCCGAATCTGCCCCAGTGCACGTGCTATAGCGGAAATGAGCTTTTCTGAAGCAGCGGAGCTGGCCACCTTTGGGGCAAAAATATTGCACCCATCAAGCCTGGCTCCGGCAATAAAAAACGACATTCGCGTATTTATCGGTAACAGTCAGGATGCGCTTTCTGGTGGGACCTATATTTCTGCCAGTCCGACAAGCCGGCCCGATGTTCGCGCTATTGCGCTGCGCCGTGACCAGACTTTAGTGACTGTTCATAGCCTGAATATGTTGCATGCAAGCGGCTTCCTCGCAAGGCTTTTTGAAATACTGGCTCGGTATAACGTGAGTGTTGATTTGGTTACCACCTCAGAAGTTAGCATTGCGTTAACTCTGGATGAAGGCGGCAGTGCAGCGAATGGGCAGGCTTTATTACCGGCAGCAGCCCTGGAAGAACTGGAGCAATTTTGTCGGGTTGAAGTGGAAACAGGTCTATCTCTTGTTGCTATTATTGGTAACGGCATTGGGCGAGATGCACACATTAGTCAGCTGACTTTTAACACCGTTAATGATTATGCAGTGAGGCTCATATGTCAGGGAGCCAGCGAACATAACTTATGCTTTCTTGTCGCAGACAATGAAGGCGAGAATGTAATCCGCACTTTGCACGACAGAATATTGCGTTAATAATGTGTAAATAATTGTCTATTTATTGTAAATATAAACTACAGTTAAAAAGATTCTGGCAACCAAATTCAGGTGATTATTATGAAACAACTGACATCGAAAACTCTGGCAATTACATCGGCTCTTTCCGTCGCTTCAGCAATGAGTATGGGGGCTGCTCAGGCAAATCCCTTTGAAGCCACCGAACTGTCGTCTGGCTACGAAATGTCTCAACCACAGGAAATGAAGTGTGGTGAAGGTAAATGTGGCGAAGAGAAGAAAGAAAAATCTGAAGAGATGAAAGATAAAAGAGATATGAAAGACAAAGCTAAGGAAGGCAAGTGTGGAGAAGGCAAATGCGGCGAAGGAAAGCGTGGTGACGAAATGAAACATGAAAAGTCTGAGAAAAAAGGTGAAAAGTCAGAAGAAGGTAAATGTGGCGCCTAATCGCTTAATGTTACTTTCGTTCTAAGGACGAAACTGACTATAATGCTCGCTTTCTATTTGAGCAGAATGAAGGCGAGCATTTTTAATGGATTTCTTACAATCGATCATCCTGGGCATTATCCAGGGAATAACCGAGTTTCTTCCAATATCCAGCTCTGCTCACTTAATTTTAATGCCTATACTTACCGGCTGGGACGATCAGGGTGTAGGCTTTGATCTTGCTGTTCATGTCGGTACTTTACTCGCCGTAATTCTGTATTTTCGCAAAGATGTCAGTGAACTCTTTATTGACGGACTTCGTTCTATTGCGGCACGCCAGCATGTTGGACAAAGCCGATTAGGTTGGGCTGTTGTTGTCGGAACTATACCTGCCTGCATTGCCGGAATACTGTTACTGGATTATATAGACACAGCACTAAGGGCTGTGGGCGTTATCATAACCACTACGGTTGTGTTTGCTGTACTTTTGGCTGCTGGAGATAGATTCGCCCGGGGCAGCAGAACTTTGCAGGATATTGGTTTCAAAGACGCTATTATTGTTGGTCTTGCTCAGGCTGTAGCGCTTATTCCGGGAACCTCTCGCTCTGGAGCAACCATAACCGCCGGGTTGTTTTTAGGTCTAAATCGGGAATCAGCTTCAAAGTTTTCATTTTTTATGGCCATTCCAATTACGGCGGCGGCGGCTTTGGTAAAGTTATTAACCATAGCTTCAGAGTCTATAGCCGTAGATTGGTTAGGTTTTTTAGTTGGCGGTATTGTATCTTTTTTAACCGCTATTACAGCTATTCATTTCTTCCTTAAGTGGCTTAATGCGTTCGGTATGTGGCCTTATGTTATCTATCGTTTAGTCTTAGCGGTTGTCTTGTACTTATTATTCTTCTGAGCAGTTACTTTATGTACGAAAAAATAAAAAAACAGTTATTTCAGCTTAAAAGTAACAAAGCTTTTGAAGCGTTGGTGGTTGCCGTTATCATTATTTCGGCATTAGAGATTGGCGCGAAAACCTATGAGTTACCTGCTTTTGCTAATAGCCTGACGTACGGTTTAGATCTCTTTATCACGCTGTTCTTCTTAATTGAGATTAGCATTCGCTTCATCGCGGAAGACAATAAGAAAGCGTTTTTCAAAGACGGTTGGAATGTGTTTGATACTCTGGTTGTAATCATGAGTCTCATACCTATAAATGATTCTGAACTGGCTCTGCTGGCGCGGTTGGTTCGGATATTTCGGGTACTGAGGATGATATCAATTATTCCGGAGCTGCGAACCTTAATAAACTCCTTGCTCAAAGCGCTTCCGCAGATGGGATATGTCGTCCTGTTGATGTTTATTATCTTCTATATTTATGCAGCGGTAGGCAGTTATTTATTTGCCGATATTAATCCGTTTCTATGGGACAACATTGCCACTTCAATGCTCACGCTGTTCAGGGTGATGACTTTTGAGGACTGGACTGACATTCAGTACGAAACCATGGAAGTGTATGGCTGGAGCTGGATTTACTATATGACATTTATTTTCCTGACGGCTTTTGCGTTCTTGAATATGGTTATTGGTATTGTGATTAACGTCATGGATAAAGAGAGCCGGAAAATTGAACTTACTGAGGACGGCTTGGGTGAGGGCTTCGTGGACAAAGAACCTACTATAAGCGATCTGCAACAGGAAATTCGCGAATTAAAACAACTGATAGTGGCTCAGCAAGATGTCGAAAGAAAGTAAAAGCCTATACAGCGCAAAACTTCTTATTAACGATATTCCTGTTACGGTTAAAAGTAAGCGCATAAAAAATATGTATTTAAGGGTGCGTGCGCCTTCAGGTGATGTTGAAGTATCTGCGCCCCGACAGTGTTCGCTAAATGAAATTGAACGCTGGCTGTTTGAACGTCACGATTGGCTGATAAAGCAACGTGAAAGAGTTGCTATGCAGCCAAGTCCACCAGAACTTCAGTTTGTATCAGGAGAGGAACACAAGCTTTGGGGTAAAAGTCACACACTGGATGTTGCAGTTAAAAAGCGCGGAGCCTCAGTGAAATGTGAGGGTGAGCAGTTACAACTGGTTTCTCTGCCACATTACAATGCTGATCAACGTAAAAAGATTATGGATCGCTGGTATCGTGAGCAAATTACACGGGAAGTTGAAGCTTTACTGGATATCTGGCAGCCGCGAATGGGAGCATATAGTAATAGCTTTGGCATCAGGGCAATGAAAACCCGTTGGGGTAGCTGCAACATACGCAGTAAAAAGATATGGCTAAATTTAGAACTGGTTAAAAAACCGGCCGAATGCCTGGAGTACGTGCTAGTTCACGAACTTACACACCTGTTTGAGCGTTATCACAACGTGCGCTTCTACGCCTTGATGGATGAATTTCTCCCGGACTGGCGTGAACGAAAGAAGCTGACCAACCAGTTTATCTAAGCTCTTCACCTATTTGATAGTTATGAACCATTGCAGGTGTCTTAGCCGTACTGTGAAGGGATAGATGAGCGTGGTGCAAAAGCTCTAATTGAAAAAATAGGAGATTAGCGGTGCAATATTTACATACGATGGTACGTGTACATGATTTGGAACAATCTTTAAATTTCTATTGTGATTTACTCGGCTTGAAGGAAGTCAGCCGCAAGGACGTGGAAAAAGGGCGTTTCACCCTGGTTTTTTTAGCAGCACCAGACGATATTGAAAGAGCGAAGAAAGATCAGGCTCCCATGCTGGAGCTTACCTATAACTGGGACCCACAAACTTACCGCGGCGGCCGTAATTTTGGCCATTTAGCCTTTCGGGTTGAGAATATTTACGAGCTTTGCCAAAAGCTGATGGATAACGGTGTCATTATCAACCGGCCACCGAGAGACGGTCATATGGCGTTTGTACGTTCACCGGACAATATCTCCATTGAGCTATTACAGAAGGGTGATAGCTTGCCGCCGGAAGAGCCGTGGACATCCATGGAAAACATTGGCGAATGGTAATTAAAGGGCAGATCCTCTATAATCTGCGCCACAAAACTATGTAAGTAAATGAAGCAATTTTTACTTTGGTCCAATAAATAGGAATGACTATGTCGACTGATAAAGCAAAGATTATTTATACTGAAACGGATGAGGCGCCACGTCTTGCAACCTATTCGTTTCTGCCTTTTATTGAAGCATTTACTAAAGCTGCAGGTGTTTCAGTTGAGACTCGTGATATTTCTTTGGCTGGTCGTATTATTTCGCAGTTTCCGGAGTACCTGACCGAAGAACAACGTCAGTCAGATGCTTTAGCTGAACTGGGCGAAATGGCGAAAACCGCAGAAGCCAATATTATTAAGCTGCCAAACATCAGCGCGTCTATTCCGCAGATGACGGCCTGCATCAAAGAACTGCAAAACCAGGGCTACAAACTGCCGGACTACCCGTTTGACCCACAAACCGATGAAGAAAAAGACGTTCGTTCACGTTACGACAAAGTGAAAGGCAGTGCGGTCAACCCGGTATTACGTGAAGGTAACTCTGACCGTCGAGCACCAAGCGCTGTAAAGAATTACGCTAAGAAGCACCCGCACCGTATGGGTGAGTGGTCTAAAGACTCCAAATCACACGTTGCTCACATGAATGAAGGTGACTTCTACGGTAGCGAAAAATCTGTGACATCTGCCAGCGAAGATACCTTCAAGATTGTTTTTGAAAGTAATGGTGAGCAAAAAGTACTGAAAGAATCTGTACCAGTATTGGCTGGTGAAGTAGTTGACGCGGCGACTATGAGCAAAAAGCAACTACAGGCGTTCTTTGAGAAAGAAACGGTAGCGGCAAAAGAGCAGGGCGTGCTGCTGTCATTGCACTTGAAAGCCACCATGATGAAAGTTTCTGATCCAATCATGTTTGGTCACGCGGTACGTGTTTTCTATAAAGATGTTTTAGAAAAACACGCCGATTTAATGAAAGAGATTGAGTTTGATCCAAGCAACGGTATTGGTGACCTTTACAGCAAGCTGGACAAACTGACAGCAGAGCAGCGCGATGCTATTGAAGTAGACATGAACGCGGTTTACGCGAAGCAGCCTGAACTGGCTATGGTCAACTCGCATAAAGGCATCACTAACCTGCACGTTCCTAGTGACATTATCATCGATGCATCTATGCCAGCGATGATCCGTGATTCTGGTAAAATGTGGGATACCAACGATAGCCAGCAAGACGCAAAAGCAATGATCCCGGATCGCAGCTATGCTGGCGTTTATCAGGAAACCATCGACTTCTGTCGTGAAAACGGTGCCTTTGATCCGGCAACTATGGGCACAGTGCCTAACGTTGGCTTAATGGCGCAAAAAGCAGAAGAGTATGGTTCGCACGATAAGACGTTTGAAATTCCTGCGAACGGAGTGGTGAAAGTTTTCAATAAAGCCGGTGATGTCGTTTTCGAACACAAAGTAGAAGAAGGTGATATCTGGCGCATGTGTCAGGTGAAAGACGCACCTATCCGCGACTGGGTTAAGCTAGCGGTTAATCGTTCACGCTTAAGCGGTATGCCGGCAGTATTTTGGTTAGACAGCAACCGTGCCCACGATGCTCAATTGATTAAGAAAGTGGAAGAGTACTTAAAAGAGCACGACACTGACGGTCTGGACATTCAGATTATGGCACCGGTTGAAGCGACTCGCCACACGTTACAGCGTGTGAAAGAAGGCAAAGACACCATTTCTGTTACCGGTAACGTATTGCGTGACTACCTGACTGACTTGTTCCCAATTCTGGAACTGGGCACCTCAGCGAAAATGCTGTCAATTGTTCCATTAATGAACGGCGGTGGTTTGTTTGAAACCGGTGCCGGCGGTTCAGCGCCTAAACACGTACAGCAGTTTGTTGAAGAGAACCACTTACGCTGGGACTCTTTAGGTGAATTTTTGGCGTTAGCGGCTTCTCTCGAGCACTTAAGCCGTACTTTTGATAACAAACGTGCTTTAGTGTTGGCCGACAGCTTAGATCTGGCAACAGCTAAGTTCCTGGAAGAAAACAAATCGCCATCGCGTAAAGTTGGCGAAATTGATAACCGTGGTTCACACTTCTACCTGGCTATGTACTGGGCAGAAGCACTGGCTAACCAGAACGAAGATGCCGAGCTGAAAGAACGTTTCAGTAAGTTGTTTGAAAAACTGTCTGGTAACGAGCAGGCGATTATCAATGAGCTGAACGAAATTCAGGGCGTTAAAGTGGACATTGGTGGTTACTATCAGCCAAACACAGATAAAGTATCTGCAGCAATGCGTCCATGTTCAGTACTAAATGAAACACTTGGCAGCTTATAATTTACATAGTGTAAGCTAAGCTCTAACTATAAGAAGCAGGCTGCGGCCTGCTTTTTTTATATCTGTATTTTTTGTCTGTACATTAGTACATTCTGAAACAAGGTTTTTATTAACAAAGGTCTGGAGTAACGATTTTGGCAACTGGCAACTACCTAATTAATTTATACGAACGCTGCTTAAAACTGCCTTTTGGGCGTAAGATTTTCTCTGCAATGTTTGCCCGAAAAGCTCCTTACTTTAAAACAATTAAGCCGCTTATTACCGAATTAAAACCGAACTTCTGCCAGCTGACGTTTAAGAAGCGAAAGGCGGTACAGAACCACATAGGCACCGTGCATGCCATTGCTGTGTGTAACGGTATGGAAATGGCGATGGGGGCATTAGCCGAGGCGTCGATTCCTAAACATCTGCGTTGGTTACCGAAAGGCATGAACGTGCAGTATCTGGCGAAAACTGAAAGCGATGTGACCATAGAAGCATCCAGCTCAGAGTCCACCTGGCAACCGGGCGACCAGCCTATATCCGTAGAAGCCAAGCGTAGCGACGGCACGGTTGTAGCCGCCGGGCACATTACTATTTATGTTTCAGAAAAGCCTAATCGATAAGATGAAAGGACTGTTGTCTGCCGTTTAAGTAGCTAACTCCGTCACCATCAAAAAATGCATCCTCTTCCAGCATGATGGTGACGGCTTTATCCTTGAATGTGGTTTTGTTATTTAGTTCTATAGAATAAGCCGTATTAGAAAATAACGGGTATTCTCCTCCACCTGGTATTGCGTGCTGTTTGTCCCACATACCAATGGTTGGCCCTGATCCATGGCCGTAATAACCAATAGGGTGAGTATAAATCATGGGCTCCAGACCTTCGCTTCTGGCTTCTTCTAATGCGGCGAGCAAAATGTCATTGCCTGAACGTGTCTCTTCAAACTGTTTGGTCAAAATATCCTGTAGCTGATTAGCATTGATTAGTGCTTGTTTTAGGGCTTCAGGAGCGTCTGACTCACCTTCTTTTAAAACATAGGCATGTTGCTGAGTATCGGTATTTAAGCGCAGGTAGGTAATGCCAAAGTCCACGTGCAATAAGTCGCCCGGTTGTATGACGATTCCGGTTGAACGCGGATGCCCGGGTTGAGGGTCATCGATACGCTGCACACTCACGGAAGGATGGAACCAAACGGGCAGGTTCTCTTGTGCAGCACGCTCACGGAACCACCATTGAAGGTCTTCTGTGGTGGTCTCACCAACCGAGATTACTTTGTTTGAAAACCCCTCGGCGATAATCTGGTGCGCAAGCTTAACGGCATTACGATAATAGGGCAGTTCTGCTTCTATTCGTTTTTCAAGCCAGGAGACGGCAAGCGGCTCTGCACTGACCATTTTATCTTTTAAATTGTCAGGTAAAGCGGCCATGAAAAGCTCTTTATCCGTTGCTGTAATCCCGTCGGCCTGAGCGAAGTCTTTCGATTGATTAATTGCAATAGAACCTGGGTTACGCTCGGTAATGACTTCCGTCAGGCGTTGCCATTGATTAGGTTGTTGCTCTGGGTTCCAGGCGCTTTTAAATACCTCACCAACGTTATAACGGGCTATTGCTAAGGTTTCCAGATTCTCACCATTGCCCGGCTTATGGATAACTAAGATGGTTCTTCGTCTTGCAGATAACCAGTCGCTGGGCAGAAAGGTTTTAAGAATTGGATCTTCGTTGTACTCGCGACTTATTAATACCCACATATCAATGTCATTTTGTTGCATTAACTCAGGGAGTAGTTGCTGTACTCGTTTCTGAAGAAGATCATCAATAACCTCTGCACGTTGTTTAAGAGGTAGGGGGGTTATATTTTCAGCAAACAGATTAGCGGAAAAGGCAGTACTGCAAGTTAGGCCGGCGAGGAGAATGATGTTTTTTAGCATAGTGCTACCGATATTAAAAAAGGGACCTGAAGGTCCCTTTCTAGCAGTTTTTTACAAAGAAGTGAATTATGGTTTGCCGACAGGCTCATTAGCATCAATGACAGCACCTGGGTGGTCATCATTGTCAGCATTATCGTCGTCAGGTGGGAGTTTTTCCCATTTACGGGTAAACAGAGCAAGTACAAATACAATAGCACCAACAGTGACACCAAATAAGAATATGGTCCAGAATAGCTCAGGCATCGCCGCAGGATTTTCAGGATCTAACCCGCCAGCAAGAATACCGGCTACGACGTTACCGACAGAGTAGGTGAGTACAAATATCCCCATCATCTGACCGGCCATGCGTTTGGGTGATAACTTACTGACAGCACTTAACGCGACTGGACTTAAGCACAGCTCACCGACGGTATGAATAAAGTAAACGGCAACCAGCCAATAAGGAGCTACCTTCAATCCACTGGCAGCCGCTTGAGAAGCAAAGAACATGACGATGAAACCGGTGGCCATAATGATGAGACCAATCGCACTTTTGAAGCCATACGACGGGTTAATCATGCGTTTGCTCAAATTAATCCATAGCGCTGCAAAAAATGGCGACATGATGACCAGAAAAATTGAGTTAAGCATTTGGAACCAAGTCGTGGGGATCTCAAAGCTTCCTACCATTCGGTCTGTTAAGTCACGAGCAAACAGGTTAAATGAAGAGCCCGCTTGTTCAAAACCTGCCCAGAACATGGTCGATGCGATACACACTAGAAATAGTGCTCCCAGTCGCTTCATTTCATTTTTGGTTAGTTTACCGAATAAGAAAATACTAGCGTAATATCCGAAGAAAATAACCGTAAATACAATAGCAACATTACTGGCGACAACGATGGGATCAATAATAATAATGCCATTTAATGCAAGTGCTGTAATGATTGCTAAGCCCGCTAACAGTACCCCGATAACGATCCAGCTGCGTTTCATTCCGGCAGCGCTTAGAGGTTTAGGAGGTTTTGCCCCCACACCTTTTAGCTTTGGTAAGGTTAATCGATACTGAATAAGGCCCAATGCCATACCAACTGCTGCAGCACCAAAGCCCCAGTGATAACCCGCTTCTACTTGCAAATAGCCTGTTACCAGATACCCAATGATGGAACCAAAATTAATACCCATGTAATACAGGGTATAGCCACCATCACGTCGATCGTCATTGGGACCGTAGAGCTGTCCAACCATTGCTGTGATGTTTGGTTTTAATAAGCCAGTGCCCAGAACGACTAAAATCATGCCGATAAAAAAGCTGGCTGTACTTGGTATTGCTAAAACAATGTGACCTAACATAATCACAATGCCGCCATACCATGTCGCTTTTTGCCCACCTAATAAACGGTCAGATATCCAGCCGCCGGGCAGGCCCATAAAGTAAACGGCACCAGTATATAAACCATAAATAGCTGTGGCAGAGGCTACCGTTAAAGCTAAACCACCTTCTTGTAAGCTTGCGGTCATAAAAAGAACCAGCAATGCGCGCATACCGTAGTAACTCATGCGCTCCCACATTTCGGTAAAAAACAGGGTTTGTAAGCCCCCTGGTTGTCCGAAAAAACTTGCGTCTTTGTCGACTATTTTTGTTGGATCCATTGTTATTATCCGTTTAGTTATTGAAACTTTGGTCCTGTTCGACTTTGGTATAAGTCAAAAAAAGTGGCGTTACTTTACTAGCGACCGCCGTGAAATAAAACCGAAAACGATGAAATACTCAATTTTTAGGATGTTTATCTCCCGGTATACCCTTGCGCAACTCCACTGGTTTCGGCTTTTTGCGGTTAGATCGTATTTTAAGATTGAGCATTTCAACTGCAAGAGAGAACGCCATAGCGAAATAGACATAGCCTTTAGGTACGTGAAATCCGAATCCTTCGCCAACTAAGGTCATGCCTATTAAAATTAAAAAGCTAAGAGCCAACATTTTAATGGTCGGGTGTTTGTCGACAAAATCGCTGACCGACTTTGCTGCCACCAACATGACACCTACCGAAATAATTACGGCAATGACCATAACACTTAACTGTTCAGCCAGGCCAACAGCTGTAATGACTGAATCCAGCGAAAAAACAACGTCCAGAATGGCTATCTGTATAAGAATGCCGATAAAAGAAGCGGCGACAGGGGATTTTTCTGTTTGCGAATCACCTTCCAGTGCATGGTGAATTTCTAACGTGCTTTTTCCAAGAAGAAATAAACCACCTAACAGCAAGATTAGATCGCGCCCTGAAATTTCCTCTGCAAAGATACTGAATAGCGGATCGGTAAGAGTCATTACCCATGTTAGGGAAAAGAGCAGGAGTAACCGCGTGCCCATAGCCAGACCTAAGCCTATGGTGCGGGCTTTGTCTCGTTGATGCTCAGGTAGGCGCCCAACTAAAATGGAAATAAAAATGATGTTATCAATACCCAGCACAATTTCTAACGCGGTTAAGGTTGCCAGCGCAATCCAGGCTTCTGGCATGGTAATCCATTCGAACATGTTGATCTCTGTAGTCCTGATAAAGTGATAGTTGCTATATTGAAAGGTATTAGTGATAAAAACAATCGATTTTAGATTGTCGACAATTTAATTTAGTTCGCCTTGCAAATATCGGTTTTTTCGTGGAAAATAGCTAAATCAATAATTACTGTCGACAATTAATGCAAATAGTCAGCCCTTTAGAACGTTCCGCCATTACTTCATCAGACCGCGTTTTGTTTGAAATACAGCGCGCTATTGTCGAAGGAGATATTGCGGCGGGTTGCAAAATTAGCGAACCGGAGCTTGCCCGGCGTTTCAATGTCAGCAGAGCGCCATTGCGTGAAGCTTTAGCCAGACTTGAGCGTTGCCATCTTATTGAACGAATTCCGAATGCGGGTGCCAGAGTGGTTACCCTGTCTCTGGAAGGATTAATTTCGTTATATCAAATACGGGAAGAGCTTGAAGGCCTGGCCTGTCGTTTAGCGGCAGAGCAAATGCCCGACAATGAAATTGACGAGTTAAGGCAGCTTTTAGATAAGCATCTGCAAACTCAGCGGGTTCGTGAAGGTGAGAGTTACTATCAGGAAGCCGGTGATTTAGATTTTCACTATCGCATTATACTCGGCAGTAAAAATCAGTATTTAATTAATATGCTTTGCGACGAACTCTACTATCTTGTCCGTATGTATCGAGTACAGATGGGTATGAATGGCCCGAGAGTTTCGCGCGCCTTCGATGAACATAAAGCCATTATTAATGCTATTGCTAATCGCGATGGTGAATTGGCCGATCTGCTAATGCGCCGGCATATTGGCGCGTCTCGTAAAAACATTGAATTACGGTTACAAACAGAAAAGGAAACATCATGACTCATATGACAAGCCCGGGTGCTAAGTTGCGCCAAGCTATTGCCGACGAAAATCCTTTACAGATTGTTGGCACCATTAACGCCTACACAGCAATGATGGCAGAAAAGGTTGGGCACAAAGCGCTATACCTGTCTGGCGCTGGGGTAGCGAATGCGTCTTTCGGTTTACCTGACTTAGGCATGACCTCGTTAAATGATGTTTGTGAAGACATTCGCCGTATTACTGCAGCAACCGATCTCCCTTTGTTAGTTGATGCTGACACAGGCTGGGGCGGCGCTTTTAATATTGCCCGTACCGTTCAGGAAATGACACGTGCCGGTGCTGCCGGAATGCACATTGAAGACCAGGTGGCTCAAAAGCGCTGTGGCCACCGCCCAAATAAAGAAATTGTGACGCAGGAAGAGATGGTTGACCGAGTGAAAGCAGCCGTAGATGCACGTATTGACGACCAGTTCCTTATTATGGCGCGTACTGATGCACTACAACAACAAGGTCTGGAGGCCGCTATTGAACGTGCACAGGCTTGTGTGGATGCCGGCGCTGATGCCATTTTTGCAGAAGCCGTTCATACGCTTGATCAATATAAAGCCTTCACCGAAGCCTTGAATGTACCGGTTCTGGCCAATATCACTGAATTTGGCGCTACGCCATTGTTTAATAAACAGGAGTTAGCTGATGTTGGGGTGGAAATTGTTCTTTACCCCTTAAGTGCATTCCGGGCAATGAACAAAGCCGCACTTAACGTCTACAATAGTATTTTAGAGAACGGCGATCAGAAAGCCGTCATTGATGACATGCAGACTCGCGCAGAGTTGTATGACTTTTTGAACTATCACGATTTTGAAGAAAAGTTAGACCAATTATTTAAAAAGTAGCCTGACATTTATGTCAGGTGAGATATCGTTCCTGACGTAAACGTCAGGCTACGAGCGATGGCAGATATCAAATACAAAAATTAAGAAGGGAACAACATTATGGCAGAGAAGAAACTAAGTGGCGCAGGTTTGCGCGGACAGTCAGCCGGCGAAACGGCACTATGTACTGTTGGTAAAAGCGGTTCAGGTTTAACCTACCGTGGCTATGACATTTCTGAACTGGCGGAAAAAGTCAGTTTTGAAGAAGTGGCTTACCTTTTAGCGAAAGGCGAGTTGCCGAATAAGCAACAGCTAACAGACTACAAAAAGCGCTTGAAGTCGCTGCGTACTTTACCTCAGGAAGTTAAAGACGTACTTGAGCGTATTCCAAAATCAGCGCATCCAATGGATGTTATGCGTACCGGTTGTTCTATGCTGGGTAACCTGGAAACGGAAGAAAGCTTTGATGAAGCGGATGATCACATCGAACGTTTGCTGGCGACTTTCCCGGGTATCGTACTGTACTGGTACCGCTATACTCACGACGGCGTGCGTATTGATACCGATTCTGAAGAAGAGTCTATTGGTGCACACTTCCTGCGCTTGTTACACGACAAAGCACCTTCAGAGCTGCACGCAGCAGTAATGAACACTTCGTTAATTCTTTATGCTGAGCATGAGTTTAACGCATCAACCTTTACGGCTCGTGTTTGTGCTTCAACCTTGTCAGATATTCACTCTTGTGTGACCGGTGCCATTGGTTCATTACGCGGGCCACTTCATGGTGGTGCAAACGAAGCGGCAATGGAGCTGATTGAGGGCATGAAAGACGCTGACGATGCCGAGCAGAAACTGAAAGGCATGCTGGAACGCAAAGAGAAAATCATGGGTTTTGGTCATGCCATTTACCGTGATTTTGATCCGCGTAACGACGTGATTAAAGCCTGGTCTAAGAAGCTGTCGGAAGAAGTGGGTGATAGCCGCTTGTACGACGTGTCTGTGCGTTGTGAAAAAGTCATGTGGGACGAGAAGAAATTGTTCCCGAATGCGGATTTCTTCCATGCATCGGCTTATCACTACATGGGTATTCCAACCAAATTGTTTACACCAATCTTTGTTATGTCGCGTGTGACCGGCTGGACCGCTCATGTGAAAGAGCAGCGTGCAAACAACCGTATTATCCGCCCAAGTGCCGATTATACAGGCCCCGAGCCGCGTAAAGTTCCGGCTTTAGAAGAGCGTTAATCTGTTCTTCGACTGATAAATAGTACAGGAGCAGTCATCTACTGCTCCTTTTTTCGTTTAACCATGACGATAAGTGGTAACTCATGACTTCATACCGTAAAAAACTCGCTGGTACTACGCTCGAGTACTTTGATACTCAAGCCGCTGTAGATGCGATTGAACCGGGTGCCTATGCGCGCCTGCCTTATACTTCCCGTGTATTAGCTGAAAACTTAGTCCGTCGCTGCCCGGCGGATATTCTGACGCAATCGTTAGAACAGTTGATTTACCGCAAAAAAGAACACGATTTCCCATGGTTCCCGGCACGCGTTGTCTGTCATGATATTTTAGGTCAGACAGCCTTAGTGGATTTAGCCGGATTGCGTGACGCCATTGCTGAAAAAGGCGGGGACCCCGCCAAAGTGAACCCTGTGGTACCAACCCAGTTGATTGTTGATCATTCACTGGCCGTTGAGCATGCAGGTTTTGATAAAGACGCTTTTGAAAAAAACCGGGCTATTGAAGACCGTCGTAACGATGACCGTTTTCACTTTATTAACTGGACCAAAACGGCTTTTAAAAACGTTGATGTCATTCCTCCCGGCAACGGCATTATGCACCAGATCAACCTGGAGAAAATGTCCCCGGTAGTTCAGGTACGTGACAATGTCGCTTTTGTCGATACCTGTGTAGGTACTGACAGCCATACGCCAATGGTTGATGCCTTAGGTGTTATCTCTGTCGGTGTTGGTGGCCTGGAAGCGGAAAGCGTTATGCTGGGGCGTGCATCTTATATGCGCTTGCCTGACATTATTGGCGTTGAGCTGAGCGGTAAACTGCAACCGGGTATTACCAGCACGGATTTAGTGTTGGAAATGACCGAGTTCTTGCGTAAAGAGCGTGTCGTTGGCGCCTACCTGGAGTTTTACGGCGAAGGTGCAGAAGCTTTAACCGTTGGCGACCGTGCAACCATTTCTAATATGACACCGGAATACGGCGCGACTGCGGCCATGTTCTATATTGATGATCAAACTATTGATTACCTGAAACTGACCGGTCGTGACGATGACCAGGTAGAATTGGTTGAGCATTTTGCCAAAGAAACCGGATTGTGGGCCGACAGCTTAAAGTCTGCCGAATATGGCCGAGTACTTAAGTTCGATTTATCGAAAGTTAAGCGTAACCTGGCCGGGCCTTCGAACCCGCATTCGCTGCTACCGGCATCGGAACTGTCGGAGCGTGGTGTTGCGAAGCACATTGAGAACCCGGAAGAGGGCAAAATGCCTGACGGAGCGGTGATTATTGCGGCTATTACCAGCTGTACTAATACCAGTAACCCACGCAATATGATTGCGGCTGGCCTTATTGCCCGTAACGCGAACAAGTTGGGGTTAACCCGTAAGCCATGGGTGAAATCATCGCTGGCACCGGGATCTAAGACGGTCAAAATGTATCTGGAAGAAGCTGAATTGTTGCCTGAGTTGGAAGATTTAGGCTTTGGCGTGGTGGCGTTTGCCTGTACCACCTGTAACGGCATGAGTGGTTCTTTAGATCCGAAGATACAGCAGGAAATCATTGACCGCGACTTGTTCTCCACAGCGGTACTATCCGGTAACCGTAACTTTGATGGCCGCATTCACCCATATGCTAAGCAGGCGTTTTTGGCGTCTCCACCATTGGTCGTAGCCTACGCCATAGCGGGTACCATTCGTTTTGATATTGAGAAAGACGTATTGGGCATTGACCCTGACGGTAATCCGGTAACGCTGAAAGACATTTGGCCAAGCGACGAAGAAATTGATGCCATTGTGAAACAGAGCGTTAAGCCTGAGCAATTCCGTAAGGTGTATGACCCGATGTTTGACCTGTCGGTGGATTACGGCGAGAAAAACAATCCGCTATATGACTGGCGCCCGCAAACCACTTATATTCGTCGTCCGCCATATTGGGAAGGCGCATTAGCTGCAGAACGTACCATGAAGGGCATGCGCCCGTTAGCCGTGCTGGGTGATAACATCACCACCGACCATTTGTCACCGTCAAACGCCATTATGGCTGACAGTGCGGCGGGTGAGTATCTGGCGAAAATGGGTGTGCCGGAAGAGGATTTTAACTCTTACGCAACGCATCGTGGCGACCATTTAACAGCGCAGCGCGCGACCTTTGCTAACCCGAAACTGTTTAATGAAATGGTGAAAGGCGAAGACGGTAAAGTCATTCAGGGCTCGCTGGCACGCATTGAGCCGGAAGGTAAAACCGTGCGCATGTGGGAAGCCATTGAACACTATATGGAAAACAAACAGCCGCTGATTATTGTCGCTGGTGCAGACTACGGTCAGGGCTCGTCACGCGACTGGGCGGCAAAAGGTGTGCGCTTAGCGGGTGTTGAAGTCATTGTTGCCGAAGGTTTTGAGCGTATTCACCGTACCAACTTAATTGGTATGGGCGTATTACCGCTGCAGTTTGAAGAGGGCACTACACGTAAAACGCTGAATATTGACGGCACTGAAACCTTTGATGTGAAAGGTACACCTGAGGCCGGGTCTAAGCTAACGCTGGTGATTCATCGTGCCAATGGTGACAGTGAAGAAGTGCCGGTACAGTGCCGCTTAGACACCAAAGAAGAAGTGTCAATTTATGAAGCCGGCGGTGTGCTGCAACGTTTTGCTCAGGACTTTTTAGAAGCAGAAGCAAGCTAAGGAGTTCTAATAATGAAGCAGAAACCACAAATTAAAATTCCCGCCACCTATATGCGTGGCGGGACCTCGAAAGGCGTATTTTTCCGTTTGCAGGACTTACCCGAACCGGCACAACAGCCGGGTGCTGTGCGTGATGCCATGCTGATGCGTGTAATCGGTAGCCCGGATCCTTATGCCAAGCATACCGACGGTATGGGAGGTGCGACCTCGAGTACCAGCAAAACGGTTATCGTCTCTAAAAGTGAGCAACCAGGCCATGACGTAGACTACCTGTTCGGTCAGGTGTCTATTGATAAGCCTTTTGTCGACTGGAGCGGAAACTGCGGGAATTTATCTTCGGCAGTAGGACCATTTGCTATTGCTAACGGTCTTGTCGATGCTGAGCGTTTACCTGAAAACGGTGTGTGCGAAGTGCGCATCTGGCAAGCCAATATTGGCAAAACCATTGTCAATAAAGTGCCTATGGTTAATGGCGAAGTGCAGGAAACCGGTGACTTTATTCTGGACGGTGTCACCTTCCCGGCGGCTGAAGTTCCGGTGGAGTTTATGGACCCGTCTGCCGACGGCGAATCCATGTTTCCGACCGGTAACTTAATCGATGATTTAGAGGTTCCTGGCATTGGTACATTAAAAGCTACGATGATTAATGCGGGCATCCCGACCATTTTCCTCAATGCGGAGGAAATTGGATACGACGGTACTGAGTTGCAGGAAGTCATTAACGGCAGTCCTGAAGCACTGGAGCGCTTTGAAACCATCCGTGCCTATGGTGCGGTGAAGATGGGCTTGATTGACGACATTAGCGAGGCGGCTAACCGGCAACACACGCCTAAAGTGGCTTTTGTGGCAACGCCAAAAGACTACACCGCATCCAGTGGCAAGGTCATTAAGGCCAACGACATTGACTTGCTGGTAAGGGCGATGTCGATGGGAAAATTGCATCACGCCATGATGGGCACTGCTGCTGTTGCTATCGGCACTGCTGCAGCTATTCCAGGTACAACCGTTAATTTAGCCGCGGGCGGTAAAGACCGTACTATGGTGAATTTCGGCCATCCTTCAGGTACCTTGCAAGTAGGCGCTGAATGTAAACAGGTGAATGGTCAATGGACAGCCATTAAAGCCATTATGAGTCGCAGTGCCCGAGTGTTAATGGAAGGGCAGGTGTGTATTCCGGGGGACGTTCTTTAAGTGGAAAAAGCCACGCAAGTCAAGTTACTCAAAATTGCCATGATCACCGGCATTACCCTAATTTTGTTAGGGCATGTTGTGCTGGCTGTGACTATTGGCAACGATGATATTGATTTTCGTGGCTATATTTTGGGGGCAGCGATGAATGCTGTTGGCGTTATTCTGTCGCTGCCCACCAAAATTTATCTCACTCTGGTGCTAATGGAAAAGGAAGAAAAAAGTAATAAAAATACGCACTGGAGCGATATTAATTAGTTTTACTCGGCAAACCTTAGTCCGCGTATCCCCATGGAGTAGCTGGTGTTTCAACCGGCTCCGTTAAGTCAAAGTCCACCCGAAACTCGCGACCTTCTCTAACCAAACGATACGTAAAGGTATTGTCGTGAATGTACATTTGCCAGGTGTTTGTATTTGATTGCGGGACGCCAAGTTCAATAAATAACTCTTTAGAATAGGCATCTACAGGAAAGGATTGTGCAGTTGCATAGCCCTTGTCAGTGGTATGTCCGCCATACATAGTTAACGGATCATAGTTGCCGTCAGGTTTACGGTGATCGTGTTTTAGGCTAATACCGGAACCTGTTTGGGTTAATATCCAGGTGCGCGAGTGGTTGTCTCCGACATGAAAAGGGATTTCGATTCGTTGTTCACCACACTTACGAACGTGCATCACTAAGTCACCTTCGAACCCTTCTGACGTTGGCGTATCGACTGTTACCTCGCCTACATAAGAATTACCACAAAGCTTGTTTATAGCAGCAAAAAACTCAGCCTGAGCCTGAGTTGAAACCCTGGGAGCTGGTTTAATCACTTGATCCTGAGCGATCGAGGTATGAGATAATGCTGTTCCTAAAAGTAAAGTAAGCATGGAAAGCCGGATTTTCATTATTGTTACCTTTTTGCTTTTTATAAAACCAATTTCTGATGTGGTTTTTTTGAGACTAAGAGAGCAAGGGTGATATTAATTAGCGTCAGAGTCCAGACTTTTTACTTAACTTCACACGCGTTGAATTAAACAAGAAATTACCCGCAGACTCTTTTCTGAGCGGCCTGAGAACAGAAAGCCCGACAATAAAAAAGTCAGGCCTTATAGTCATTGAGGTAACAATTAAGCGGTTTTAAACTCCATCGCTAAATCTTGTAATTCTCTGGCCGATTTAGCCTGTTCCTCGGTTACGCTCTTAATCTCCTGCGAGCCTGTCAGAATAAGAAGCGACGCTTCATTAACTGACTCCATATTGTTGGCAATATCTTTTGCTACAGCAACTTGCTCTTCAGATGCGGTCGCTATTTGAGTCGACATTTCGGAGATACTATTTATGTCCTCAGATATGACTGCAAAAGCCTGTTCTAGCTCTCTGGCTTGCTCCTCTGTTGCTGTGGCTATAGATTTACTTTCATTCACATCTTTATAGGCGGCATCTGATAGCTGCTGAAAACCGGTCAGCATTTCAGAAATTTCATTGGTTGAATTATGAGTCTGGCTTGCTAATTTTCGCACCTCGTCAGCCACAACTGAAAAACCACGACCATGTTCGCCTGCGCGAGCGGCTTCGATTGCAGCATTTAGCGCAAGTAAATTAGTCTGGTCGGCGACATTTTGAATAACGTCAATAACGCGATTAATGTTAACGCTGCGTTCCTGCAATTGACTAATTACTTCGCCTACATTTCCTATCGCAGAAGCTAAGGCTCTGACACTGTTGATACTTTCGCGAACAGCGGCTTCACCTTTGTTTTTGCTGTTGATGGAACTATCGGCAGCATCGACAACGCGTTGAATATTCTCGCTAATTTCTGATGCGGTAGCGCTCATTTCTTCAGTGGCAGTAGCGACCTGTTCGGTTTGTTTTTGCTGACGGGTTATTTGCTCCGAGTTTTGCGAAGCAGTAGAGCTTGTTTCTTCGGTTGCCGTGGCAAGCTGAACACTCATTTGATCAATTTTATTCAAAGAAGCGTTAAACTTCTCCAGCAACTGGTTAAAAGCCGAACCAATATTCCCCAGTTCATCCGTTGTTTTACTTGAAACTTTCCGGCGTAAATCTTTGTTTTTCATTACAAAGTCTATGCCTTCGAGGAGCTCTCTTACCTGGCTGTATATTCCTTTCAGAATAAAGAACGTGAGTACTACAATCGCCAGGATAAAAGCAGAAATCAGAATAACTAACAGCCACAACTGGCTTAACGTTTCGCTTGCTGTTGCTATAGAGGATTCACTAACGACTTCGAGCACCGCCTGATTCGCTTTATTGATTCTGGTGATATATTGAGTACTGAGTTGGAACCATTCCATACCACTCAGTTGAGAAAAAACATCGCTTTCCAGAAGCTGCTCGCGTGTGGCTTTTACTTTAGCCAGCTGAGACGAATTTATCAGTTCTTCTATCAGCGGTTTTAACGACTTATTCGCGGCATAGAAGGCGTTATCCAATAGCGCATGCTGTTGTCCGGACAAACTTTGCAGTTTAGCCAGTTCTTTCGTATTGGCTTGTCCGGAGGCTAAATAAGCAGCGACAGACGCTCGTTCTTTTCCTGCCGCTTCGGCTGTATTTGCTATTAAAGAATAGGTGCTGAGTTCCCGCGTAATTTGCGAATTTGAGGACTCAGCAATGACATCGTCGACAACACTAAGTAATGAGCTTATGGCTTGAGTATAAAGGTTCACCATTTGCTGGCGATCCATTTGGCGGCTGTCTATTTTACCGCGCCACTCATCCAGTTTATTGTTTTGTACAGCTTCAATTTTCTGCTGAATTTTCTTTGAAAAAGTTATTTCAGCTGCAATATTTTGTGTTTTAGTTAAGAACTGGTTAATAAATTGATCCAGCTCATCGCGCTGCCGCTGTAAATTGTCTACATTATTCTGACTGAAGCCAGAGGCCATAGTCAGTGCTGAAAGACCACGTTCACGTTGTAAGGCCCCAACCACGGGAGCACTGGCAACGGTTAAATCAGTTAATAATTCAATATGGTGTGCTTCTGAGTAACGCTGATATGTCGAAACTAAGTTCGTTACCGCAAGAAACATCATCATAAATAAGGGGGGAAGCACCAACAACAGTAGTTTGTTGCGCATTGATAAATTGCCCAGCCAGTTCATATTTGCCCTCGATTCGCCTAAGCCGAAATTGAATATTATATTTCGGCTTAGGCGCGACAATCGCTCACCTTTAAGGCGTACCTCCCAACGAGTAGATCAAGGCAGCCAAATCTCACCAAGTGGGGTATCTGGCTCAAAGTGATAGGCTATCTGAGCCTGCAGAAGTTCCGCACATGCCAGTGCGTCAGTTAACGCATTATGCGGCGGATAAAAAGGTAGGTTATAGCGGGTACGACTGTCCGCAAGGCGAATTGATTCCGGTTTTTTTCCAAGTAGTTTTTGCCAGAAGGATAACGGTTTACGGTGGAATCGAGCTTCAATTTCCATTGTATCAATAAGCGGAAACTGGATGTTTTCGTGCAGGCGTTCTTTAATTCCCCGTTGCAGGAAAGGGCGTTCAATGCCGTGGTAATGAACAACCCAGACTTTTCCGGCGACAAGCTCCAGTAGCTCATCAATAATACTTTCTAAATCGGGGGCGTGTTCAATTTCGCTATGAGTAATACCATGTATAACGACGGATTCATCCGTAAGACTGCGTCGTGGTTTAACAACCCAGCTTTTTGCCTCTGAAAATAAAATCCGCTCTGTGGTCATAGGTATTGCGGCGATGCTGACTATGCCATGCTGTTCAGGATCTAAGCCCGTGGTTTCAAAGTCGACGGCAACCATGGGCGTTTTATTAATGGGCGTATCCGGCGAACTGATGCCCTGACTGTAATACCGTTTAAGCGCCTGAGAGTGGCTCAGCTGTTCTAAGGTTTCAAATTGTTTGGGCCAGTCAATGTTCTTAGATTTTCTGGGCTTTTGTTTTTGTTTGTTTTCCGGGGCAAGATAAAGCATTGCCTAGCCTCCCGAGTAACGGTAACGCAAATATTTTTGTGCGTTACTTAGAATTTGAAAGGCGTCTTTTAAGTTTTTACGCTCAAAATGAGATAAGTCTTCCGGAGCAACGTTATTGTCAGGCACTTCACCCGCCGAAATGGCTAACGCCTGATGTCGAATTCTCACCATAGAAATTAATTCCAGAGCATCACGTAAATCTGGTCCGCGACCTTGTGGCAAAATTTGTGAATCAATAATGTCTTCAAGACGAGTAAAGGAATTGCGCTGTGATGAAGCAATGGCCAGAGCATGAACACGGATCAAATCTGCAACAGGGCCGGTGCCGCGACGTTTGGTATTGATGCTGTCACGGTGTTTGCCATCTTTTTCCATGACAAAGTCTTTAAAAAAGCCCAGAGGGGGCGTGCGGTTTAGCGCATTACGTGCCATAGAGCCTAAAAACCGTTTATTTCCTTTGGCTTTTTTTCGTATCAGTGAATTGAGCTCATCGGCGAATTTTTGTTGCCCCCAGACGCCGTCCAAATCAAAAAATATGGAGGAGTGCAGCAGCTTTTCCGGTGACGGGTTTTCAATCCAGTCGGTAAAGTAGTTTTTCCACACTTTTAACGGTTGTCGCCAGGCATCGGTGGTGGCCATAATGCCGCCCGTACAATAGGTATAGCCGCAGGCATTTAAGCCGTCGGCCACAAAGCCCGCTAACTCTTTAAAGTAGGCATCGTGCTGTTTGGGATCAAAATCGTCGTGTAAAACCATAGCGTTGTCCTGATCCGTGACAATACTTTGCTCGTCACGTGCCATTGAACCCAAAGCCAGGAAACAGTAGGGCACCGGTGGCGGTCCGAATTTCTCCTCGCCAAGCTCTAAAAGCCGCTGTTTGAACGAACGACCAATGGTAGCCATTGCCGAACCTATCATCCGCGAGTTCGCATCTTCGTTAACCATGCGCACAAAACTGGCGCGGACACTTTCTGCAAGTTCGGTTAGCTCTTCAATAGAGTTTTGCTTAAAAATACCACTGACAATAAACAGAGTACTTTTTGACTCATGCTGTGCCACATCCGATAAAGCTATGACACCTACAACCTGACCTTTTTTCAGCACCGGCAAATGGTGAAGGTTGGTTCGCATCATTATCAACAAAGCTTCGAACACGCGGTTATTATGCTGAACAAATGTCAGGTTCTCGGTCATTATAGAAGACACAGGATGGGTGCTGGAGCGGTTTACCGCCAGAACACGTTTGCGCAGATCTTTGTCCGTTATAATGCCCACCGGAAGATGCTGTGTTTCATCGATAATAAGTAGTGATGATACCTTTTCATCTGTCATTTTAGCGGCTGCATCATGAATGCTGGCATTCAAATCAATAGAAACCGGCTCACGCGTAATGATTGTATCGACGGTTGCAGAAAGCGATTCATTACGATTTTCCTGCTCTTTTACTGCTTGATTTATGCGCCTGTGCCCTTCAACTTCAACTGCGTCGGCAAAGCTGTCATATTCATCGAACAAGCGATTAAATAAACTGCCGGGAATAAAGTAGATAAGCGTATCTTCTAGTGCTTTGACGGGGTAGCGAACACGACCTTTACGCAGTAAACCCGCTTCACCAAAAAAACCACCTTCGCTTAAACGATTAAACAGGTCGCCGTTACGGTTGTAGGTTTCTACTGAACCGTTCCTAATGACGTATAAATCAGAAATTGACTCATTATATTCAAGTACTTGAGAGCCGGCTTTGAAATAGCTGATTTCAGTGTTTTTGGCAAGCTCAACAAGTTCGTCTTCAGGTAACTCATTGAAAGGAGGGAAACGACGTAAAAAATTCAGAATTTCCAGATGTTCGGCTTCCATAATTGTACCTGTTATAGCAAAAGCGGCGCTTCAGCGCCGCTTTTAAATGGGTAAGGAGCTTTCGCTAATAGCTACTTAGCAGGTTTACCAACTCTTGGCTCGGAACGCAATCCCTGAACGACTGCAAAACAGGAAGCCAATAAAACAATGGTAAACGGTAAGCCTAAGGATAAGGACATTGCCTGCAGGGCAACGAGACCACCGCCAAGTATCAGCGCAATTGCGACTAACCCTTCAAACGTACACCAGAATATACGCTGAGGTACCGGTGCTTCAACTTTACCGCCTGCGCTTATGGTATCGATAACCAGCGAGCCTGAATCAGACGAGGTAATGAAAAATACCATAACCAGAATAATACCCACAAACGATGTTACTTCTGTCCAGGGCAAGCCTCCCAGCATAATAAACAGTTTGAGTGAAAGCTTTTCACTGGCTATTTGCTCAGCTCCCGCAACGAATTGCTCTATTGCCGCGGTACCGAATACTGTCATCCAAAATACGCAGGCCAGAGAGGGTATCAGTAATACAGAGATTAAGAACTCACGCACTGTACGGCCTCTTGAAACGCGGGCAATAAACATACCTACAAAAGGTGACCATGCAATCCACCATGCCCAGTAAAACGATGTCCAGCCTTGAGAGTAACCCAGGTCTTCTCGTCCAACCGGATTTGACAGGGCTGGGAGGTTAACAATGTAATTGTAAAGGTTTTCCGCGAAACCGGTGAAAATAGCTACCGTCGGGCCGACAATAATGACAAACAGCATCAGAATAGCCGCCAGTGACATATTCACTTGCGATAGTCGCTGTACACCTTTTTCCAGGCCTGCAAGAACTGAAATTAATGCGATAGCGGTTATCCCCATAACCAGCAGCACATCGGTGGTATCACCTTCAGCCCAGCCGAATAAAAAGTTTAGTCCTGCTGCCGCCTGAGAAGCACCCAGTCCAAGTGATGTTGCAAGACCGAATAAGGTTGCCAGTATTGCGATAATATCAATGATATGTCCTGGCCAGCCCCATACGCGCTCGCCCAGAATTGGGTAAAAAATAGAGCGTATTGTTAATGGTAAGCCTTTGTTGAAAGAAAATAAGGCTAAACCTAAAGCAAGAACGGCATAAATAGCCCATGGGTGCAGAGCCCAGTGAAAAATGGTTGCAGCCATGCCTAATTTTATTGCTGCAGCCTGGTCACCGCCAGCACCGCCAAGAGGTGCTGAGTCGGTACGAATACCATCCGCGTTAAACTCAGTTCCACCAAATGCAGCACTAAAATGAGTAATCGGCTCAGAGACACCGTAAAACATGAGTCCAATACCCATGCCTGCGGCAAACAGCATTGAAAACCAGCCCAGGTAAGAAAAGTCGGGGGTTGCTTCAGTGCCGCCTAAACGCACGTTCCCTAATGGTGAAACAATTAAGAATAGACACAGAAGCACAAAAATATTAGCTGCACCAATAAAGAACCAGTCCAAATTAGCGGTTAACCAATTTTTTGTACTTGTGAATACCGGCTCCGCCTGATTCTGGAACATTAAAGTAATCACCACAAAGGCGACGATCGCAAGTCCGGAGATAGCGAATACGCGGTTATGGAAATCCAGACCAAAAGGTCCTACTTTCATAACAACGTTATCTTGTCCTACTTGGTAATCCGTATCGATTGGATTGACTTCACCGTCAGGAATCATTGGGTCGTCGGCTTTGCGCTCGCGCTCGAGGTCTTTGTCACCGCGGAGCACTTCCTCTTCTTTTTTATTCATTTGCTCTCCCCTGTATAAAAATAGGTACTCTTACGCTTTAAATTTAAGCGTTTATTCTAAATTTACTAATAGAGTATAGAGAGCTACGGAGGTTTCTTAAAGTTAGATCGGTTTTTTGCAGTAAAAATAATGAATTAGAAAAATTAAAAATATTGGAGTGGTGTGCTGGCGTGTCTCTATAGAAGTTGGCACGCCAGCGTTTAAGCATTTAGACTGAGAGTTAGAAGCTGTACCGGACTGTTGCGGCGACAGTATCGACGTCCTGATCGATTTCATCTAAATCGTAGAGTTTATAACCAACACCAAGAGAGAGGTTACTGGTTAAGTGAAAGAAAGCTGAAGCGTCATAACGAATACCATTTTCGTCATCAATGTCCAGATAGTCAGCTTTCACCGACAGCTCAAAAAAGTCGGTGATCATTGAACGAATGCCAACGCCGGCTCCGTATCCTGATTCATCGAAAGATTCTGAGCCAAGGGCGTCTACTGAACCAACAAGTTCAAGCTTTTCGTATGTAACTGTGGCGAAGACGTCGGTCGACTCTGTGATACCGTGATTAAAGCCGATACCTGCATTAAGTGAATCTAAATCAACATCACCGAGATCCGATTCATCACCAACGGAGTCGAAATTGGCCAATACAAAAATTGAGTCACTTAATGAAAGCGAGCCGGCTACGGCGTAACCATCCATTGTAATGTCTTCGTCGATAGGCGTTTCAATATCGGTTTCTATGTAGGAGGCCTGAATTTTATCCCAGTTAGGAGAGTCGGCAAACGCGCTAGTTGAAGTTCCAATCAATGCAATTGCAATTAATGTTTTCTTCATAATGCTTCCTTAGTTGAGAGTAGTTATTCAAAAAAGTAACCAAGCGGTTATCTCTCTTTAAAGCTAGCTACACCTCGGTCAGTCAGCAAGGCCCTTTACGAAACCTTTAATCTAAGCGGTTAATTAAAGAGATCAGAGCGGCTTCCGCAACCTTTTTAATGTTATTGCGTTCTTCGTTGTCACTTACTTCATAGGTCACCGCGTGAGCGGCAAATTCATCAGCGATAAACTGCTTAAAAACACCACTTTCAGGATGAGCTCCGGGCTGATAATCAAGTTCTACTGAACCGACAAGTTCTTCAATTTCCTCAATCCAGTTGTAGACTCTTTGAGGGTTTCTCAAAGGCACGCCACTGCGGGGTTCGTAGTCTTCAGGCATGGTGTAAAACACATTTTTTCTGGTAGAATGGAAGTCAATTGCAAATTCAATTTTGCCGCCGTCTTTAACCAGCTTTTTGAGATAATTAGCCATGGCCTGAGTTTCCGGCAGGGTCAGATTTTTCCAGTCTCTGTTCATATCGATGCCTGCCGCGGTTAAGCGCCAGTTACCATGATAGACCCCATCCGGATTCATATTGGGTACCAATAGAATGTTGTACTTTTGTCGAAATTTAACGACGTAAGGCTCGTCGCTAAACAGCAACTCACCAAAATGCAGTAGTGCTAACGCGCCGGTAACTTCGGGAGGGTGTTGACGGCCAATTAAAATTATCCATTTATCGCTGGACTCAACTCTATGCTCCAGAGCTGCCAGGTTACGCCCTTCACTGGAGACACCAAGAGAAATAACTTCGGTCTGTTGCGGCTCTTTAATAAGACTACTGAGCCACTCAATATAATGAACGTTATCAATAATCTCCTGTCCGGCAATATACTCTTTGGTTTGGCCTGAAAGGGTTAATTCAAATTGAAGCGTGCCGTCGCCCTCAGAAAATGGAATTGCGTGCCAAATATCATCGCCTTCACTACGTTTGGGTTTATATCGAGAAACCCCTTCACTGGCGACCAAAGTAATATCGATTGTTTGGCTTGTTTCAGTTTTATTTTTTACCGCAAAAGCATACCAGGGACTTGGGTTAATTTTTTCCCGTTCAGGCTCCAGAAAAAGCTTGTATTGATTATCACCTGTTTTCTCACAATGGTTCAGGCGTCCCACAGCAAAATTGATAGTGAACTCGATCTGCTCAAAAGAGCAGTCCTCCGGTTTTTTATCCGTCTCTCCGGGCTGCTGAAGTGCTAACTGGCTTAATAACGCAACATTAGCTAGTGTGAGCATTTATACTCCTAAAATGCCCACGACAAAGTTGCGTATGTATAACGTCCACGATTTGAATGAACATCGGAAAAGTAACCGAAGCTTTCATCTGCAATGGGCGGGTTTTTATCAGCCAGATTGCGGGCACCGATTCGCAGACTTAAGCCATCGAGTGACTCCTGATTAAAATAGTAGTCGAGATAGATATCGGTTGTGATCCAGCTATCAATTGGCATCATGTCTCCATCCGACGTTGTAACGCTAGTTTCGTAAAAGTCATCAACATAGTTGACTCGTATACCCGCGCCCCAGTTCCCGAGATCCCAGTCTAGACGAGCAAACGAACGCCATTTAGGGTTGCCGTCCATTTGCCGTAAATCACCTGCGCCAACCACCGGAATGTCAATAGGAACGGCAGGGTTACCATTTTCCTGAGCTTCCAGAACAATGGCACTTATAGGGTCCGGGGTTTGCATAAATTTACGCAAGTGAGCTGCATTTAAGGAAAAGTTGAACAACCCAAATGCCTCACTGTTAACTTCATAATTAATACTGATATCGGTGCCGGAAATTTCCCGAACTTCAAGGTTGTCGTACTGATTATTTACGTAAACAACTTCCAGGTCATCGTTACGTATAACGGCTGGATTTGAGCTGCCTTGTGAACGCAGCAGTGAATCATAAAGTAAGTGGGTTTGGCTGTTTAAAATTCCGACAACGTTTTCTTGTTCAATTGTCCAGCGATCGACAGTAATAAGAAAGTTATCGAAAGGGGTAATGGCAAAACCGACATTATAAATTTCGTCGTCTTCTGGTGTGAGTTTGCTATTGCCGCCTCTAATCTCGGTTATGCTGTAGCGGTCATCAATAACAGGATCGGTTCTGGAATTGGTTCGGGAAACACTTTCCTCAACCACCTGAGGTAAGTTAGGTGCGCGGAAACCACCGGAGTACGATGCTCTTAATTGCAACCAGTCCATCGGCAACCAGCTAAGGGCGACTTTAGGTTTGGTTACGCTGCCGACATCGTTAAATCTTTCGTAACGAAGCGCCAGTTGCATATCTATGGTTTCGTGCAGGGGTACCAGGAGTTCAGTATAAGCTGAGAAGACGTTACGACTGCCTTCTGAGTCTGGTGTAAAGCTGCTTCCCAGAACATCGGAGTTGGTCATGAGCTCGCCAGTGACTTGATCGTAGAAAGGGCTAGAGCCATCCAGCAAGTAGTGACGATCATCGGCATAGGCTTCGTAGCGATACTCAACGCCTGCAGCAATACCAATGTCACCTGCGTACCAGGATGTAAGCACAGGGTTTGATAGTTTGAAGTCCCATTGCGCTAGTTCGCTGGTACTGTCGCGGGTTATGTCTTCGGTCAGCCCGGCTATAACCTCAGCTGAGTTATAGACTGACGTGCCGTTATTTAGGTTATCCGGGTTACCGCCAATAAATGGATTATAAGCTTCTTCTATATTGGTTGAGTTAATTGCCTCTTGCAGCGCACTCACGTGGATGCGGTTATAACCCGTATCCAGTGTGTCGGCTCTGGAATAGAGCAGGGCGGATTCCCATTCCCACTGTTCTGAGTAACCTTTTATGCCTCCCAGTAGACGGTAACTGGAGTCTTCAACTTCTATTCTTCT
>Ga0207888_100221_pt1 | contig 31294 bp, 25 predicted proteins | sample LinPmetageLP43_FD_184055 | JGI IMG/M metagenome (GOLD analysis project Ga0207888, IMG submission 184055) | Marine viral communities from the Pacific Ocean - LP-43 (SPAdes) | ecosystem: Environmental > Aquatic > Marine > Oceanic | place: Pacific Ocean | collected 2010-08-27
ATATCATGAAAGTTCTCCCATTTAAAATCCCTAAGCCCGGAAAAGAAGCTCTGGTCTATCAAGAAGATCACGAAGACCGTTTTTATGACAAACTTCATGAACATGAAGAAATACAAATAAGCTATATCGCAAAAGGATCTGGAAGTTTGATCCTGGGTGATACCATCAATGAATATCACGAAAATGACATACTTGTTATTGGTGAACACATTCCACACGTTTTTAAAAGTGATGACAATGCCACCGATAAATCTATTATGTATACCCTCTTTTTTACTAAAAATTCTTTTGGTAAAGAATTCTTTAAACTAACTGATCTTACCGGAATTGATAACTTTTTCAACGAGGCAGAATACGGTATGAAAATCTCTTCTAATTCTGATGAACTGATAAGAAAATTCTCCCGTTTAAAGAATCAAAACCGCATTGAGCGCCTGGCCACTTTTTTACAGATACTTGACCGCATTCAACAGTCTGATAAAGTGCCTCTATCTTCTTTTGTATACCACAAAAAATATACAGAAATCGAAGGAAAACGAATGAATGATGTCTATGAGTATACCCTAAATCATTTTCAGGAAAACATCACATTAGACACGATTGCAGAAGTCGCTAATATGACAAAGAATGCGTTTTGCCGTTATTTTAAAAAGCGAACCAATAAGACCTTTTTACAGTTTTTAATCGAATTGCGAATTGAACATGCCTGTAAGTTGCTTTACAAAGAGCGGGAGCTTTCTGTTTCTGCAGTTTCTGAGCTTTGTGGGTTTCAGAACATAGCTAATTTTAATCGAAAATTTAAAGAGCTGAAGCACACTACGCCCACGCGTTACCGTATCAATGTAGCTTAATTGATCTTTAATAATAGTTGAGGATCAGGACAATTCTCCCGGTAGAAAGGCAGATTGTTGTGAGTAGTAACTCCCGGATAATCTCCCCTATAATGCTCGATATCTTTTATGATCTGAAAATGCAAATGCGGACTGTAATCACCGTTTTCACTTGGTTCCCCAAGGTGAGCGATTAAAGCTCCTGCTTTTACTTTTTGACCAACGGATAAGTTGTTTATAGATTCTCGCGATAGATGTCCGTAAAGGGTATAAAAGACCAAATCTTCAAATTGGTGTTTTAGCACAATACACGGGCCATAATCACCATAGTTACGGTTATCTTTAAAACTATGTATAATGCCTTCCAAAGCTGCTAAAATTGCTGTACCGGCACCACACCATACATCAAGCCCCAGATGAATGTTGCGTTTCAAATCTGGATTATCATTATTAAAATAAATGCTTCGGTCGTAGATGTTTCTTTTTTCTAAATATCCGCCGTAAGCTACCTGACCACCGGTCTTAGCTAAAAAAGTTTTGATGTAAACCTGTATCGCTTCCGCAGAAGTGGTATCAACTTCTGCTAAAACTGTATTGGTCACTGAAAGATCTAAAAAACGATAGGTATGTGCCTTATAAGCTGCATCCACCACAGGAGTAAATGTAGTAGTCAACTTAGCTAAACGTTCTAAAAAAACTGCGTGTTCCATCGCGCCAAAAATACAATTATCACACAACTATAAGGCATAAAAAAGTCCGTTCTGGCAGGAACGGACTTTGAAACAATTAAAACTAAAACTCAATTAAGAGCAATATCACTGTACTTAGATGATATTGCAATTATACTGTCTGTATTACGGGATTTATAAAAACCGTTAACCATACTGCTGTTATAGCCTTCCATCACTTTTGCATCTAAACTTTTAGGGTAGTTTAAGCGGCTGCGGACACCGTTAAAATTAAAATGGAACGGTGTTTCCGGGAGATTAAGTACCACATCGCTATTCTCTACACTAATATTTAAGGTCTTAAAATTCTTGCCTAATTTAGGGATAGATAACTCTCCAAAACTTCCTGTGATCACAGCGGTATCTTCTAATTCTTTAATAACAATACTGCTTGCACGAGAATCTATATTGATACTCTTTGCTTTTTCAATCACACAATTTTTAAGGTAACTGGCTCGTAAAGTGCCGTAATCCCAAGATGCTACATCCACCGGGCTATATGCCACATTGATCAAAGTCTTATCTCCAGAAATAGTCTCTGCGATAAAATCACCGTGAGCAAGATTCACACGTGCATTAGTAGCCGACTCAATCTGAATATTACCGTGACGCACATTGAGATCTAAGCGTGCTTCTTTAGGCATATGCACAATTATCTTGCGCTTGTATGAACCTTTTGGTTTTGATGCTGTCACAGCCGGAGAATCACCACTAAAACTATAGGTCATTTGAGTGCTCACATTCCCATTAGCATCACGGGTAACCGTTTTCTTTAAACTCCCGCCTTGCTCTTCTGCCATTTGTTGCAGTTTTTGAGCAAAATCATTGCTCCATCCTTGCATTGCTTTACCTACATTTTGACCCATAGCGGCCATATCACTTTCTAATGCACGGCCGAAATTAGCTCCTAATGCTTCCGCAGAACCACCAAACTGCTTACCAAAGCGTTCTCCCCAGGCTTTCATATCATCACCAAAATCATCTCCCCAGTCCTCTATATCCTTACGCCATTTTTCTACCTGATTAAGATTTACGTTAGTACCGTATTTCTTATTCATAGCGGCTACATAGGCTTTTTTATTCTTGTTATATTGCGCGCTGTCAAAACTCATCTCTTTTCCGAAAGGAGATCTTGGCATACCTAAAAGGCTACTGCCTGCAATACCTTGACCAGCAGCTACTTTTTTCTTGTTGTTTTGCTCCCACTTCTTCATTACCACGTCAAAGTCTTCACCAAAAGTCTGTTCTACTTTACGCTTGTATTGCTCCAGATATTTGGTGCCATCACGTTTGTACGCCTGGTAATCAAAAGAAATCGCATTCATTCCTTTATAGTATTCAGCGGGTAATTGCATTGAAGAAAACTGCTCAAGCATCGGGCTGATCATATTTTGCATCACCGGTTTCATCATTTGCATAGAAGAGGAAATGAGATCGTTTACTCCACGCATTTGCGTATTGCCTAAGGCAACAGTAACCGCTGCAGGTGCTCCCCTGCTAATGATGCGTACTCCAGAGCTATTGCCCTGAACGCTTATTTGCCAGCTTTCTAAAAGCTGTTCGATTTCTTCTTTAGAAAGATCTTCAGATTCTATAACCGCTTCTACTGCTACTTCATTTTTGTTCCAGTCATCAAAAACCACATCTGCATATTGTGTATCTGCAATAATAGCAGCATCAGAACTCGTAGAAAAACGCTCATCAAGCTTCGTGGTCTTGGTCTGTGCAATCCCTTGCGGAATAACACAAACAGCAGCTAAAAGGGTTACATAAAAATTAACAATGATTCTCATTATTATAGGGTGTTGGTTTGAATCTCACTAGATTGAGACTCTTGTAATTCATTCAATTTTTCTTTCAATTTGGTCAAAAGATCCAAGCGGAACTGCAGGTTATCTATTAAAGCCTGTATGTTCTGGTCGTTTACTCCGGTCTCTACTAAATCTGCGTTGAGACGATCGTATTCTTGGTTCAATTCTTCTAGCTGCCCCATAAAGGCATCTACAATTGCTTTGTTGTCTTCCGTTACGTTGAGTTGGGCCAGTTCCATATGAATACTCGCTAAATAGCGATCTTCAATCTGCTTGTATTCTGGTGAAAAATCACTCAGTTGAACTTTAGTGGTTTCTGTAGTTGCTACAGAATTGGCTTCTACTTGTTCTGGTTCTTGGGTAGTACCAGACAACGGGTTGTTAAGCAATAAGCCTGTTACTGCAATGAGTACAACAAGTACTGCTGCGATTTTCATCCAGAGATAACCTTCTGCCTTTGCTTTTTGTTGTGCGCCAAAGTTAGCATCAAGCCGCGCATTAAACCGCGCTTCATGACCTCTCTTAAGCCCTTCAGAAGGGATGCTTAAATCATTTTTAAACAGTTCTCTAATATCCTGTGCCATGATATTTTGTTTTTAATTTTTCCTGCAATTTTTTCTTTCCGCGGTGAACCAGCGTACGTGAAGCCACCTCGGTTATTTCTAATATTTCTGATATTTCCTGATGGTCATAGCCTTCTATTAAGAAAAGCATCACAGCATAGCGATACCGTTCTGGCAATTCTTCAATAGCTTCTTTGATCTGATCTAGCGTAATCCCATCATCTACAGACCAGTCATTATACTCATCTACAGTACCTAATACTTGTTCGTTGATAGCAACAAGCTCTAGCTTTTTGGCCTTCAGCATATCGATACTTTTATTGATCACGATACGTTTTAACCAGGCTCCAAAGGTTACTTCACCATTGTACTGATGCATCTTTGTAAAAGCCTTTACAAAGCCTTCTTGCATCGCTTCTTCAGCTTCAAACGAGTTCTTCAAAAACCGAAACGCCACGTAGTACATGCCTTCGCTGTATTTGTTATACAGCTGCATCTGCGCCCGCCGGTCGTTTTGCTTACATCGTTCAAGTATTTCGGTAATTTGCAAAATGGTATTTGGTTAGTTGCTAATTCCTTTTATAAGGACGAACTGATTTCGTCTGCGTTGCAAAATTGTAATTAAATAATTTAGATAAACTATGAGTGGCTGGTTATTTGATTCTGAAATCGAAAATAGAATAGAATGAAAGGACTTTATTTTGTGATTTTAATACTGCTTTTAGGACTGAATTCATGCGCTCCTAACCCTTAGAGATTACCGAAGCTGCTCAAGATCCTAAAATTTTATATTTCCCTAATGAAGAACTTTTTAATTCATTATATCAAGAAAAAATAGTTCTGGATCTGGATAATTTTAAAACCTATAAAGATCTAGCCGCAGTAATGGATAAAAATTCCTGTAACGGAAAAACCAACATTCTAAGTTTTACAGACAACAATTATCAGTTAAAAATCGCTATTCATAAATCATGCTCATAGCGAAGTATAATGGCGTGCTACAGTCATGTAGATTTCTTTGATTTTCAAAATGACTCCTTAAGAGAAACCTTCAAAAACAATATTTCTCCTGAATTATTTATTTTAAAAGTTCAAGAGACATTAAATACTCAAATTAAATCTAGATATTTCAGTAAAGAAGAATTAAGAAGTGTTTTGGTGAGTATTCACTATTCTAATGACAGGCAAAAACACTTCAATAGAAAATTTTAAAAACACGTTACACAAATACAATGACTGAGGATCAAGATGCCTATCGGTTACAAATTCCTTATTACTTGGAAATTGACAAAACCAATAGTATACCCCCGCCACCGCCAATTCCTAAAAATTATCACCCATAAAAAAAACCCGCTCTTTAAGCGGGTTCTTAATTCTGAAAATAAGCTTAAACTACTCGTCTAAAAGCAGGTTTAATGTCACATCAATATTATCCATCGTAGCACGAGAATACGGGCAAACTTCGTGAGCCTCATTTACAAGTTCTTCGCCTTCTTCTACATTTACGGTAGGCAGGTAACAATCTAACACAACGGCCAATTGAAACATCTCTTCTTCGTTTTTACCAATTTTTACAGTTGCAGTGACAGTATAATCACCAAGATCTACTTTTTTCTCACGAGCTACGTGTGCTAGTGCACTACCAAAACAAGCCGAATAGCCGGCTGCAAAAAGCTGCTCAGGATTGGTTCCTTCTCCTCCTGCACCACCAAGTCCCTTAGGCACAGATAAATTAAAGTCTAAAGTTCCGTCGTCTGATGAAACACTGCTGTCGCGACCACCGGTTGCGGTAGCCTTCGCTTTATATAAAGCTTTCATATTTAGAATTTTTCATGGATTAATAGTTGAATATACCAATACTGCTTTGAGGAATCAACGCGATATTCTTAAAGATTTCCCAAAAATAAGTTTTACTCTTTTTTAGGGGATTATTTTAATTCACATTCTATCTATCGTATTCTGACCTTTGTATTTTCAAATTTCTCCTACCTTTATACTGCTTAAAACAGATCAAGCTTGAAACCTAAAAAAACTAAACATATCCATTCCGCGTCTGCAGAAAAGATAATAGCGAAACGTAAAAAAATACTACAGGCTGAAGATCTTATTTCAAAAATAAGCAACGGAAACACCACAGCTTTGAGCCAGGCAATCACCCTTATTGAAAGTACTGCTGTTAAGCATCAGCAAGTAGGACAAGTCATTTTAAAAGGGTGTCTTCCTTATTCCGGTAATTCAGTACGCATAGGAATTACAGGTGTTCCCGGCGTGGGTAAAAGCACCTTTATTGAAGCGCTCGGCACACATTGTATTAATAAAGGAAAAAAACTAGCAGTCTTAGCTATAGACCCCAGCAGCTCAATCTCGCACGGAAGTATCCTTGGCGATAAAACCCGTATGGAACAACTCGCTACTAACCCCAAAGCTTTTATCAGACCTTCTGCTGCGGGAGACTCTCTGGGCGGTGTAGCCCGCAAAACCCGGGAAGCAATCATACTTTGTGAAGCGGCCGGTTATGAGGTGATTTTTATAGAAACCGTAGGTGTAGGTCAGAGTGAAACAGCGGTGCATAATATGACCGATTTCTTTTTACTGCTGAAATTAGCCGGAGCGGGTGATGAATTGCAAGGCATCAAACGAGGTATTATAGAAATGGCAGATGCGCTTATCATTAACAAAGCAGATGGAGAAAACCTAGCTGCAGCTAAAAAGGCTAAAACGGCATTTGCAAAAGCTTTGCATTTATTTCCGGCAAAAGCTAGCAAATGGCAACCCCGCGTTGCGTTGTGCAGCGCTCTCGAAAATCAAGGCATAACAAGCATCTGGGAACTTATTGAAGAATACCTCAACCTGGTAAAAAGCAATGAGTTCTTTGCTGAAAATCGAAAAAACCAAAATAAATACTGGTTGCAAACCAGTATTGAGAATGCGTTGAAAGATGATTTTTATGGAAACGCTGAAGTTCAAAATCAATTACCAAAACTTCTAGGTGATTTGAATTCAGGTAAAATTACCGCTTTTCAGGCTGCGCAGGAATTGTTGAAAAAAGCTAAATGAAATTATTATTTGCCGGACTTCAATCTTTTATACCGTTTTTCATTCATACGATATTTTAAAAATGCCATTACCAGTCCTAAAACCAATCCAAAGATCGCATATTCTAAAAATATATACAGATCAAAAATTTCCTTAAAGATAAAAGTGAGAACTAATTTATAAGTCACGGTCAGCAGTACGATCTGGAGAATTACACCTAAGAAAAAGGATACTTTAGACGCGCGTTTTACTTGCCAATCTTTTACGAACTTTCGGTCTTTTTCATTCAATCTCATACGCACTAAACCTCTTTAGTTTTAAAACTAGTCTACAAATTCTTTACGGTACCAGGCAATCTGCTTTTCTAAACCTTCCTTCAATGTGGTAGACGGATTGTAATTCAGCAAACGGCGGGCTTTCTCAATATTGGCTTTGGTAAACATCTGGTCTCCACCACGTTTAGGTACAATATCTTTACGGATCTTGGTATCTAATAATTCTTCAACAATTGTAAAACCTTCTGCAGTAGTGTGCTCCTGCTCTGTCCCCAGATTGATCACTTCGCCATCAATGGCATCTTCTTTACCAATCACACTTACCACGCCGTCTATAATATCATCTACAAAAGTAAAACTACGTACGTGCGCTTCACTTCCTTCAAATAGAGGAAATTCCTGATGAAAAAAACCACAGCCTATCAACTTGGTATACAATTTCTCAGGCCGTTCTCGTGGACCGTAAACTGAAAATAAACGCAGCGAACAGGCTTTCATCTTTTGCTCCCGCGTTTTAGACAATACGATTTGCTCAGCAGCAAGTTTGGTAACACCATAAAAAGAAGCCGGCTCTGGTGCTGCATCTTCAGTTAAGGTTGCACGTAAACCGTATATAGAAGAAGTAGATATATTAGTAAACAGCTTTAACCCCTCACATTTTAATGCAAAATCTATCAAATTCTTGGTCGCTACCAGGTTATTCATCAGATAATCTTCAAAACTAGAAGTCGCTGCTATACCGGGTTGTGCTGCAAAGTGAAAGATGTAATCAAAATCAGTATCCAGCTTTTTATAATCTTTAGGCTCTCGCAGATCTACCATCACAATTGGGATTCCTGCTTCCTTAAGATCTTTGGCATTTCGATCCTTTAAATCCGGACTGTAATACGGTGAGAAGTTGTCTATTCCAACTACTTCAAAATCCATTTTTTTTAAACGTTCGGCACAATGCGAACCTATAAAACCGGCTGCACCGGTTACTAATGCTTTCATACTAATACGTTTCTTTTAAAAATTTAGCGTAGCTAAAACGATGCAACAGTTGCATTAACCAGCCAATGAGCGCACCGATCAACATCCCCGTCAACACATCTCCGGGATAATGCACACCCACATATATACGACTGTATCCTACTAAAATTGCCCAAAACAACAAAAGGGGAAATATCCATTTGTATTTTGCCTTAAGCAACAAGCCTACAAAAACAGCTAAAGCCATTGAGCTTGCAGCGTGTGCCGAAAAATACCCAAAACTTCCACAACGAACAGCTATAAAGCGCGCTTGCTCCATAATGCCTTCTTGACCGCAGGGACGCAAACGCTCAAAACCATGCTTAAAAACATTAGCAAGTTGATCTGTAGCTGTTATCAATAAAGCGACTGTTACTAAAGTAAGAAGTGTTCCTTTAACGCCAAAGCGTTTAAAAATCAAGAACAATAAAACTGCATAAAGCGGGATACTCGACCATTTATCGGTAAGAAAAAGCCAAAACGGATCCCAAGTCTCTGTCCCCAGATTATTGAGGTAAAGAAACAGTTCGTAGTCCAGTTGCTTCAACGCGTTCATCTACTCTTCTTCGTAGCGTGCAACCTCCCTGTCGTAAAAATCTGTTGCTGCCTGAATTAATCCTTCTGCTTCTGTTGCGAGTTCGTCCTCATCATTTTTATCAAAATCTTCAAACCACTCTACATCATCGGTTTTCAAATCGATTATAAATCGTGGAAAATCGGTGTGCAAAACAAAAATAGATTCGGGATAATCTGTATTATCGCCCAGTATAAACTTAGGAAGTTCCATAGTTAAGTTGTTATTTTTAAACAATCCGCCAGACCAGCGAAGTATTCAATTGCTGTTGCCGTTTCCATTCCTGATAAAAAAACACGAATCAGAAATGGGACTGCAAAGGTAAGTTTAGTTTACAGAATTCACCCAATAATCAAGATTTTAATACGAACTGATCAGTCCACATCTCAAGCTAGAATTCTAGGAAAATCTTACAGCGTTGCCTCACTTGATCAGAAATAAATAAGATGAAGTTTTTATATCTTATCTTCGTCCACAGTTTTACAAATCCTATTTTTTTACGTTTTATGCAGCCCACAACCATTTTACTACTCATTGCAGGCTACTTTATCACCTTAATGCTGGTTTCTTATTTTACCGGTAAAGGCGGATCTAACGAAGACTTTTTTAAAGCAAGTAAACAATCGCCGTGGTATTTAGTCGCTTTCGGAATGATTGGCGCTTCGCTTTCAGGTGTTACGTTTATTTCAGTTCCGGGTTGGGTAGAAGCCTCACAATTTAGCTATTTTCAGGTGGTCCTGGGATATACAGTGGGTTATGCCGTGATCAGTTTAGTATTGCTGCCGCTGTATTACAGACTCAACTTAACCTCTATCTATACGTATTTAGAAGGTCGCTTTGGTACTGCATCCTATAAAACCGGCGCTTCCTTCTTTTTATTAAGTCGGGTAGTTGGTGCAAGTTTTAGGCTATATCTCGTGGCTAATGTGTTGCAATTGTTGGTTTTTGACAGTATGGGCGTCCCGTTTTGGGTTACGGTTACCATCACGATTTTACTCATCTGGTTGTACACCTTTAAAAGCGGAATTAAAACCATTGTATGGACAGATACGCTGCAAACCCTTTTTATGCTTACTGCACTGGGAGTTGCAATCTATTTTGTCTCTGCTGATTTAGGGCTGAATGCCGGATCTATATTCGATTTTATTGCCGAAAGCAATAGGAGTCAAATGTTCTTTTTTGACGACTGGAAGAGTCAGGATTTCTTTTTTAAACAGTTTATTAGTGGAGCTTTTATTGCAATTGTAATGACCGGTCTTGATCAGGATATGATGCAAAAAAACCTCACCTGCCGAAGCCTTAAAGATGCTCAGAAAAACATGTTCTGGTTTACACTGGTACTCACCGTAGTAAATTTTATATTTCTTGCTCTGGGTGTGCTGCTTACCGTTTACGCACAGAAAAACGGCATTGAAGCTTCTAAAGATGATCTTTTCCCTTTTATAGCAACAAAAAGCGGACTTGGGTTCGGGATTGCTATTTGTTTCATTCTGGGGCTTATTGCTGCCGCATATTCTAGTGCAGATAGTGCGCTCACCTCGCTTACCACATCTTTCAGTATAGATATTTTAGGTATCGAAAAGAAATACGATCAGGCCAGACAGGTAGCCATCAGAAAAAAGATTCATATCGCTGCTTCAGTAATTCTGGTGCTGGTAATTATTGGATTTAAATATTTAATTGCAGATGAAAGCGTGATCGCAAAACTCTTTGTTTTTGCCGGTTATACGTATGGACCATTATTAGGGTTGTACGCTTTCGGTCTTTTTACAAAATGGAATGTCAAAGACAAATGGGTTCCACTCGCCGCAATAGCCAGTCCTATACTAGGCTACATAATCAGCGATCTGAGTATGCAGTATCTCAATTTTGAATTTGGTTTCTTTATTTTAATCCTCAACGGATTACTAACCTTTTTGGGTCTAGTAGCTATTCGTACTCAAAAGCACTAAAGTACAGGCAGACTCGGCTTCAATCCCTGCAGTTTCCAAAATTTTATAAAATTCCGGGTTTTCAGTACCGGGATTAAAAATCACCCGTTTGGGCTTAAGCTCTAACAGATACTCGTAATATTCTTCTTGACGCTGCGCATTGAGGTACAATATCACCGTATCTATACCTTTCAGATCAGGTTTTCCGGTTTGAATGGTTATCCCCGCAACGGTACCTTCTCGCAAGCCTATTGCAACTACAGGCTGTTCCTTTTGTACCAAACGATTGATCGCCATATAAGAATAACGAATGGGTTTTAAGGAAGCACCCAGAACCAGCGTTTTTTTTGCTTTCATAAATCAAAGTTAAATGATTATAGCAGGTGTAACAATATCTTTTTTAAATGGTCTATGTAATAGAAGTCGACTTCCAAGTTTGAATCGTTTAAAATTAGTTTTGATGGTTAGTGTTAATTTCTAACGTTCAGGCTTGAAAACCCGGGATTTAGCGGTCCCGGGTTTTCTTTATTTTATAACCAAGTACTTTTATACGCAACTTTAAATTCCACACCCTTCACAAATTCTTTAAATTCAAGATATTAGCATATATAAAATTTAGATTCTCAAATAAATTTAAATTTTACTGTAACAGATTTAGAACATGTTCGTCTTTTAATAAACCGCTAATCACGGGATACTTTGTTTCTGCTAATATGCATTACAAAGTATTATGTTAAATCATCTATCAAAATCGAACAGTTATGAAATCTAACCAAGGGCTATTCAGCCTACTTTTTATTTTATGTACAACGTTGCTTTTTGCACAGCCCAAACCCACAGATGTGGTAACCGGTTCTGTAACGGGAGTTGTCATAGACGCAGACCTCAATCAGCCCATTCCTTATGCTACTATCGTCATTAGTAAATCAAATGGCGAAACGCTTACTGGTGGAATCACCAACGATGATGGCGTATTTGAAATCAAAAAAATACCGGAAGGGATCTACACGCTAAAAGTTCAGTTTATAGGCTATGAAGCTTTTGAACGTGACTTAAAAATTGACCGTCAGCACCGAGAGCACGATATGGGCAAACTCAATTTGAGTCCGGTTGCAGCAGAACTAGACGCGGTAAATATTGTTGCAGAACGCACTACCATTGAGCAAAAAATTGACCGCAAGGTTATTAATGTGGGAAAAGATCTCACGACTGCAGGAGCTTCTGCTGCAGATATTATGAATAACATTCCCTCAGTAAATCTTGATCAGCAATCCGGAGCACTTACGCTGCGCGGAAACAGTAATGTACAGGTTATGGTTGACGGTAAATTATCTAACATTCCACCAGACCAATTATTGAAGCAATTGCCTTCTAATTCGATCAAAAAAATAGAATTGATCACCAATCCTTCAGCCAAATACAATCCTGATGGAATGAGCGGGATCATCAATATTGTATTGCACAAAAATGTGAACATAGGTTTTAACGGAGACGTGAGTGCCGGATTAGCTTACGAGAAAAATCCACAATTCAACAGCGGTTTAAATCTAAACTACCGCAACGGTAAATTCAACCTGTATTCTAATTACAGTAATACCATCGCAAAGCGCGCTAATTATGGTACTATTTTTCGTGAAGGTGATAATTCTACTCAGTTTTTTGATATGCTAAATGATCAAAACTCACACCTATTAAAAGTGGGACTGGATGTATATTTAAATGACAAAAACACAATTTCGTTATTTACTTCTCAAAACAGCTTTAAAGGCGAGCCGGGCGGAACCATCAACATTGTGTATGCTGATGATGCTACGCGTAATTTGCTTCAGGATTTTGGAGCGGATATGGACAATTATTCTCAACAGTATAACTTTGACTACAAATTGGATTTTGAAAAAGAAGGTCACAATATTGAGTTTGAGGCAGACTACAACACTTTTGATGCTGATGAAGATACTTATTTTGATTTTACAGGAGCCACTCAGCTTTCTGACTACGAAGATTTTGTAGATACTAAAAGAGACCGAACGACTCTAAATCTGGATTATGTAAATCCGTTATCTGATAGTGAAAAGTTAGAATTGGGACTTCAGGCGATCTTGTTCAATACAGATATTGGCTACAGCAGTACGGGTCAATCATTTAACGCAAGCGGAAACCTCATCCCTACTCCTAATACACAGTTTGATTACAGCAGAGATATTTATTCGGCTTATGTGACCTATGGTAAAAGTTATGAAAAATGGTCTTATCAGGCAGGCGTGCGTGCAGAGCAGGTAAATGTTGCCGCAGATACCAATAGCGTAAGAGCATTTACTAATGATTATTTTGAGTTGTATCCTTCGGCTTATGTGACCTTTAATCCTTCGGAAAAAAACCAATATCAGGTAAGTTACAGCAGGCGTATAGACCGCCCTGGAGTTGGACAAGTAAACCCGATTAGAGAATGGAGTTCGCCTTTGGTTACCGAATATGGTAACGTAAACCTAAGACCGCAGTTTACCAACTCCATTGAAGCAAACTATACCCGTTCTTTAGAGAAAGGTAGCATTACAGCCGGCGTTTTCTACCGAATGATAGACGACCTGATCAATCAAGCAGTATATGTAGACCGTTTTAATCTGGATCGGATGGTGTTGACCAATGACAATTTTGATGCTACGACTGCCTATGGTTTTGAGGTAAGCAGCAATTACAAGCCGTTAGAATGGTGGAGTATTAATGCTAGTTTTGATTTGTTTAATCAAACACAAATGGGCATCACAGAATCTTTAGATCCTAATATTGAAAACCCAACAACTGCAGATATCACACAGAACACTAAAGAGATTGAAAATACGGTTTATAATGTACGTATGATCAACAATTTTACCGCAACCAAGCAATTGACATTTACTGCTTTTGCGATGTTTAGAGGGCCACAAAAAGGTATTCAGTTCTCTAACAAGTCGATGTTTATGACAAACATAGGGGCTCGCTACTCCATTTTTGAAGGTAAAGGAACAGTAAGTTTAAATTACAACGACATCTTCAATACGATGAAAGCACGCTTTACAGCTACCAATCCTTACGCACTACAGGGACAATTTAACTGGGAAAGCAATACGGTTTATGTAGGGTTTAACTACCGTTTTGGCGATAGTAAGTTCCGTGCTAAAAAACGTAAAAGCCGGGAAGACAATGTAAAAGACGACAACGGAATGTTTTAACAAAATTTTAAATAAATTGTTATATTATCATTTTTTTTTACCATATTTGATAATATTACCAACCAACCTGTTAAAAACTACGGTTATTGTTTATTAGATTTAGCCGTCTTCGTATAAATAACCATTTAATAGGTATAAAAAACCCGAAGCGCTTGCTTCGGGTTTTTGCATGTATATACACTGTGTATTTCTAGAGTTTAGAACGCAGGCTTTCTGCATCAATAGCTCCGTGAGAAGTATGATACACCGCTGTTCCGTTTTTGATAAGTAAAATTTGCGGACTCTCATGCTGTACATTAAATTTTTCTGCTATTGCACTGCTGATATCACGATGTGCTTTTAAGTCTAAGAAATAAGGTTCTATTTCCTTCTTATCATAATCATACGCACGCTCAAAACTACGCAACGCCATTTTACTGATTCCGCAGGTGGTGCTGTGTTTAAAAATTAAAACCGGTACAGCATTAGAAACCTCAACAATCTCTTCCAACTGTTGCTCACGTTCTAGCTGAATCCAGTTCATTTCTTTTAGTTCTTCTTTTGCGATATCTCTCGCACTTTTAAACTTGTCAAAAAATCCCATAACACTATTCTTTTTAATTTCATTAACGCTCATTATCATAAAGCGTGGGTAACTTTACTTAAGGTCAATCTCAAAAAACAAAGCGTTAAGCCTGTAACTTCGATTAAAGACTCCAAGTATTTTAATCCCTATTAACGGGCAAATTTAAAGAAAGAAACCGGGCTTTTCTACTAAGAAAATCCAAACACTCCAACCGACAAAAAGTCGGTTAAAATCAGGCAAAAACTGACGAAAAGTCGGTTAATTTCTATGGTATAGTAGTTGCCATTGCTTAGCAGAAATCAATACAGTAATCCTCTCAAGAGGCACAAACATATAGACACGATGAACTTTAATAATTTTACAATCAAATCACAAGAAGCCATACAGCAGGCTCAGGCGCTTGCCCAGGGGTATGGCCATCAGCAGATTGAGAATGAGCATATTTTTAAGGCTATTCTTGAAGTTGATGAGAATGTAACTCCGTTTCTATTGCAGAAACTGGACGTGAATATCAATTTGCTCAAACAGATATTAGAAAGCACACTTACCAGCTTTCCTAAAGTAAGCGGTGGCGATATTATGCTGTCTCGCGAAGCCGGTAAAACGGTGACCGAAGCGGGTAACATCGCCAAGAAAATGAATGATGAGTATGTTTCGCTGGAGCATCTTATTCTCGCGATTTTTAAATCGAGTTCTAAAATAGGGCAGATCTTAAAAGATCAGGGCGTTACCGAAAAACACCTCAAAGCAGCGATTGAAGAATTGCGTAAAGGCGACCGCGTGACTTCGCAAAGCGCTGAAGAAACCTATAATTCGTTAAGCAAATACGCTAAAAACCTCAATCAGTTAGCGCGTGATGGAAAGCTGGATCCGGTAATTGGTCGCGATGAAGAGATTCGCAGAATTTTGCAGATCCTTTCGCGTAGAACCAAAAACAACCCGATTCTTGTAGGAGAACCCGGTACCGGTAAAACTGCAATTGCAGAAGGTCTTGCCCACCGTATTGTTGACGGGGATGTTCCCGAAAACCTTCAGGAAAAACAGATCTGGGCGTTAGATATGGGTGCGTTGATTGCCGGAGCCAAGTATAAAGGCGAATTTGAAGAGCGCTTAAAAGCCGTGATCAAAGAAGTGACTGAAAGTGCAGGAGATATCGTCTTGTTTATTGACGAGATTCATACGCTAGTTGGTGCCGGTGGCGGTCAGGGTGCAATGGATGCGGCAAATATCTTAAAACCTGCTCTCGCTCGTGGCGAATTGCGTGCGATAGGTGCCACCACTCTTGATGAGTACCAAAAATACTTTGAAAAAGACAAAGCTTTAGAAAGACGTTTTCAGAAAGTAAATGTAATGGAACCGGATAATGAATCTGCGATTTCCATTTTACGTGGAATTAAAGAGAAATACGAGACCCATCATAAAGTTCGCATTAAAGACAATGCGATCATTGCAGCTGTGGAGCTTTCACAGCGCTATATCACCAACCGGTTTTTACCCGATAAGGCGATTGACCTAATGGACGAGGCGGCTTCAAAAATGCGTATGGAAATCAACTCTAAGCCGGAAGAGCTCGATGTTTTAGACCGAAAGATTATGCAGCTAGAGATCGAGATCGAGGCGATTAAACGTGAAAAGGACGAGAGCAAACTCAAGTCCCTTCACGCAGATTTGGCGAACTTAAAAGAAGAGCGCAACGAGATCAACGCCAAGTGGAAAAGTGAAAAAGATGTGGTTGACAATATTCAGAATGCAAAACAGGATATTGAAAACTATAAGCTCGAAGCGGAGCGTGCTGAGCGCGAAGGAAACTACGGTCTGGTAGCAGAATTACGCTACGGCAAGATCAAACAAGCTCAGGAAGAACTTGAGAAATTGCAGGTAGCTTTGGCCGGTCAGGGGGAGAATACCTTGATCAAGGAAGAAGTTACCAGTGAAGATATTGCAGAAGTTGTCGCAAAATGGACCGGAATACCGGTGACCAAAATGCTGCAAAGCGAGCGCGAGAAACTCCTTCATCTTGAAACCGAACTCCACAAACGTGTGGTTGGGCAACAGGAAGCGATTGTTGCAGTGAGTGATGCGGTACGCAGAAGCCGTGCCGGCCTGCAGGATCAAAAACGACCTATTGGTTCGTTCTTATTCCTCGGGACCACCGGTGTGGGTAAAACCGAACTTGCAAAAGCGCTGGCAGAATACCTGTTTGATGACGAAAACAACCTGACCCGTATTGATATGAGTGAATATCAGGAGCGTCACAGCGTGAGCCGTCTGGTAGGTGCGCCTCCGGGATATGTGGGTTATGATGAAGGCGGACAATTAACAGAAGCCGTACGTCGCAAGCCTTATTCGGTGATTTTACTTGATGAAATTGAAAAAGCACATCCCGACACGTTTAACATTTTATTGCAAGTACTTGATGAAGGTCGACTTACAGACAACAAAGGCCGCTTAGCCGACTTTAAAAACACCATCATCATTATGACCTCTAATATGGGAAGCCACATCATACAGGAGAAATTTGAGAGCATCAAAGATCCCGAGACTGCGATGGAAGGTGCTAAAGTAGAAGTACTGGGGATGTTGAAACAGACCATACGACCAGAGTTTATAAACCGTATTGACGATATTGTGATGTTTACACCGCTTACGCGAAAAGACATCAAGAATGTTGTTGGTTTACAACTCAAAGGCGTGACTAAAATGCTGAGCAAACAAGGCATCACCTTAGATGCTACGTCTGAAGCTATTACCTATCTCGCAGACAAAGGCTTTCAGCCGGAGTTTGGGGCTCGCCCGGTAAAACGTACGATTCAGAAAGAAGTGCTCAACCAGCTTTCTAAAGAAATCCTGAGTGGTAAGGTAACTACAGACAGTATCATTTTACTGGATGCCTTTGATGACGAACTCGTGTTCCGCAATCAAAACGATCTGGTCAATAACGACTGAAGAGCTCTGGTTGTCTAATAACTTAAAAGCGGTCACTGAATAGGTGGTCGCTTTTTTTAGTATTGGGTTGTGGCGTTGATAACTTTGGATTAAAAAACACTGATAACCTGAATGTTGAGTAGTTAAATTGATAGTTTTAAATGATTCGTAAAGTATTGCGATTTAAGAGCAACTCTAAAAATGGAAAAAAATCGGCTTCAAATAAATAAACCGTGACTAATAAGAAAAAAAATCTCGATTAGCTAATCAAAAATTATATGCCCTTCTTCAATGAATTTGGTATGCCCGAGAAGAACATTGTCAATCATTATGAAGTTTGGAAAAAAGAATGCTCCATAAGTATAGAAAATTATTTATGGTATTTATTCAATATTCTACTAGATGAAAATGCCAAACAGACAACCAACCTTATAGATTTTTACAAGCGAAATGCGAAAATTTATTCTCAAATGATTTTCATTTAGGAGAAAGGTTGAAAATAAAAAAGCTAATGAGATTCAGAAAGCGTACAACTTTAATCAACTAAATCTTGACTTAGAATCAATGAAAGATTCAAGACTAGAAATTGAATTTATAATTGTTGGCGTAAATGATTGTAAACAAAGTGAACGAATCTCAAATAAACTAATTACGAAAGAATAGGCCTTACTAAATAATACGATTCCTTATGAAGCATGCTCAAGGAATACAGGCTGTGTTTGCCTTGTTACAATCAGGCCCAAACGACACTCTAATGGAAAATTAATTTGGAGAGAATGACACTTTGATTTCCTATATTACCTCACGATTGTATCTTGTGATAAATAATTAAAATTAGAGCACTAAGTAAAAAAAGTTCCCCTAGTTGCCGCGCGATTGTATCGCGTGGTAATTAGTTACAATTATCTAAACCGAAACAACGCTATCATACATTAGGCACAATCTCAAAACAGTATTTTCTTGAAAAAATCTATTTACTTTTTACTGTTGATCCTGTTTTTAATAGGAATTCCGTTGTTTTATTTGATGGGAATAAATACTTCAGTAAGTCTGAAATATGAGACCGAATCAGAGGGTTGCATTTCACAAGTATCTGGAACGGATTTATGCTTTCAACATGACGTGTTTGTTGCTCTATTTTATTTATGCATTTTATTAGTATTCTCATTGCTTATCTTTTCAAGAAGGCTGCTAATAAGAAAATCTGAAACCTTAAGATGTTTCCGCGCATTTGCATCGCACGATAAAAACTAACCAAGCCAAAACTTAACCTTAACCCAACTACCCTAAAAACCCAATACGTTAAGGGGCATTTCCTGTAAAAAATTAAGAGCGATTCCGTTTTTAAAAAGGGTTAACTACACTGATTCTATTATATAGCCTCACAGGTTGCCGCGCGATTGTATCGCGTGGTAAGCAGTTAGAATCATCTAAGCGCGATGCAATCGCGCAATAGCCTAGAAAAAAGGCAATCTTAGCGCAAGAAAATTTCTAAGACTATGCTTAAATTTCAGTATTTTAGATAGACTGATGTAATAAGCCGCGCGATGCAATCGCCCTTAGCTGCCGCACGATTATATCATTTGAAAGAAGCTTGAATAATCAATGCGCGATGCAATCGCGCAAAAGCAACGTAAAAAAAACTAATCTCATGTTGCCGCGCGATTGTATCGCGTGGTAAGCAGTTAGAATTACCCTGGCAAACAGTTAGAATAAACTCTGCGCGATACAATCGCGCAAAAGCAAATTAAAAAACAAACTAACCTCGTGTTACCGCGCGATTGCATCGCGTGGTAAGCAGTCAGCCTCACTCCTAATTAATAAAACTGTACAGAAGCAAATAAAACCGTTAACCCAAGCGACAGAAAATTTCTAAGGCAACGCTTATATTTTCAGTATTTTAGATAGACAGTTGTATCAATCAGCGCGATACAATCGCGCTGAAGCAACAGCAATAATGCTAGAGCAGCTTTTTGACTGAAAGAATCCTATGTAACATGAGCCGAAATTATAAGTTTCATAATCCCGATGGTTTATACTTTGTAAGCTTTGCCGTGGTGGAATGGCTTGATGTTTTTAGCACGGACAACTATAAAGATATTTTAGTAGACAGCCTTCGTTATTGTCAGACCCATAAGGGTATGGAAATCATTGCCTGGTGTATTATGACCAATCACGTGCATTTAATTTTCAGGAGTATTGCAGGACAAAAGCCGGAACAGCTTTTAGGAAATTTTAAACGCTTTACCAGCAAAGCGGTGGTAAAGGCCATTCAAAAAAATACAGAAGAAAACAGAACAGCGTTTTTACTGCAACAGTTTAAAAAGGCAGCCGAAAAATCATCTAATGTCAACAGATATCAATTCTGGAGGCACGACAACAAACCTATTGAATTGTGGAGCAACCATGTAATTTGGCAAAAAATAAATTATGTTCACAACAATCCTGTAAAAGCAGGTTTTGTTGAAAACGCGGAAGACTATAAATACAGTAGTGCCGCAGATTATAACGATGAAAAAGGGATTTTAGATGATGTTCTGATATTTCAGTACTTTGGATAAAATTTTAAAACAAGAATTTGGATTAGGTAAAACAATTGTGAGTCTGAAATTAGCTCAGTAAATGGTTTAAAAAAACAGCAATAAAAACAAAATAACAAACCGGTAACTGGTCAACCTATTTCATTATAAGATACAATCATAGTTTTTCTAATTTGGCAAAACCAACTGTCTTTCTATAATTATCAGGAGAAACACCTACTTTCTTTTTGAAAAACCTACTAAAATAAAATTCATCATCATAACCTAGATTTGCTGCAATTTGTTTTAAAGGTTTTGAGGTTAAATAAAGTTCCCGTTTGGCTTCTATTATTATTCTATTGCTAATCAAAAAGCTAGGTGTTTGCTGCAAATATTTTTTTACAATCTTTGCTAATGTTTTTGTGCTAACACATAAAGCATCAGCGTATTCTTTTGGTGAATGTAATTCGCAGTAATTATTTTCAATAGAATCTACCAAATTTTGTAATATTTCGGATTGACTATCAGAAAATTTGGGAACAATATCTTTATCAAATTCCTTTTTTTGTCTCACTGCTTCTATTAAAAACACCTTTAAAAAAGCCACTAGAACTTCATGTTGAGCAATAGAATCTCTATCCATCTCTTTTGAGATTTGGTCTATGAGATTGAAAAACAAGGCTTCTTCAGAAATCTTAAAATGAGGTAAGCCGTGAAAGTTATTAAACAAAATTCCTTCTGTTTCGATTTCGTTCTGATGACGATACGTGCAAAAAAAATCAGGATGAAAATTTAATAACCAGCCCGAACAAGATTCTTTAGAAGAAATCATAAAGGGTTGGTATGGCGACAAAAAAATCATTTGGTTGCCTTGCAGTTCATAATGAGAAAGATCTACGTTTAACGTATAGTTGCTTCCGTGTAGCAAAATAATAGAATAATAATTTTTTCGCTGTAAATGGTCAAATTGATTAAGATTTTCAAACCGTTCTAGTCTAAAGGCTAATTCACCATTTTGCTTATCAATAATAATCTGAGCCATAAGAATCTATTTCCTTTTTTAGTATCCTTAAAAAGAAAGGAGTGTTTACTACACTCCTTTCTAAAGATAATTACTTTGAAGCTATAATGTCTATTTTCTGAATTGCCGATGCTTGAAAACCTTCTAAAAGAACGGGAGCATTTTCCATAAGTGCTGCAGCAACTTTACCCGTTAAGTGGGCGTCTCTACCTGAATCATCTCCAAAAGTATCAAAGATTGCATAAGTTGTTGCATCTATTTTTAGAGCATACCAGGATACTGTTTTTGGCTCATCACTAACTAGTTGTTTTCCTGCATTAAGAAAGTTTTCGACATCTGCTGTCTTTGTTTCTTTAGATTTCATGATTACAAGCAAGCCTTTGTTTTGTAATCCAGACTTATGATTAGATGCCAATACATCTATTGCTTGAATATCTGTGTCAGCATTAAAATCTTCCAATAAATCACCTGCATTTGCTAATAATGCCTTGGCAACTTCTCCTTGTAAATGTGCTTGCCTTCCTTCTTCAACTTGAAAGGTGTCATAGATACCAAAAGTTTTACTATCTACCTGAAAGGCAAACCAGGATACTGTTTGAGGTTCTTGATTGACAAGTTCTAATCCATCAAGCAAAAAGTTTTTGACGTCTTGCTCTTTTCCTGATTTTGCCTTCATAATTACTAATAATCCGATTGTTTCATTTTTTGTACTGTTCATAATATTTTTGTTTTTAGCTTTAAAATGTTTGATTTGAAAACCCCGGTAAAAAAACCAGGAGCGTTAATTATAATGAAACCATAGTTTTCATTCTTTCTTGTTATAATACAAATTTGGGAGGAAATAAGGAACTGTGGAATGGATGTTTATTACTATGGCATGGACGATTTTCAGAAAAGCAATACTATTATTGCAATATGCACATACGTTTGTTCATTGGAAAATGCTGCAGTTCGGGTTTAAAATCAAAAGCACAAAGGAAGTTATTGGGCAAATCCCACGATTAGTAGTTGGTGGTGTAAAATCATTTGTGGGTAAAATACCTGTGGGAAATCCCGGAGGCGCTAATGTCCCGCCTTTAAAAGCATTTCCCATAGACAGCGAACTTCAAAGCATCTTTGCAAAAGCAGGAATAAACGTACACTAAAAACACCCCCGTTGGTGCGCGATTGCATCGCGTGACCTCTAGTTAGAATCATCTCAGCTCGTTACAATCGTGCAGAAGCAACGAAAAAAACTAATCTCATGTTGCCGCGCTACCTGTCCCAATGCATTTAGGGAATTGCATCGCGTGTGAAGATCCAACCTCCTACCCCAAAAACCCAATACCTTTAGGGGCATTTCCTGTAAAAAATAAGAGCGACTCCCTTTTTAAAAAAGGGTTTACTACACTGATTATCTAACACATAGCCTCATTAAGTTTACTTAACAGTAATATTCATTAAAACTTTTAAGCTATGCCACATTATGCACAGGGAACTTCAGGATGGACAAAATTAAAAGGGTATCAGGCCCTATGGGATCCTAAAATTGATTTGGGTAAATTCTATTTTACCACATTTAAAGGAAAAAGAGAGGAAACTCCTTATATGACCGCAGAAAATTTCGCCCGGGTTATCGATATCCTTAGAAACGAAACCCCGGTATATGGAAACGCCAGTACAGGATCTGTAACCACTCAAGCCGAAGAAGTTGGTGAAGAAGAGAGTTAGTAGCAAGAAACGCTCAGATACTCTTTATCTGCCAACCAGAACTTAAGCTAAGCCTACATGAAATGTGTAGGCTTATTTTTTCACACCTTTTGCTGCGCCGGTATCACCTCGAAAAAGATAGAATAAGCTAAGCGCGATACAATTGCGCAGGCATTAATCGTATTTTAATTAAGAATCACCCCTTCCCCTGATACTTCGGGTCGTAATCAATCATCCATTCAATACCGTATTTGTCGCGAAACATCCCAAAATAAGAATCCCAGACACTATCGGCAAGTGGCACTTCAACCTCTCCGCCTTCAGACAGTCCGTTATACAGGTGGTCTGCTTCTTCCCTACTGGCAGCACTGATTGAGATTTTACTTCGGTTTTCTTTGATGTTTAAAGGTCCAATGGCAGGATGAATATCACTGGCCATTAAAATATCGTCTTGACCTATGGGTAGCGCGATGTGCATAATGCGGTCGCCATCTTCCGCGCTAAACGGAAAATCAGGATTGGGAGGCATATCTTTAAAGCGCATCACCATTACAAACTCCCCTCCAAAAACCGATTTGTAAAAATAGAATGCCTCCTCGGCATTACCGTCAAAATGAATGTATGGATTGATTGAAGCCATAATGTTTAAGAAATTGGTTGATATTAAACTTAAAATCAGCAAATACTGCTACTCTAAAATACTTAAGATTTTGATACGTTTAATCGAAGTTTCTCAATAAATAGAACGCTTTCGGTTAGTAAGCATTTGTCTTCTTTCAATTACTAGAAAAAATTGACGGCGCTTAACCTGATAAATTCTGATGTAATGGAATCACACTAATGTAAACCTTACTGAACGCTGTCCCCTTTAAAAGCCTTCAATTCCAGCAACTCAAATTCTGCTTTCAACGCTTCAATATCAACGTCCTCTTTATGTCGCAAATGCCGGTCAAAAAAGGCGGTGACCAGTTTAGTGGTGATTTCCATTCCCAGTTCTGGATCAATGCTTCCGCATCCGGTAAGAGATGCTACGGGAATCATAAACGGGATGTCCATAAAATTAGGATGGCCGGTATTCAATATTTTGGCCTCATAAAAATAATCGGTACTCTTTTTTCGGTATACGTGACTGTTGATGTCTTCGTGCTCCGTCGGCCAATCTGCCGATAGGTACAAAAAGGGTTTTTGAAACACCGTATCGATCTTAGTGCCCCATTGTATTCCGTCTAAATTAACTCCTGCCCTAATGCGCTCATCTGTAAGAGCAAGCTTCCCCGCCGCACCCCCACCCACCGAATGTCCAAATACGCCTAGTTGATTAAGCCGCATGCTTCCTTTTAAAAACCCTTCGGTATTCCACTCGGGTAACAAATCAAGTATGTTTTGCATATCTGTAACCCAGCGGTTTTGAATATCGTTTTCAAAATAATCTTGTATCGCATCACGCACAATAGGATGCCGCTGCTCAAAGTCAAGCTTCCCTTTAAAAGCCTCTTGAATAGGCGTTATGGTTTGCATCTGATCTGCTGCAATTTGCTGCTGGTAGGCGTAATCAAAATAGGCTGCTTCCCCATTGGGAAAGGCAGTGCCCAGGCTCTCATAAGTATGATTCATATTGATAACAACATAACCCTGGCTGGCCAGTTCACTGAGCAAGGCATAATAACCGGTTGCTTTAGAACCATAGCCGTGTGAAAATAACAAGACCGGAAACGAACCTTGGGCAACCGCAACTTTAGGATACGCATAGGTTTTGACATAATCAAGATAGTTGAGCGCTGAAGCAGGAAGTCCGTATTTGTTCGCAAAACCCACCCGGCTTACGGAATCCACATACGAATCCCGTTTAGCGTTTGTAGCAACCGAATCTGCGGGATACCAAATTTTTAAAACCAGTTTTCTGGTGTCGTTAGGATCGGCTGTGATGGGTTCGTCACGGTTAGTATTCACATAAACCGTATCTGTACCCACGGCATAAGCACCCCGAGGCTCGGGCAAATCAAAAACCGGAAGCGCAGCCGGTAAGATCCAGGCAGGAATTAGTAAAACCGGAAACAGTACAAATCGTAATACACTTAAAACAGAAACTTTAAAGGCTTTAGAAGCATCTGCCGTATATATACGAATAACTAATAGTACTGCTAAAACATAAGCCGGTAAGAGTTGCCAACGGTAGCCTTCTAACACAAGTTGAAGTACAACCACGGCAAGCAAACCAAAGAGTATATATTTTGGACTAAAACGCAGCGCAAGCCTTTTCCAGACAAAAGGCAATAGGGTAAGCGTGATTAACAGGATGATTTCAAAAAGTCTCATAAACTCGTATACAATTGATTAAAAAGAGTTTATAAAATTAAATGATCCCTCAGTTGATTACGAGGTAGAATCCCTGTCAGAATACGTTGTCTACCGCTTAAAATCAACATGATCAAAGAGACAGGCTCTGGCCAACTTAAATATTCCTTTGTTGCCATACAGTTGCATCTCCTGCTAATACATGAATAGCACGGTATGATAAATGCTTCCCTCTTGACATAAGACACAAATTGTAGTATATTAGCCGTACACGATTCAAAATCAAACCACTACGTATGCTTACGCATCAGCGTATGGCGGGTTCAGTGCCCACTAAGGTTTTCATCCTTCAACGTGCTTATAAACTTCCTTAAAAACATACGTTCACCCGAGGTTCACCCGCAGTTCACCCGTAGTTCACCCGTGGTTTACCCATACATACCCTATGGATAAGGCATAGATAGAGCATAGATAGCGCATAGATAACGTATAGATCATTCATAGATAACCGCCACATGACCAGAGGTCGTACCAAGATTTTGGGTAACAACGTCTAATATTAAAGTGTGAAACAATCGCCCGAAAGCCTATCTTTTATAAGTTATCCTGAAATTTAGGATCAAAAAATACCATCCCCTCCATCCCATATGTATCACGGAACACCTCAAAATACGAACCCCAAACACCTGATCAACAAACACGTATCCCCTTCCACCTTTAAAAAGAGCTTTAAATAAAATTTCGGTCTCTTTTTGGGTTTAGACTGATTGCGATTGTACTTCGGTTTTAATGGATTTTTAATGACCTTAACAGGGTAATAACGTGTGCTATTAAGATATAATCCTGTTAATAAGCAATGTGATAGGCATCATGCGGTTTGCATGTTCCGAACTAAGTGGTAAATCAGGATTTTCGGGCACATCTTTAAAGCGCATCACCGCAAATGCTTCACCCAATACCGATTTTTAAAAATCAAACACCTGTTATTCATGACCATCAAAAGAAGTGTGTGGATGGATTGAAGCCATAATTTGAAGCTTAAAAGGTTCAAATTAAGTCAGATTTTAAAGATACACGGTAGTGTTACAGCTGTAGCATTCCGAAAAAATTAGGATTAACCTCCTACGGTCGTGCCTGTTATAAACTCCTATATAAAATATTTTTATTTTTATTTATTCTAAATAAAAACGTTTAGTACATTCGCATCGTTATTTATAATCAATCTAATCAATATACGATGAAAAAATCCATACTCATGCTGCTGATCCTCCTGCAAACAGCTCTCTTTGCGCAGCAGTCTCACACGCTCTCCGGTACGGTGCTGGATGCTAACGGCAATGCGCTCACCAACGCCAATGTATATCTCGAAAACACCAATTACGGTACTTCGACAAATGCTTCTGGATTGTACAAACTGAGCAATGTGCAGCCGGGAAACTATACACTTATCATTTCTGAAATGGGCTTTAAAACCTTTCGAAAAGCAAACATTAACGTAAATGGAGATCTTACTTTTAATGTAGAACTTCAGGAAGATGTGAGCGCATTAGATGACATACTTATTTCCGGTCACGGTAAGACCGAATATGTAGAACGCAATCCTTCATCTTCGCTGCGTTTACAGCAAGAGCTTAATAAAGTGCCGCAAAACATTCAGGTTATTAGCGCTGACGTCATAGAAGATCAGCAAGCCATCAGTATGATGGAAAATATTACCCGTAATGTAAGTGGCGCCCAGATGATCGAACACTGGGGGAATTTTGCCCGTATCAATATGCGTGGTTTCAGAATTCCTCCCTTTAGAAATGGCCAAAATGTACTTTCTACCTGGGGGCCACTCGCCGAAGATATGGCGCTGGTAGAGCGTATTGAAGTGGTAAAAGGTCCGTCTGCTTTTATGTTATCCAGCGGAGAACCCGGTGGACTTTACAATGTGGTGACTAAAAAACCAACCGGGGTTTCTCACGGAGAAGTTGGCCTGATGACCGGAAGTTACAACACCTTACGCGCCACCCTTGATGTAGAAGGTAAACTTTCTGAAAACAACAAACTACAATACCGTTTTGTAGGTGCAGGAACCACTCAGGAGGCACATCGTGCTTTTGAAGAACAAAATCGTTACACCCTTGCGCCTTCCGTGAAATATCTAATTGATGAAAAAACTTCGGTTACCGCTCAGTACACCTATCAATATTACAAAACGCGTTTAATCGGTTCGGCTTACGTCTTTGCTCCCAGTGAGTATGCCAGTCTTGACCGTGATTTCACCCTATCTGATCCCAAGTTAGGTCCGGCTATTATGCAAGAACATTACGGACTGATAAATTTTGAACATCAATTAGATCTCAACTGGACTGTAAATGCCCAACTAGCCTATCTCAATTACCAGCACAGCGGTTCCAGTTTATGGCTTGACAGTACTTTTGGCGTTCAGGAAAATGGTGATTTAATACGTAGCGTAAGTATCTGGGACGCTAAAGAAGAAAAAAAATTGGGACAGGTTTTCATAAACGGTAAAGCTAAGACCGGTGCGGTAAGTCACAAAGTTCTAGCTGGACTGGATTTCGGTAAAAATGAATATATAGCAGACTGGTCACAGGCGATCAATATTGATACAGAAGAAAATCCATATAATATTTACAATCCGCAGCCGCTTGCTATAGCACCAGTCTTTGACCGCTCGGTACCCTTAACACAACGTACCGCAGGTTTTATAAGCAGCGAGTACTTGGCATATTATGTTCAGGATGAGCTCGGGTTTTTTAATGATGATTTAAGACTAACACTGGCGGGAAGATACACAGAGATGAAAACCAACTCGTATGGCTCTACCTCAACCGATAAAGTAGTTACCCCGCGCGTTGCTGCTTCTTATTCTATACTGGATAATTTAAGTGCTTATGCCATGTATGACCAGTCGTTTTTACCTACTCAGGGAGCAAATGCCGATGGAAATGCTTTTGATCCGGTTACTGCTCAAGATATTGAAGGAGGATTTAAATATGAGTTTGGCGATGGAAAGTGGAATGCTACCGCAGGGTATTTCAACATTCAAAAAGATAAAATCTTAGTACCGGGACCAGATCCTAACTATTCCATTCAAATCGATAGCGATGTGACTTCAAAAGGTTTCGAATTTGATCTGAGAGGAGAAATCATCAACGGTCTGGGTGTGGTGCTGAACTATGCGAATACCAATGTAGAAGACGCAGACGGAAACAAAGTGGTAGGCTTCTCCAAACACATCACAAACGGGTGGTTCAACTATAAGTTTCAAGAACGTACTTTAGAAGGATTTGGAGTTTCGTTGGGTTATCAATACCTCGTAGAGCGTTCAACCTGGGCTTGGGGCGCTGATGGAGAAACCGATCTTCCGGACTACTTTAGAATGGATAGCGCATTGTCTTGGGAAAATAACAAATTCCGTGTGGCGCTTAACATCAACAATGTGTTGAATGAATACCTATACAGTGGAGCCGATTATGGTTCTTATGTATACTGGCAAAGTGAGCCGGGGCGTAATTTCAGACTCAGTTTAAATTATAAGTTTTAGAATTTAGTGCTCTTTATTCTAGACTTTAGATGCGATCACCTGCGGGTGGTCGCATTTTATGGTATAACTAGTTTGACTTTAGTCTGAAATATTCTTAAAATCATCAAAGTCAGCAGCTAGCTTTTTAGCTTCTTCAATAAGTGTAACAGGATATTTATTCAACTCTAATATGCGAATTGCATTCCGGTTCTTAAGTTTTCCGGCTTTGAGTTTGTAATCAAAAATAATACGCTCCTCCGCTACAAATTCACTAAAATGATACAATTCATATGTTTCAGTAAGTAAGTCTGTTAATTCTATATCGTGTGTAGACACCAATACCGTATTTCCATGCTGAGCCAGATTAGAAAGTACCGCTTTTCCTGCCGCAATTCGCTCCGCTGTATTGGTTCCTTTAAAAAGTTCATCAAGTAAAAAAAGATTAGGTACAGTTTCCTCTCCTGCCACTACAAGGGCTTTAATCCTAAGTACTTCTTCAAAATAATAACTCTTATCATTCATCAAATCATCGCTAATACGGATGGCTGAAAGAATACGCATGGGTCTAAACTGCATCTGTTTTGCAAAGCAAGTATTAAGCGTTAATCCAGAAAGAATATTGATGCCTATCGTGCGAATAAAAGTAGTTTTACCAGACATATTAGACCCGGTCAACAAGACTGATCGCTCACGGGTTTCAATTGAATTTACCTGACAATCTGAAATAAGCGGATGATAAATTTCTTTTGCAACAACTCCTGTATTTACGTCTGATAGATGAGGGGTGCACCAACTATTGAGTCCGTTGCGCAGTAAGGCTACAGACAATAAAGAATCTATACGACCTACATACTTAAAAACAGTTTCTACTTCTACGCGTTCTCTATCTAAACGTTTTAAAGCACCAAATAGAAAAAGAGGTTCGAGTAGAAAAAGGGTTTTTATAATATCTAAAAGAAACCATAGTACAATTTCAAAATCTCCTTGTATTCCCGCTTCTATCTGAAAAAAAAGCGTACGGTTTTTAAGTTGGTTTATACGGGATACAGCTTTTAAAATCTTTGAATCATCTGGCTTTGTGTATTCGATTTTAAGTAATTGATTGGCTACTTTATTGAGTTTTAATAACTGTGGAATAGAGCTTACATACTTAACTAAGTTACGTTTATTCCAATAATGGATTACAAAATTTACGCAAAAAACACCTAAAAGAACAGCGAAGAATACCGGATTAAAAAAGGTTAATATCAAAGTGCAGAAACTTGTAAAGGAAAGCAGTTTAATCGCTAAAAACCACGAGGGTACTTGTATATGTTCTTCTTGAAATAAGCTCGAAATATAGTAGGCTTCTTTATGCTTTAAACGGTCTAATTCTTTTTGGATTTGACTTCTCAATACAGCATCTTTACTCAGTCGCTCTATAAGCACCTCATCTTCTTGAGTCTGTGCTTCGTCAAGTTTAATGCATCTTAATTTGTCATATAAGTATTGCTGCCCCACTCTGGATTGGGTACGGTCTAAAAACTGAAACACTTCATCAAAATCAAGATCATTACACGTATGATCTGATAAAACCTGAAAAGCATTATGTGTTTTTTTATTGCTGAAATATAGTGCTATGTGTTCAAAATTAAAGAGCTCTTTTTTAATCGTGTTTTTAGTTTTTTCAGGTTTAGTTTGACTGCGGCTCTTTACACCTAAACCTATTTTAGAGAGACCTTCTTTAAATCTAAAAGCATAATAATTCAGCATAAAATATAGGTATATTTTTATTGAGATTGTTACAAATACAAGTTACCTCACTATTTTAAAAATGAATATGCTCTAAATAAATAAAAATTAATTATCTGTATGTCATTGATGGCTTATATAAATTATTTAAAAAAATCTAGTATTCTAGAGCTTTTACAGAAAGGTTTATGGATCTAGATAGTAAAGCTTACAGGGACCAGCAAAGGTTTTCATGAAAGGGGTTTTAACCACCACTACCCAAAAACATCTAAAAGATTTAACTGGCAATAGAATCGGGATATACCACAACAAATTTTAACAACGGAAGTTTCCACTTGTTTTATCATCAAACAAACCTTCCTAGATGTGTACACGCCTGCCAGAAAGTTTTTCAGTGATAATGCTGAAAGGATTCCGTGGTAAAATCACAGTTAAACTAAAAAGCAGTAATTTTCAATAATTGATATAACAATTCTTATGGACGATTCACCTGTTTTAAACCTTCCTGATAAGCATTCAGCAATTGAAAAAAAATCGAAAGAAATCGGTTTTACAATGCCATCAGATCTGTATATCGGGTCACTTTTAAAAACCTTGATAACTGCTAAACCGAAGTCTAATATACTAGAGCTGGGAACCGGAATTGGGCTTTCCTTATCTTGGATGATAGACGGGATGGATGCCAAATCAAAAATAACATCGATTGATAACAACCCGGAGCTCATCAAAATAGCTGAAGATTTTTTTGCTCAAGACGCACGAGTAGAATTGATTTGTGCTGATGGATCAACGTGGATAAAAAACTATAACGGCGAAAAGTTTGATCTGATTTTTGCAGATGCCTGGCCAGGAAAATACAGTGAAATAGATCAAATTTTAGAACTTGTGAAAATGGGTGGTTTCTATATTATTGACGATATGAAGGCACAACCCAATTGGCCTGAAGGGCATCAGGACACTGTAGATCAACTCGTTAAATATTTAGAGAACAGAAAAGACTTTAACCTTACAAAAATGAATTGGTCAACCGGAATCATTATTGCTACAAA
>Ga0207888_100223_pt1 | contig 31155 bp, 18 predicted proteins | sample LinPmetageLP43_FD_184055 | JGI IMG/M metagenome (GOLD analysis project Ga0207888, IMG submission 184055) | Marine viral communities from the Pacific Ocean - LP-43 (SPAdes) | ecosystem: Environmental > Aquatic > Marine > Oceanic | place: Pacific Ocean | collected 2010-08-27
TGCCTTCTTCTGAATATATACTTGCAAAAGCATCTTGAACCCCAACCAGTACGGCTCCATCTTTTTCCATAAAATATGCGGCCCAGTTACCTACATTACCAAATCCTTGTACGCTGTATTTCTTTGCTTTAAGCGAAATATTATTCGCATCTGCCCATAACTTAATACAGAGATAAACACCATACCCTGTAGCCCTGTCGCGGCCTTCTAAACCCCCAGAACCCACAGGCTTTCCCGTTACAACATGCTGATAAGTTGAACGTTCAGACGGACTCTTCGTAGACATGTAGGTATCTGCAATCCAAGCCATAGTCTGGGCATTTGTATTTACATCTGGTGCCGGTATGTCGTGTTCAGGACCTATATTATCACCTAACGCATAAGTGAATCTTCGCGTAATACGCTCTAATTCTGATTGAGAGTACAGTTTGGGGTTTATCTGAATCCCACCTTTTGCACCTCCATAGGGCAAGCCTGCTAAAGAGGTTTTCCAAGTCATCCACATCGCTAATGCTTTTGCTGCATCAACATCTACAGTATCGTGATAGCGCAATCCCCCTTTGTAAGGACCAAGTGCATTATTATGCTGAACTCGATAACCCTTAAAAATCGCCACTTCTCCAGAATCGAGCTTTACCGGGAAATGAATGATGATCTCATTTGTCGTGACACTAAGTATTCTACGTATATTCGGATTTAAATCTATTTGATCTGCTGCATTATTAAATTGCCCAAGCACATTTTCTACCATTCCAGTAGCCTGTGTTTTAGCACTGGTTTTTTGAAGTTTTTCTTTTTCTAGCGTTATCATAATTTTTAAAATGATGTAATTTCAATTAAGGTTTAGGGTTTTGTCAAAGTGTAGGCGATGATTTTCTGTTTGAGGAAAATCATACTCGCTACAAGACCACACCTGATCTTTATACGCGGTCAACACACAAGTTTTTAAATGAATACAGCTGAGGCAAATTGAAAATGAATTCGTTTTCATAGTATATAATTTTCACCCGAAAATTGAGATTAAAATACTTCGAGTACGTTTACACAACCATTAAAACAAGAGCCTTGCCAAACAATCTAAACCCATAAGCATTACACCTCTAAAAGACTAATTACTAGAACAGTATGCTTGTTTCCCCAAAAAAATAATAATAAATCTGTAAACCTTATTTACCCGACTGGATAATTAGCACCCGAAATTAACACAAAGAGCCCCGACCTTATATTAAGACCGAAGCTCTTATAGATTTAGAATAAAAAGACTCGTGCTAATCCTTCAACTTTTCCCGCAAAGTTTTACGGGTAATTTTAAGTATTTCGGCCGCTTTGGTTTTATTATTCCCGGTTGTTCTAAGGACCTTTTGAATGTACTTTTTTTCCATTTCACCCAATGTTAGTAATGCTTCATCAGGAAAATCTAACTTGTATTTAAGGTGTTCGGGCAAATGATCTATAGTGATGTGGGTATCACACAAAATCACGGCCCGCTGTATAACATTTTCAAGTTCCCGAATATTTCCAGGCCATTGATAGCGCTTTAAAACTTCTAACACGTCCGGATCTATTTTAACGAAACGGTCTTTGTATTCTATACCATATTTGAAAAGAAACTTATCAACGAGTAAGGAAATATCGGACACCCTTTTACGCAATGGTGCTACTGCTATCTCAACGACACTGAGCCTGTAATACAAATCTTCCCTAAAGCTTTGGCTTTTAATCATTTCAAGCAAATCACTATTCGTTGCAGCGATAACTCTAACGTCTATCTTCTCAGCGTTTTGAGACCCGATACGCATGACTTCCTTTTCTTGTAAAACCCGTAGCAATCGGGCTTGCACTGCAAGGGAGGCATTGCCAATTTCATCTAAAAAAATAGTACCTCCTTGCGCAGCCAAAAAGGCTCCTTTTCTATTGGTATCTGCACCTGTAAAAGCGCCTTTGGTATAGCCAAAAAGTTCGGCTTCCAGTAAATTTTCAGGAATACCCCCACAGTTTACTGCTATAAATGGCGCTGTAGCAAACTTACCGGAGTAGTGAATAGCACGGGCTACGAGTTCTTTTCCTGTTCCACTTTCACCCGTTATAAAAATAGTTGCTTTATTATTTTTTACGCGTTCAATAATTTGAATGACATCATTTATCTTTTCAGAAGAACCTATGATTTCTTCATGCGTATTTTTTGCCCCTGTAGCGGTAGAAGATTTTTGAGAACCACTATCTGAAGTTTTAGGAATTGTACGCGCAATAGCCGCTTTCAATTCATCTTTTGTAAAAGGTTTCGTGAGGTATTCTAGCACCCCAGATTTCATCACCGTTAGTGAATCCTGTACAGAAGGATACCCGGTAACTACTAGCTTAGGTAGATTGGGATAGTGCTCTGATACAAATTTTAAGAGCTCAAAACCATCTATCTGCGGCATTTTAAGATCTGTAATCATAAGATCTATATGACTATCTCGTAAAATATGCACCGCCTCTTTTACAGAGACCGCACGATAGGTGTGATAGTTCCAAGAATGTAAATGCCGCTGTAAAAGCTCTAAAATGTGCAAATCATCATCTACAATAAGTATATTCTCTTTTCGTAATCTCATGCTTTCCTATTTAGGTAAACGAACACTAAATATAGCGCCTTTATCGGTATTGTTTTGAGCTACAATACTGCCCTTATGACTAGCCACAATACCGTGCACTACACTAAGCCCTAATCCAGAACCTTCGCCTGTAGGCTTTGTGGTAAAAAAGGGCTGAAAAACTTTTTCTAAAGCCTCTTCACTAAGTCCTGGACCTTCATCAAGTATTTTCAGAATAATGTGCTCCGTGTCTTGAAAGGCCTCGATAGTTACAACACCATTTTTAGGGGAAAAATAAATAGCGTTGATTATAAGGTTAAAGATAATTTGAGTAATCTGCACAGTATCTGCCTGAATGACAAGCGCTTCTTCTTCAATCTTCACCTGATAGCTCACCTGTTCTTTTCTAAACGTCGCTTCTAATAAATCGAGTGAATCATAAATATGCGGAACGATATTGATATGTTTTTTTTCTTTTGGCATCGCACATGCAAAAAACATCAGCTTCTTTACTACTTCTCTTGAAAAAATCGTGTTCTTAATTATCTTATCAAGATCTGAAGCAGCTGTTTTATCAGCTGCCATACTCTCTTTAAGTAATTCTGCAAATCCTAGGATATTTGCTAATGGAGTATTAAGCTCATGAGCTATTCCGGCTGTTAATTCTCCCAGTATCGAAAGCCTGTCTGCGTGCTCCATTTGCCTTTTTAGTAGACTTTCATTTTTTTTAATAGCAACACGTTCTAGGAAATCTCCTATTTTAAGTGCTATATTATCAATTAATTGCTGCTCTTCTCTTAAAAAAGACATCTCCTTTTTTTTGAGAGAAACCACTATAGCTCCTTCTTCTTTATTGAATAAATATATTGGAGATGAAATGCTTGCTTTGTTATCAGAAAATCCAGTCTTAATCTGGGTTTTACCTTTCCTTATTAATATTCCTGTATATTCTGGAAATTGAAATGCTTTTTTTAAACTGAAAGCAATAGCCTGAAATGTTTCTTCCTGATATTCAGGATCAGCATTCACCAAAATCGAAGAAACCTCATAAAGACAGGTCAACTCTTTAATACGCTCTTTTAAAGCCTCTTCAGTAGCATTCATATTTTATACTATTAATTTAAAGTGTAAGCTTAACCAGCACTATTGGGTTTAATTCTTAAAATAAGATACCCTATAATTGCAGCTATTACCGAACCTATGAGTATTCCCATCTTTGCTGATAAATTGTAGAAGGGATCACTTTCAAAAGCTAAATTAGAAACAAAAATAGCCATCGTAAAGCCTATTCCGGCAAGAAATGATGTTCCTATAATATGCCGTAGCGTAATATCTTTAGGTATATTGATAAGTTTAATCTTTTTAACAAAAAGAATTATAGCTGTTATTCCTATACTTTTCCCCAACACCAACCCTAAAATTATATTTACAACCAGTTGTGTATCTAATGCTACTTCACTGGTAAGGTTTACACCTGCGTTAGCCAGTGCAAATATAGGAATGATTAAATAAGCAACCCAGCCATGCAAACTGTGCTCCATATGTTGTAAGGGGGATTGATAACGACTGGTCCAATCTTGAAGATCATCAATTTCCTGTATTTGTTCTTTACTTAGAATAGGTTTTTTAGAGATTGCTGACATTTTAATAGTTGAAGTGATTGCGACTAAGTTCTCTATAAATTCAGGCGTATTGATTTTTTGCCTAATAGGAACCGAAAATGCCAGTAGAACTCCTGCAAGTGTAGGATGAATGCCTGATTTGAGGAATAAAACCCAAATCACCAATCCGAAACTTATAAGTATAAATTTTGAATAGTACTGTTTATAAGACAATATATAGATGAAGACCAAAAGAATCAGTGCGATTATTAGCATTGTCAAATTAATCGTTCCGCTATAAAAAAAAGCAATCACCACTACGGCTCCTAAATCGTCTACGATAGCAAAGGCCGTTAAAAAAATTTTGAGGCTTAAGGGTACTTTTTTACCTAATGCATTCAGAATAGCTAAAGAAAAAGCAATGTCTGTAGCCATAGGTATACCCCAGCCTTTCAGGGTTTCAGGATTTTGATTTAAAATCAAAAAGAATGCAACCGGTACAACCATTCCGCCCAATGCTCCAAAAAGCGGAAAGGCCATTTTTTTTAAAGAGTTTAACTCACCTATAAGCACTTCGCGCTTTATCTCTAAGCCAATCAAAAAAAAGAAAATGGTCATAAACCCATCATTAATCCAGAGAATTAAGGGTTTGTACAATTCAAAGCCTTCCGTTTTAAAACCTATTTTATAATTCCATAAATCAGAATAACTATCTCCTAACGAAGAGTTAGCCCATAACAAAGCTAGGAGTGTTGCTAACAGCAGGAGTATTCCGCCGGAGCCTTCAATTTTTACAAATTTTTGGAAAAGAGTTTTGCTGAATAGGTTTTTATCCATAGTTAGAATAGAGATTATGATGTTAGATTTACAGGCAGTAGCTAGTTGTTGAGCTCTAGTATTACTATTAAGAGCTCTTTTTTACTCTATAAAAAAGAGTAATTTGGATCACGATCCCAATAACGATAAGAAAACCAATTTCTAAAGTTGAAATAAGTTTACTCGTATTCAAAGATTTCTGGGCACTATGCATTAGATTTTCACTCTCATGTACCTGTATTTTTGACAAAGTAACCAGAGCATCTTGCATCGTATCAAGAGTATTAAAAATTTCCGTTTTTAACCGTTCAAAATTGGCGGTTTGTTGAATTATTTGAGGTTCTAATATTTGTATTTTTTCAAAACTCTCTTGCAGGCCTCTCAATTGGCTTGACTCCTTCCCGGTTAATTTTGTATTCTGAAAATCAGAAAGAAGTTTTGCTATCTTTTCATTATTCTCAAGCAATTTTTTAGAAATAGCACTGTCTTTTAAAGCCAGCCTTTTCGCGGCTAACATGTTAGAGATAGAAAAAATATAATCCTGTACCAGTACCCGGTCTTCAAACACTTCATTTACCGATTTCTGAGCGGTTTCAAAATGATGTTGATCAATTTTATTGGTTGCCAGAACCAATAAAAACACCACCGAAAGTGCTAATATCGTGTTGATGCGTTTTGCTAAAGGTAAGTTTGAAATCATAATAATTTGCTTTAAAACAGGTTTTATCACTAAAAGCAAAATACTCACCACAAATCACCACCAAACAACAACCAATTGATTATCAACAAGGTAAACCTAATCAGCTCTAAATAAGAAATTTCCTATCGGGTAATATGGAATCAAATTGGGTAATAAAGACCCGCTCTAATAATAATCAATCAATAAAAAAGGCTTCCGGAATGGAAGCCTTTTCAAACCAAAATTCAATTATTACTTAAAACGTTAAAGTCAATTCGTTTTGAGAAGACCAGTCAGAATAGATGATTTGATTGTCTTTCACTAAACCAATTCTAAACTCACGTGCAGTTTTGCGAGTTCCTTCGGTTTGTTTTACACTTACTTTTAAGGTGTTTTCAGCAGTTTTGAATGCTGAAAAATCTAAGATCGCATAATCGCCATCCTGATAACCAAAACCTTCTCCGGCATCATCATACAGGCTTCCGAAAGCATTTCCTGATTTATCGGGATTGATTAACAATGTGAGCTTTTTTGTACTATAATCTTCAGTGCTTTGAATTACCGGTCCCATAGGAACAATTGCTCCATCACGCAATTTTACGATTGCCTGATAGGTATCATCCGTTTCTTCAAAGGCGATGTCTTGCCAATCCCCTTCAGGCATTTTTAAATCCTCTGCCCAACGCGGAATAACCAATAGATTTTCACCCAATAGAAAACTCTGTTGCTCTTCTCGTAAATTTTCGTCCTGAATATCAGCAAAAAAAGTAGGACGCATAATCGGCATTCCTGTGGTTGCTGCCTCGTGAAACAAAGTATACAAATAAGGCATCAAACGGTATCTGCGATTGATTGCTGTACGCGACACATTCTCAATCTCTTCCCCAAAAGCCCATGGCTCCTGATCTTCGGTTTCGTTAGACGTGTGGTTTCTGGAAAATGGGTAATATGCTCCTAAAGCAATCCAGTTTCCGAATAAATCTGCAGACGGACTTTTTGTAAATCCTCCAATATCGGGACCGTTAAACGGCTGACCCGAAAGACTCAGGTTTATAGACATCGGGATCGACATTTTTAAGTTATCCCAGGTTGCAGAGTTGTCTCCCGTCCAGGTCGCAGCATAGCGTTGCCCGCCAATATAATTAGCTCTGGAGAGTACAAAAGGGCGCTTCTCTGGATTCACAGCCATGATTCCTTCACGACTAGAACGCACCATTAAGAGTCCGTATACGTTATGATAACGCAAATGCACATCTCGTGGTAAATCGCCTCCTCCCCGGTGAATATTGTTATCTGGCATAGAACCACCCGGACCGTCAAAAACGGCCGGCTCGTTCATATCATTCCAAACCCCGTCAATTCCCAGATTCATAAAATCTTTATATAAAGAAGCCCACCATTTTTGTGTTTCAGGTCTGGTATAATCCGGAAATGCAACCTGACCCGGCCACACTTCGCCATTATATTCATTACCTAGCGAGTCTAAAACCCAGTGATTGCCTGCACTTCCTTCTTGATAAACGGAATACAATGAATCTTGTTTTACACCCGGATCTATCATAAATACCGACTTGAAGTCTCTGGCATGGAGATAAGCATTCAAGCCTTTAGGATCAGGAAATCCTTCAGGATCAAAAGTGAAGACTCTAAAGCCGTCCATATAATCAATATCCATCCAGATTACATCTGCCGGTATTTTTCGAGTTCTAAACTCGTCTGCTAAGTCTTGCACATTGGTATCCGGAAAATAGGAATAACGCGACTGCTGATACCCCAAAGCCCAGATTGGCGGCATTGCCATCGTTCCGGTGAGTTCTCCAAGCGCTACCATAACCTCTTGTGGTGTTTCTTTGTCGATAACAAGAACTCTAAAAGAAGGCCCTTCGCTGATGATATCAACTCCGTTTTTTAAACGAATTTCTTGTCTCCATGAATTATCTGCCAAAATACCAAAAGAGCTTCCGTCGGGACGTACACCCAAAACCCAGGGATGAGCCTGATAAAGCTGCTTTCCTTCAAATTTTCCGTATTCATAATTGTCAGTATTCCAAAGCGTAACCTCAGAACCGTTGCGACGCAGGTCACCAATAACTTCACCGGTTCCATAAAGATCTATATCGGTATTTAAATCAAAATGTACTGAAGTTTTTCCGTCTCTAGTAGTAAACTCCGGTTTGATCGTCCAGCTTGCCGGAAGCGAATCGCGCTTCGGTAGCTCTTTAAGCACTGCCAGAGAAGGAAGCGTATGAATCGAGTCGAAATCTTTTGGATAAAACACAGCAACGTCCGGTTCTGCCAGACTCGCCGATTGTGCAAAAGCAGTTTGTAAACCTGCTGTTAATGCTAAAATATACAGTAATGTGAATTTCTTCATTTTTAAAAAACTAGTTTAATTGAATAATCATTGGGGTTTTTGCCGCTACCGTAAGTGTATCGGTCAGCGCAATAGTTTGAGACGTGATGATGTCTGTTCCGCTTGGGGTTTTAAGGTCTGCTGCAAAACGCGCGAGGTCTAACGTTTGGTCGGTTTCGTTATTATTCAAAACCACCATCACCTGATCTGCGCCTAAACTTCTGAAATAGACATAGACATTCTGCTCCGGAATATACTGGGTGAGTTCTCCTGAGTGAACGGCTTTTGACATTTTTCTCCAGTTGAGAATTTTCTTGGTAAAGTCAAAAAATGCTTGTTGTTGTTTTGTTCTTTCGGAAGCGCTAAAAGCATTTTGCTCGTCTGCTTCCCAACCTCCGGGAAAGTCTCTGCGGATATCCCCGTCTCCTTTAGACTTGTCTCCACGCATCCCTAGTTCTGAACCGTAATACAACTGTGGAATACCACGTGTGGTCGCGATAAGACTAAGGCCTAACTTATATGTATTGATGTCCTGATCGTAGATGTCGTTAAACCTGCGGGTGTCGTGATTCTCTAAAAAAACTAAAAGATTATCTGGATTTGGATATAGAAAATCATTAACGAAATTGTCGTAAGCCTTCATGATCCCACTTCCCCAGCCGCCTTCTTCTGCAAACATGTGCTCAACGGCATTGTGCAGCGTAAAATCCATTACGGAAGGCAAATAGGTATTGTAATTTTGTATAGCACCGATCTTGCTGTCTTTTTGCCAGTACGCAATTTGCGCCTGGTTGTGCAACCAGACCTCGCCAACAATGTTGAAGTTAGGGAACTCGTCCATAATGGCTTTGGTCCACGTTGCAATACCTTCTTTATCATTATAACTGTAGGTATCTACCCGCAAACCATCAAGGTCTGCGTATTCTATCCACCAAATTGCATTTTGAATGAGATAATTGAGCACCAAAGGATTTTTCTGATTGAGATCTGGCATGGTTTTTACGAACCAACCATCTACACAGTATTTAAAATCGCTGTCCGATTTATGTGGATCAAACTGGGTTTCCATTCTATAGTTAGACTGTGCATAGCCGGGAAACTGATTGATCCAATCGTAACTGGGTAAATCTTTTATCATCCAGTGTTGTGCTCCCCAGTGATTGGTCACATAATCCATAATGAGCTTCATATCGCGTTTGTGCAATGCTGAAGCCAGATTTTTATAATCTGCATTGCTTCCATAGCGGGGATCTATGGTGTATACATCGCTCTGCGCATAGGTGTGATACGAATAGGCAGGATCATTATCTTCAAGAAGTGGAGTGCTCCAGATAGCCGTAACGCCCAACTCCTCTAAATAATCCAGATGCTCTGTAATCCCCTTGATATCGCCACCGTGTCTTCCACCGCTTTTGCTTCGGTCTAATTTATCGTCTAAACCTTCTACAGAATCATTATCAGGATCTCCATTAGCAAAACGGTCTGGCATCAGCAAATACATCACATCGCTGCTGGTATACCCTTCCCGAGCTGCAGAATTTTCAGCTCTTTCTTTCAATTCATATTCCCGGGTAAATTGCAGCTTTCCTTTTTTCTTAAAATCGAAATGAATCGTTCTGGCTGCTACATCTTGAGTTTCAATACTCACAAAAATATAATTGGGATTTTCGGTTTTAATCACTCCGGTAACCGGAATTTCTTCTCGCACCGAAATGCTAAAATCTGCAATATTGGTTCCGTAGAATAGTACCTGTATTTCAGACTTCTCCATCTCTGCCCACCAGAACGGTGGTTCTACCTTTTCCAGTTGCGCATAACTGCTATAACTATACAGACAACTCAATGCCAGCAGGATAACATGCCTTAATGTACTTCTCATAATTCTTGCTGTAAAAGCAGCCTTTGTCGTTAAAACAAGAGGCTGCAATGGTAGTTCTGTTTTAGATTACTGCATCACAGACCAAACGGCATAGCCGTTTGCAGGAGCTTCTAACTGCGCTCCGCCATCTACGTCGGTAATGGGTGAATAGGTCGTGTTTTCAGAATAATCCATCAACTGTACTCCATTCCAACCGGTAGCGATTGTACGTCTTTTTGTACTGCTGTTAGAGGTGATGTATACAATAAGTCCCGGATTGTCTGCATTACCTTTTCGCTTTGCGATATACTCATCTTCATCTGTGTACAAGACTTCCAAGTCTCCGGTAGCCAACGTATTGTGAATGAGGATCAACTTATTCAACTGCTCCTTAAACGCTTCATTCTCGTAGTCCAGGTAGAAAACCGTAGGATAACCGGGATGCGTCATGATAAAAGCATAGGCCTTTAATTTATTGGAAGACTCAATATAGTTATCGATGTTTCCATCTTTTTCGGTATCGTGATTAGCTGTGAAGGTTACCGCTTTGTCCGGATGGGTTTGCCATACCTGATCTCTGGTCAAATACGTCAAGTCATCGTTACGGTCAAAAGCTTGTTCCATTCTGTAAAATGCGGCAAAGTCAAAAGCACCACTGCCGGTAGCTTCTATGTGCTCGCGGATGAGATCTGGATCTCCATCCCACAATTCACTTACTGAAAAACCACCCACTTCTGCCAACCAGTCTTTAATTACAAACGATTCAAAACCCAATACATAATCAAACCTCCAGCCGTCAAAGCCCATTTCGTTTTTGTAATAGTTTGCTACGGAATTGTCCTGTTTCCACAACCAGTTTTGAACGCGTTCTCTGTGGTGGTCTAAATTGGTTTCTGCATAAAACAAACTACCCGGATCGTAATTACTCACGCTATTGGGATAAAAATCTTCATAGTTTCTGTTGAACATTCCCGAAGCATTACCGTGGGTTTCATCAAAAAGACTATAGGTATCTTTATCACGATACGGATTGTACTCCAGACCACCACCCGAATTGTGATTCAATACAATATCTGCGATCACTTCCAGATCATTCTCGTGAGCGGTTGCGATCAAATTCTCCAGATCTGCACGCGTTCCAAAACGAGTTGGAGTCGTCCCATGCTGCTCAAAATTTCCAAAATCATAATAATCAGACACATCGTATCCCATAGAATACCCACCTGATTGTCCTTTTGTAGCAGGGGGTAACCAGATACGGTCTATACCCGCTTCGCTCCAGTCTGCAACTTTACCGGAAAGGGTATTCCACCATTCAAAACGAGGCTCAACATCCCAGTAAAACGCTTGCATCATGACTCGGCTACCGTTATCATAATCTTCTAGATTAAGTGCCGTAAATTCAACAGGATCTACAACTCCGCTATCCCCATCCGTTGGTACCTCGACGCTGTCATCTGATGCACATCCTACACTCAAGAGTAGTATAAAAAGATACAGCAATAGGTTTTTAAAAAAAAATTGTTTCATATACATTCTATTTAAAAAAGGCTGCACCAGGCAGCCTTGACAAATTAGTTTTTAGATATAGAATAGGTGTATTGTCTTGGATTGCTCAGATCTAATGTGATCGTATAGTTCCCATCTTCTGGAATACCGATATTTTGATTCGTATTAAAGTCTAAGGTACCATCTGCATCAGTATCACCAAAATTGATATCCCACGCATCATTCGCTCTAAATTTGATTCCATTATCTGGAGCTTCCTGCTCGGTAAGGTCTAATGTTACACTCCAGGTTTTTGTTGCTGAATCATACACCATATCGGTATCGCTATCCCAACCGGTAGGTGTTGCATTACCGATCACACCCCAACTTGTTTTAGTAAGATCATAGGTCAATGCGTCTGTATCTACATTTACAATATAGTAACCACCGGTTCCGTCAGGAGTACCCGCGTTTACTTCACCTTCCTGTACGAGCGTTCCTGAGAACGTACCGTTATCTGCACCGGTATCCCCATAATCCCCATCAAAACTGGTGTTGGCAGGTAAGAATTTGAATTCCGGAGTTTCTGAATTGATAAATACATAACCTTCATAAGCTGTGTTTCCTTCAGCAGCAGCTGCAAGCGGCACTGCATCAGCCGGTGTCCAGTCTGTACCGTAACCCCCAGATGCCAGGAAGTTACCCACTACAAAGATTTTAGGAAGATCTAACCCTTCTTCTGCCTCTTCGGGTAAGGTTACAGAAACTGCCATCACCTCAGAAAGTTGCTCAACAACATTGCCGGCATCGGCACCTACATAAGCACGCACTCTAAAGTAAACAGTTCCGTTATTGGGCGCTGCCGTAGTAGGGTCGTTATCAAGACCGGCCTCTCTAGCCAGTGCTAACATATTTGCCACCGTAACAGCCTGATTGGTTTGCGTACCCACGCCTATTACAGAAAAACTCTCAAAAGACTCAACAGAAGACCCTTGAACCTCATAGTTCACCGGAGTTTGCACACTGAAGTTCGCAGCATTCCAAACCAAGCGTTCTGCAATATTAGACGCATTGGAAGCTGTTAGATTGTACGTTTCTAAAGTTGAATTGGTAAACGCAATACCTTCAGGATCTGGCTTAGCGGTATAGGTAAAACCATCATCATCTGAACACGATGTGAAATTGAATAGTGCGATACACGCCAGAAATACAAAAGTTATTTTTTTCATGGTTGTCTTATTTATTAATAACCTGTGTTTTGAGTCAGGTTAGGATTAATCAAAATGATGTTACTGGGTAATGGGAATAATTTTCTGAAATCATCAACAGCAGTTCCTGATTTTGAACCGCCTTTAAAAGGCCACAGGTAACTCCCGGTTGTATAATCGTTGAAGCGAATCAAATCTGTTCTGCGTTGTCCTTCCCAATACAATTCGCGTGCACGTTCATCTAAAATGAAATCAAGATCTAAATCTCCAGAAGAAATATTACCAGCAGTAGAGCCAAATGCACGTGCTCTTAACACATTGATGTAGCCGGTAGCTGTATTGAGATCCCCACCGGATCCTCCTCTTAAAACAGCCTCGGCGTAGTTTAAGTAAATTTCGGCAAGTCTGATAACCGGTAAGTCGGTATCTACAAAGTCACCCCCTTCATCTACACCGGCGGCACCGGTAGCATCCACATTCTTAAATTTGGTAACCGCATAACCATCGGTAAAGGTGTTCGCAATGGTATTGATCTCCAAGCTTTGCCCGTCTGTATAGAATAGCGCTCTGCTATCTTCCCATTCAATAGGATTACCGTCTGCATCTGTATTACTAACAGCATAATCAAACTTATTCACCAAAGCTTTGGTGGTGCGTAAACCACTCCAACCTCCGTTTACACCAAAGTTAAAGGCATCCATAGAACCGCCTATTGCAGCGTGAACCAAAAAGGTCGTTCCCCCATAGGTTCTGGAATTGTTTCCGTCAAAATTGAGTGCAAAGATGAATTCGTTTTGTGCGCCGTTACTGTTGTTATCGGCTAAGAACAGTTCATCATAAGCAGACCCGTTTCCGTTAGCATCATTCGTGTTGATGCTGTACGAAGCATTGATCGCAAGGTTTGAAAACGCAATCGCATCCGTATACCGATCTTCACCCGTGAATACTTCAGCATTCAAATACAACTTAGAAAGCAAAGCCCAGGCCGCAACCCGGTCAACACGACCATACTCATTAGCCCCGCTATCTTTAAGCAAGTCTTGAATCGCTAACAATTCAGACTCTACAAAACTAAAAATCTCAGCTCTGGTGCTTTGCTCCGGCAACTCTGTAGAAACCACAGTAACCAAGGGTACGGCGCCGAATAGATCTAATAAATTATAATACGTAAAGGCACGTAAAAAACGAGCTTCTGCAATGTATGCTTCAACCTCAGCATTTTCATTAAGCAAAGCTGCGTTTTCTATAAACGAATTGGTAAAAGACACTTCCTGAGCCAGGCGGTAATACATACCTGTAGTAAAGTCATTACCCGCACCCCAGTTCATCGCGTGTAGATTAGGCAATCCCGGATCCCCCCAGCCTATTACCGCATGGTCTGTTGTGAGTTCATTTAAGCTAAAAAGCAAACGGGAGTATTGTGAAGTACCTTCATCAATTCCAGTGATATCCGGTTGTCCCGAAGGCCCCTGCTGACCGGTTAAAGCAAGACTCGCATAGAGTTTTGCCAAAGCTCCTTTAGCTTCGTCAGCATTCGCAAAAACATTGGTTTCCGTAAAACTGTCCGGATCTATAGGTGTCTGATCCAAATCGTCATGACACGACACTATAATAAGTGTTGGAATGACAAAAAGTAATTTTTTTATGTAATTCATGTTCATTTTTTTTAGAAGTTTAGATTTACGCCAAAAGTGAAAATTCGGGGTCTTGGGTAAAAATTGTTATCTATACCGCCATTGATCTCCGGGTCTAACCCTTCATAATCTGTTAGGGTAAACACGTTTTGTGCAGAACCGTAAAGTCTCAGATCTGAATCTTTAAATACCTCAGCAAAGGTGTATCCCAACGTGATGTTATCTAGCCTGAAGAAGGAAGCATCCTGAATGTAGTAATCACTTTGCAGACTGGTTTCTGTTATAGACTTAAAACCGGTATTGAAATAATCCCTGTGGAGGTTAGTCAAAATACTATTTTCGGTAGCACGCACTTCGTAAGACCTACTGGAGGCCATGTTGTTGTACGCATAGTTGCCTAAACTCGCTCGAGATACGATTGCCAGATCCCAATTCTTATAATTTAAGTTCGTGTTAAGCCCCATAGTCACATCTGCAAACGGACTCTTATACAGATAACGGTCGTCATCGTTGATCTGGTCATCGCCGTTGCGATCTACAAAGGCTCCTTCAATAGGGCGGCCGGACTCATCATAAATCTGCTTATACACCCAGTAGCTAAAAGGGGAATACCCTTCTTTATGGAGTTGTACCGTGTTACCCGTACCACCCGTAATACCTCCCACTTCTACCTGATCGGGCAAGTTTGTAATGGTATTGTCATTGTATGCTACGTTATACCCTATTCTCCATGTGAAGTTTTCAGTCTGAACAGGTGTTACGTTCAATTCAAATTCAATCCCTTTGTTCTCCATATCACCAATATTCTTATTGATCTTGTTAGAGAAATTGGTAAACGGGTCAACCGTTACAAAGCTGATCAAATCTTCTGTTTTCTTTAAATAGGCATTTATAGAACCGGTAACTCTGCTATTGAACAAAGCATAGTCAATACCTGCATTAAACGTTTTTCCCACTTCCCAGCGTAAGTCTTCATTATACGCATCCGGGCGATAGGTCTGGTAATAGGTATCTCCAAACTGATAGTTTGCATTCGAACGACTACCGGTATAGTTGGTCAAGAATAAATAATCCCCCAGACCGTTTACGTTTGCAATCTCACCATACCCCACACGCAACTTAAGCTGATTGATGGTTTCAGAATTGAAGAAATCTTCGTTATTGATATTCCATGCAACCGCAAAAGATGGAAAATACCCCCAGCGATCATCCGGGTTTAATTTTGAAGAAGCATCAGCTCTCATGGTAGCGGTTAACAAATAGCGGTCGTCATAATTGTAATTGACTCTACCAAAGTAAGAAAGTAAGATACTGCGCCATTTATCAATAAATTCTGCGTCGTTTCCTTCTTCTTGTGCCTCGCTGTCAAAACTGTAATTATCATACTCAAAACTTTGATACGAATACCCCGCAACAGCATTTAAAGAGCTTTTTCCGAAGTCTTTATCATACGTCAAATAAGCATCAAAAAGCTTATTGGTAGCCTGGTTGATGTAATTAGAATACGAACCGTTCCAGTCTAATTGCGCAGAGGGCATTTGATCAGAAACAATTGTTCTACCGTGACTGTTCGTTTTGTCCATCCCTACATTTACCGTAGCGGTTAGATCTGGAAAGAAATGCAGTTTGTAATCTACTTTTGCATTACCAATAAATCTTCTAATCTCTGCGGAATCCTCTTTCTCGTTAAGTAGCGCAATAGGATTTGTGGGTGAAAGGCTGTTTTGAATGAATCGATCTGCATCTGCGCTGTAGATGTACCAACCATTATAGTTAGCAAACGGTGAGTCATCCGTGTAAACACGCTTAGTAGGATCAAAATCAACTGAAGAACCAATAGCATCGCGGTTAGCAAATGTATTTTCGGTATACATCCCTCTACCGTTGATTTCTACTTTAAGATGACCGTCCATAAACGTAGGTCTTAAACTTACAGAACCGGTAGTTCTGGAAAAATTATCACCTCTTAAAACACCATCCTGATCCGTATGACCTACCGAAGCTCTTACCGGCATAAAACCGCCAATGTTTCCGGTAGCACTTAAATTGTGTTCAGAACCTAAAGCTTCTCTATAAATCAATTGTTGCCAGTCTGTAGATGCAGTTCCTAAACGAGAAATCGCCGCATCAGAACCTACACGTGTCACTAAAGATCTGAATTCATCCCCGCTCATCACGTCTACATAATTCGTAGGACGATACGTTGTTGTAGCACCTGAATAGTTGAATTTAAATTCGTTTCCTTTTCCCTTCTTGGTTGTAATCAGAATGACACCGTTTGCGGCCCTAGAACCGTAAATCGCTGTAGAAGAAGCATCTTTTAAAACGGTCATCGTTTCAATATCTGCAGGGTTGATAAAGTCTAACGGGTTTCTGGAACCACCTACATTCGTATTATCTAACGGAATACCATCTACTACATACAAGGGCGAACTATTCAAGGAAATAGAACCAATACCGCGTATGTTAATATTCTGACCTTCACCGGGCGCACCTCCACCTGAAGTTACGGTAACCCCGGCAATTTTACCGGTAATCAACTGCGAAGCCGTGTTGACCTGACCTTTATTAAAATCCTCGGTAGAAACCTGGTTAACCGCACCTGTAGCATCTTTTTTAGTTACCGTACCGTAACCGATTACCACGACTGCATCCAGACTGGTCTGGCTTTCTTCTAATGCCACATCTATCGTAGGCTGACCTGCGTAAGCAATCTCGACTTCTTTAAAACCAAGAAAAGAAAACAGCAAAACATCTCCCTCCTCAACATTGTTAAGGGTATACTTACCATCAAAATCTGTTGTAGAACCCTTGCTGGATCCTTTAACAATAATGTTTGCTCCCGGTATGGGCATCCCGGAAGCGCTTTCTGTCACTACCCCGTTCACCACATCCTGGGCAAAAATACTTACAGGCAGCATGAACACTAAGAGCCGGAAGCTTTTAAATAATTCTCGCATAAATTTCTCGTTCATTTATTAGATTTAAAATTGTTTTTTAACCCAATTGAACCTTGCAAACGTTTTCGTAACATGAAGAAAAAGCGCGTAGTTTTTTGCAAATACAAGAGGTGTTTAAAAGGATTATCAGGTTAAAATTGTATCTGAATTGGATAATAATCCACATACATCACAAAATTGAAGAAATTACGAGTGCTTACAACGCTTTGAAAATTTCATATAGAAAATAAAGACAAAATAAATAGTTCAATATTTTGAAAATCAACTATTTGAATATTTTAAGTTGCTTTTTTCATATAGAAAATTACGCTACAATTTGTCCCTTTTTAGAGCTTGAGACGGGTTCTTTCGAGAAGCATTTGGTCAAAATCTTTCTTATCTAAGAATGATTTATTCCTAATTTTTGTCTTATAAGCGTAAATAGAATTGACAGAATAGCCCAAAACCTGTGCTATAATTTCATTATGTTTAATTCCGAGACGAATTAAAGCAAAGATGCGAAGTTCTTTATTTAATACCTGTCCGTCTTTGATTGCTATTTGTTCCTCTTCTTTTAAAAGCGAATTAAATTCAACGATAAAATCAGGGAATAATTTGATAAAAGCTTCATCAAAACTCTGTAAGAGCTTTTTCTTTTCTTTCTTAAGATCATAGCTCTTAGAAAGGTATTTTATACCGTCTAGATTATCGGTTTTGAGGTTGTGATCTATGCGTGTTTTAAACTCTTTAAACTTTTCAAAAATATCTGCATCCTGCGTAAAAAAGAAACCGATGTAATCTTCTTTAATCTTATTAGCCTCCAGCAGCAAATCATTCAAGCTGTTGAGTTCTTCATTTTTAGAATTAATGGTCTCGTTGACCTCCACAATACGTTCATTTTTGACCTGAAGATCTTTATGCGCTACTAAAAGCGCTTGTCTGGCACGTTTCAATCTGCGTAATTGAATATAGGTTATTATAGCAAGCATCAATAAAACAACTAGTAGCACACTCAACATAATGTTTTGTTGTGATAAGCGTTCGCGTTGTTTTTCAACTTGATTGATTATTTGTTCTTCAATCAGTGGTAAAATTGCGCCCACTCGTATTTTGCGTTGCTGTGCACCGTAGGCTTCGGCATCCTCATTCGCTTTTTTAATAAAAATAGAAGCGAGTTTGACATCGCCACTCTGAAACAGAAACTCTGCCAGTTGAATCATAGAAAGATTCTCTTTAGCAGAAGATTTAATATCTGCTATAGAAGATTGGGATAGGTGCCTAATAGCTTTCTCGCGATCTCCCAATTGAATGTAAATATCTCCTAAAACCGAATTCACCACAGCCTGAGACCTCAGGTCTTGCCGCATATCTAGTGAAGGTTTAAGATCAACTAAAGCTTTGTCCAGATTACCATACTTATAGTTCAAGTAGCCTCTAAGCATAATATAATCCCATGTGTTTGGTGTCGCCAGCTCTAAGGACTTTTGATGGTACTCCTGCGCTTGTTTTCGGTAGCGTTCAGAGAAGTAGGTTATCGTGCTGTAATCTGCCATATCGCTGTAGCAACGCCCTAATAACCCATACAGTGAGAACCGTATATCTTCGGGAATATGGTCTGGATCGGTACCGTTTAAATAAGCCAGAGCCTCGCTAAACATTCCTGCCGACACACACACATTAGCCAGATCAAGGGTGGTCTCTGCAATAAGCCGCTGATCGCCTAATTCTTCAGCTAGATTTTTAGATTGTATTCCGTATTTAAAAGCAGAATCTTGCTTAAAGATTCGATATTCAAAAAAAAGGGAACGATTTAAAGCAAATCTCGATTTTAAATCACCTTCTTGTTGTAATCGAAGCAACTGGTACAACGAGTCTATTCGCTCTACTTTAATAGCATCATAGGCTGCAGACTTTTTGATGGTTTCCAAAAGCTCTTTAAAATTAGCTTCTTGTTGTCCATAACTCATCCAAGACTGAAAAAACAGCAGCAGCACTGCCAGCGGTAAAACCAGTTTGTTATAACAAATCATATAAAAGGCATCTCCTTGAAATAGAAAACAAGATAGCAAAAAAGCATGCTAAAAATTCAGTTACACCAGTGGAGGCTTTACGACCTGCAAACAATCCGGCAAAGCATGCAATGTGTTTTTAGTATCTAACGACTCTTTTCCTATGCTGTACCCTAAGGTACATGGGCTGCAATACTGTTTGCTCGTGAATCTTTAGCCCCCTTAAACCTGACTTTTTAAGCTTGAGAACCCCATTCACTCCCTTATCCGTTGAATCGGATCAGGCATAGGCTTAATCCATAAGGATCATTATCAAGGGTTTAGGAATGCTTTTTTTACCCAAATGTTACGTATGCACTGGTGGCGTATTGCTTTATTTCATAACTTACTCTTGTGCAGGGTGCTACCACACTGCTACCACAGTGCAACCACACTCCAACCACACTTTACCACAGTTTTAGTGTGAAAGACTGGTTAAAATAAGGTAGCATTCTTGTATCATGTATAACTTAACACCTACCTACTATGGCACAATTAGACAACAAAAGCGGCCTTAAAGGCAACATCGGCAATCTTGTATTTAGAAATGTGAAGGGGAAAACCATCGTTCAGTCGCGGCCCGATACTGCCGGGAAAGCCCGAGAAGGGCGCGCCAAACAGACCGCTACCGATTTTGGACGCGCCTCCCAAACTACCAGCAGTATCATAAGGGGCTTACGTCCTTTTCTCAGCAGCATGTACGACTCCCAGTTTTTTAACCGCTTTCGCACAGCGGTGTATCAGGGGATGAAAATGAACGACACCCTCCCTCAAGGCAGTTTGGATTTCTGGCAGGGGGAACCCACCGTACTGGAAGGCGTGGAAGCCGACCTGAAAAATCAGTATCCGCAGTACGTGCAGATACCCGACCTGCAGCTGAGCCTTGAAGCGGAAACTCTGGAAATTACCGTACCCGAATTTAAGGCCGACAACCACCTCTACTGGCCGTCAAAAGCCGGTGAAGCCGAACTGGGTTACTGGATGAGCGTCTACGACTCGAAGACTTACCAGGTGTTGCGGTACGAACTCTTTAGTATTCCCATTCCGCACAAGACGCAAAGCATCCCTGCAACTCGTTTTACCGCAACGGGACTGCCTCCCGAAGCCCTGATTTTGGTAACGGCCGGGGTGTTGTACTATACGGCAGACATTCGTTTGGGGAAATTATGTATGAATTCGAAAGCGTTTAATCCCACGCAGGTGTTGAAGGTTTTTAGGACTTAGTCTACAAAACCTAATGAGTTGAGTTATTGCTTTTAAAAGGTGTTAACCTTCCATAATAGTTTTTTAGAGATTTCGATTCCATATACGGTTCTTTACTCACTTGATTATGAGCTCAGGGAGCTCTTGAATCTCCTAAAGTTGATTTGCTTGATGTGAAGAAATCCTTCTAAAAATAATGTTTTAAAATCCTATTTACTAAAAACCAATTACACTTACCCCCCCGCTTATTGATGTTGAAATTTTTAAATAAAAAAGGGTTTAAGCTTTCGCTTAAACCCTTCTGGTACCCCGGGCGGGAATCGAACCCGCACTCGTAAGAACTGGGTTTTGAATCCAAGTCATATATATTCATCGTACCCCAATATATAATATATATTATTGTTTGTTAGTTGTTTAATAAATTTCAACATTATTAAATATCATTAAAAAGTAAGATTTGTTGTACCTATGTTGTACCTGTTTGTTTTAACTTTACGGCAAATCATACACGAATTTGACCTCAAATACCAAAATAGTCCTTCGTAAGAAGCCAAATAAAAAAGGCCTGTACCCTATTGCAATTAGAATTACTAAAAATAGAAGATCTACATACCATTATATTGGTCACTATATTCAATTAAAAGATTGGGATGAAAAAAACTTAAAAGTCAAGAAGTCAAATCCTAACTTTTCACATTTAAACTACCTTATTTACACAAGGTTAAAGGAGGCTAATAAAAATTTGTTGCAGCTTCAGTCTAATAATCTAGATTTATCTGTAAATCAAATAAAAAAAGCAATTTACACCAACGTAAAGTCAAAGACATTTTACGAACTTGCTCAAGAATTCTTAAAGGAATTAGAGCTAAATAAAAAAATGGCTCAATTATCGGCAGACAGAGTGCGCGTAAATCACGTGATAAATTTTCACAAATCTAAACAGCTAACTTTTGAGGAAATAAATGAATTATTTTTAAGAAATTTTAAAGTTTATCTCAAGAGTAAATTGAGCCTCTCTGAAAGATCCATAGTTAATAATCTAATTGTTATTAGAACAATCTACAACAGAGCAATAAAAATTGGCATTATAGACCGTAAACTTTATCCTTTTGGAGCTGATAAAATTAGAATAAAAATTCCAGAAGCTCAAAAAATTGGTTTATCGATTAATGAAATCAAGGCATTTGAAACTGCAAAGAATCTGACAAAAGAGGAAAAGCATGCTCAAAATGTCTGGCTTTTTAGCTTCTACTTTGCCGGAATTAGAATTGCAGATTTACTGAAGATTAGATGGAGTGACATTTTTGATGATAGACTTCACTATACAATGAATAAAAATTCTAAGGTTTTATCTCTAAAATTGCCTAAAAAAGCAAATACTATCCTCAAATACTACAAACCATTTCAGAGGCAGATGGATGATTTTATATTCCCGGAGTTGAAACTGGCTGATTACAGTAGACCAGAAGATGTATATGCTAAGACCAAAACCGCAACCAAGAATATTAATTTTCATTTAAAACAAGTTGCTGAAAAATCTAAGATTAAAAAGAAAGTCACTATGCATATTGCACGTCATAGCTTTGGACACATATCTGAAGACAAAATTCCTATTCAAATGTTACAAAAGTTATATCGCCATTCTTCATTAACAACCACCATAAATTATCAATCTAATTTTATTCACAAGGATGCAGATGAGGCTCTTGAAAGTGTTGTTGACTTTTAAATAATTTACTTCAAGTCAACAGAGAATAGTGAAATGAAAGATCCTCCCTCGGCGAATAGATTTATTTTACCGTTACTTACCTGGACCTTTTTAATTCTTTTGAAAGAATTATTTTCATCTGTTACATACACATTAAAAGCTGATATACTTGAAGGGATTCCAGTAACTTCAATTGGTCTTTTACCGCCTTTATTAACCAGATGTAAAACATATTTTCCATATTCTTTACATCCCAATGCGGCAGCCGTAACACTTTTATGATTTGATGTGACTGGTATACTTCTCAAACCAGAAGGTGTTTTGCCTAATTGTTTGAGATTGAAAAAACGTTGGGTTGGTTTAAGTTTATTGTCGTTTCCGTATATACCACCACCGGAAAGCACGGAATAGTCTGAAGTTAACTGCCATTGAAGAATAGTTAGAGGTTGAGCAAACTTCAAAATCTTAAGATAAATCCGTATTTCTTCAAGTGCATAGGAGGGTTCTTCAAAAATTTGGGGATATCTCCAGGCACCAGCATCGATGCTGCCTTCACCAACAAATAGAGGTTGGCCAACACGATTTGCGATATCATACCATTCTAAAAGATTTTTTTGAGACCAACCTCGCCATGAATGAAATGATACTCCGCCAATATATGGTATTGATTCTGGGTTTAAAGATGCTCTAGTTGTGAAATCCCAACCATTTGCATCGGCTGTGTCACCAAGTAGTAACTTAGTATCTAATCCATTGCTTTTAAAGAGACTACCAAGTTCGCGTATCAATTGATCATGCTCTTCTGGGGTTTGCCTCACATCGATTCCCAAGTCAGATTCATTAAATGAAAACAACACGGCTTCTACTCCATACTCCTCTTTTAAAAATACGAGGTAGGATATTATTGATCTATAAATTTCTTCTTTTTTAGATTGATCTAATTGATTGCCGCGGCTGCCGTCAAGATTAACTCCTTCAGCCCGTTCCCCAATAATTGTCCAATTAGGAGCAAACCAGGCTGCCAGGATTACCGGAATACCTTGTTCATTTAAACGCCTTGCCATTTCTAAAGAGGCTTTTACTTTGGGATGTAAGTTCCCTTTTTTAGCCTCAATCATCGGGTTTTTATCAAGATCAGGATGCCATTGTTTCCAAGGTAATTCTACCCGGCTCCAGGCGACACGCAAGTTATCTAAAGCATAATCTATAACCTGTGGGTCTGTATTAGGGTTTTGTAAACGGAAATTTCCACCTATCCCGTCAAAAGGATTTCCTTCTTGTTCCGGAAAGAGCTTTAAAGTTACAGGTGAGTTATCAGTTTCTCCGCTAACTTCTATATCAAATGTGTTTGAATAGGTCTTACCCGCTTCAAGATTACCCATAGCTATGGCAAAATTCAACTCAAAGTCAGGATTTAAAGAATCTTTACTCGTAGTAATAATCAATTCGGTTTGCTCTTGAGCTGTGACTTGAATGCCGCGTTTTTTGGTGAGCATATTCACTGCTTTTACTGGCGCCTTATAAGATGCATTATCAAACGCAGCCCTTATCGCCTGAGCAGTTATAGATTCTGGATTGGTGATTTTAAAATTAGTGTCTTTTGTAAAATCTTTCGGCAATTTAATTCTAAAATAAGCACCCTGAATCAGAGTATCTTTTGGAGCGCTAAAATTAATTTTAACACGAATGGAATTAGTAGTTAATGGTTTAAGCGTTTGAGTCCAACTGATGTTTTTCATTTCATAACTGAATGTCCTGGTCTCGTTATCTCTCTTAAAATCGGTTTTCTGTCCTTCTTTTCGTGTGACCCATTTATATCCTTGTTCATTTACTAGTACGAGGCTGGTATTAAAATCATGCAGGCCTTGCTCTGTGCGAATGCCGGTAAGGTTACCCCAGGTTTCAAATTCGGTCTGAGCAGTTATTTTTTGAAAAAAACTTGAAGCCACTAACAGTGTTAGCAATACCTTATTTTTTAATTTCATCTTTTGTTATCGTTTTTGAATAATTATAGATTTCTTTCACGCGATTGACCGTATTTGCAGTCTCGAGCCAATTAGACCACACCATAAACCAAGACCATTTAGGTTGTTTTTGAAGAATATTAGGTTTGGGTAATTCTCCCACTTCCCCGAGCGCTATAGGCTTACCGGCGGCAAGCTTTAAAAGTGCTTCATAATCGCGCTGCTCATAGTCATAATGATACACATCTGTAGCGAGTATATCTACATATTCAGCTCCCGGGTAAAAGTCCTCATAAGCAAAAGCCTCATCAAAGGGGATATCACGCGGCGCATTTGCATTCCATACCCAAATCAAGTTATTTAATTGATGGTACTCCGCTAAGCGGTTGTAGAGTATTTTCCAAAGCTTTTTATAGGCCTCCGGATTATTTCCCCACCAAAACCAAACCCCATTCATCTCATGATAAGGCCTCCACAAGACCGGCACTCCTGATTCTTCCAATTTTTTAAGATATGAAGCCACATGATCAACTTGCTTGAGCCATCTCAAATGAAGAGCGGTATTGGGAGTAAGTACTTGTTCCCAATTTTCATCACTAAATTCATTCTGTACACTTTCACTCCAGCTATAGGGTGGTTTATCTGTAGGTCTTCCTACATGCCACATCAACGTTACCAGTGCTCCCTCTTCATGTTTTTGAATAGCATTCTTCACAATTCGCTCTCCAGGATCCTTTTGACTATTCCAATAAAAATCTGTTCCCCAGACCGCGGGATAGTTCCCAGTGATTTCATAAGCCAGTTTATAAAACTTTTCAGGCTCTTCGTTGTAACTGTGCTGACCAGATAAAATATTGTCACCTAAAGAAGCTATATAGGCTAATATCTGCTTTGCTTCCGGAGTTGCATACGCATTTACCGGTGTTTGAGCCAAACCTAGAGTAGAAAGCACTACACTTATTAAACAGATTATTTTTCTCATTGCTGCTCATTTAAAAGCTGATCTGCCGCAAGAACCAGAAAGATATAATCTGTGGTTCCTCCTCCCAACACATATTCGGTTTGCTGCCAAAGGAAAGGCCACTCCAGTAGTTCGGGAAAATCGGGTCTTATTAAAGCGGTTCCCGAACCAATACCTCCGGGTATAAACGAAAACTCCCCTCGATTCATCCCATAAGCTTGAGTCAAAGATCGTGCACCTACCCCTGAGGCAAAAGAAGAGGTATTTACGCCGGGATGAGCACCTAACACAAAATTAAGAGCGTTAAGCAAATAGTCTTTCGGAAAAATTTCGGGATAACTGGTGTGAAAATAATATTGTTTCATTCCAAAATTCTGAATGCCCCAGCCAGCACCCCAGATGTCTGGTTCATAAGGCATTCCATAAGGTGTTTTTTTACCTAAGTCTACTACTTGTTGATAATAAGCCTTTACAGCGGTGTTCAATCGCTTCTTGAAAGCAGGTTCTTGAATTAAGGGTAATGCCGGCCCTACTATCCACCCGGTGTTTTCTATATTAGAAATAATACCTTCTGTATTTTTTATCAGGAATTGTGCGTATTCTTTATTTTGAGTAGACCTTAACAGTTCTACTGCCAGTTCTAGTTTAGGGATAAAAGCTTCCTCACTGTGCGAGTCCCAAATGGCTTTTGCAATAGACAGGCATTGCGCAGCCAGGTCTGGATTGTAGCTTTTTAAAACCCGTGCTGCTGCAGCCAAGGCAGCGGCAGTAGAAAGTTCTCTGGCAGGGTTTTCTTCTGTAAAAACCCAGCGGTCATCAGGTGCACCGGCTAAACCTATAGGGATATTCTGATCTGCTTGAGTGTTGGAAAAAATAATATTATCGCTATGGTTTACAGGATCTCCCAATAAGGTATATTGCCTTTTAGTAGGAACTATTATTCCGCGGTAAAAACGACCCATAGCGGTATACCCTCCCACTATAGAAAGTACGCCATGCTCAATTTGCTGTAAGATATCTGGTTTACCATCTGGCTGAAGGATTTCAACCACGCGTGTACTTTGATCAATACTTGTATTGTCGTAGTTTATGTTGAAATTTTCATAAATATGCGCCAACCCTTGTACTGTAGCTGCCTGAGATTCAACCCGAAGATCAAAATCTCCTGCATCATGCCAGCCGCCCTTATTTAATTCAGGGACGTGTTCTCCTGATTTATATTCTGTAAGTGTTGTAGACCCCTGTATATACCCGTCAAAATGATTGTAGTCTATAGGAGCCATACGCGCATCGTCCATATGACAGAGTCCGTGCCAGACTTTATAACGATCGTTCACGCGCATATGGCACATTTGAACCGGTAAAAAGTATTCTAGTGTGGGTTGCCAGACGTCTCTTTGATATACCTCTTGGGTTATCTGAAAAGCTTCGGTAGTATAGTCACCATATTGAACCACATACATACCGGGTTTTGTAATCGCACTAAAGTCTAGTTGATAATAGGTATACCGGAGAAAATTCCCCCAAAGTTCTGGTTTCTTAGAAACCACTTCTGTATATCCGCCTTCGTTATTGATGCGTAGCAGTTTTGCATCCTGTTTTTTGGTGTCATTGGGATCAGTTTCTATTACGGCTATTTTTTCTTGTGTCGGATGGTAGCCCACCTGAGAAATTTGTACTACCGGGTCGTATAAAAAATCTTTCAGCGTATTAGGCGTGATTAGCCATTCTATAGCATTTTTTGTTTTTCCGGCGGGAACAAGCGATCTAACAATAAACCAACCATTGCTGTGACTGGCACGCCCATCTAATAATTGCAGTTCCGCCTGAGAATTTAAATTTTCAATATGAATAGTTTGTGCCGGAGTACCCGGAGCAATTACCAGATGTTTTCCTTGAGCTATGGACTGCAGGCGATATTCTCCTTCTTCAGCATAGGTGCCGGGGCCATTAGCTTGCCTATTAAAAAGACCAAACTTTTCATCCATGTAATAGGATTTTCCAAAAAGAATTCCGGGGAAAAATTCAATATTCATTCCTACTTTTCCTATCCATTCTTCCGGTAAAGGTTTATCAAGATCTACCGTTATTTTAAAAGATTTCCCTTGCGGATTGACCTTCAGTTTATATTCCATCTCCAGACCTGGGTAAATAATAGGGTTAAATCCTTTGCGGTCTTTCGAAGCGTCGGGGTAGCTCATGTGAACGCTTATTTCCTGTTTTTGTCTGTCTACCTGTCGCTCTCCTACTTTGGGAACCGGTTGCCATTGACCGGGAGTTGATTCTAGTCTAAGATCACCATTCGTGGCGACGCGTATGCCGTTCTGAATGACACCTACTCCGCCCTGATGGCTTTCCGGATAAAAATCGTGCGCCAGCATCACATTAGCACCTTGTCGCTCAAGATATTCCTGTTTGTTAATTCTAAAAACAGTAGAAGAGTCAGCCAATTGTTGCGCACTAACTTGAGCTAATCCGAAAAAAAATAAGAAAAAAATAAAAATACGTGTCATAAATCATCGAAAATTTAAAAATAGGTCTCTAATGTATGCCTTACTTAATACTTTTTTATCGATTTCCTATAGGATATTTTCAGAACAGTTTGCGCTAGTGCACATTGCTTTATATTTAAACTGAAATTAATTATGTTATGAAAATACTACACTTTTTTAGTCTCTTTTGTCTAACTACTTTTACCGCTTTTGCTCAGGAAAAAGTAGCTAACGAGGCGATCATTTCTCAAATGAAGGTTGATGCCAAAGAAAACCTACTCGATAAATGGTACCCGCTTGTGATAGACAAGGAAGACGGGGGATATTACAGCGAGATTACCTATGATTTTCAAATAGGGGAAAAACACGATAAGATGATCGTAACGCAAGCAAGGCATATCTGGACCAATTCGGTCGCAGCTGAATTTTTTCCTGATAAGCAGAACAACCTAAATTATGCGGCACACGGATTCGAATTTTTGAGAGATGTCGTGTGGGATGCTAAATATGGTGGGTTTCATAACCTGGTTACCAAAGAAGGAAAACCTATCGCTAAAAAAGGAGAAGAAAAAACCGCTTATGGAAACTCCTTTGCTATTTATGGCCTTGCGGCATACTACAGGGTTTCTGGGAATAAAGAAGCGCTTGATCTTGCAAAAAAAACCTTTTACTGGCTTGAAGAGCACAGTCATGACCCAAAAAATAAAGGCTATTTTCAATCTTTAAACTTAGATGGTTCTCCAATTTTAAGAGACTCAAGTTTTGACTCTACTTCAGATGTGGGTTATAAAGATCAAAACAGCTCTATACATTTGCTGGAAGCTTTTACAGAATTATATAAAGTATGGCCAGACAAACTAGTTGCCGAAAGACTGAAAGAACTCTTATTGCTTATACGAGATACTATCGTGAGTGAAAGAAATTATATGAATCTCTTCTTTGAGGCAGACTGGACTCCTGTATCTTTTAATGAGGAAACAAAAAAGATTATAAAAAAACATTATTATCTAGATCATGTTTCGTTTGGTCACGATGTAGAAACCGCGTACCTAATGCTAGAAGCTTCTGAAATACTGGAGCGTAAGGATATCGAAAAAACGTTATTAAAAGGAAAAATGATGGTAGACCATGCTCTTGAAAATGGTTGGGACCCCGAATTTGGAGGCTTTTATGACGGTGGGTATTATTTTGGGGAAGAGAAGTCGTTAACCATCGTGAATTCAGATAAAAACTGGTGGTCACAAGCTGAAGGATTAAATACACTCCTTATTATGCAACACTATTTTCCAAATGACAGCCACCACTACGGGATTTACTTCAATCAATTATGGGAGTATGTGAACACATTTTTCATGGATGATCGCTTTGGAGGTTGGTATGAATGGGGCCAAGACAATAAACCTGAAACGAAAGACGATCTAAAAGGCCATATTTGGAAAGCTAATTATCACAACTTTAGAGCACTTATCAACTGCTTAAAAAACTTAGAAAAATAAGCAATAAAAGTATTTTCAAAAAAACAGGGCAAATACATTGATGTATTTACCCTGTTTTTTTGAAATATGTTTACTCTATTTTTTAGTCAACTGCAGTGTGATCACATCGTGTGGTGCAACTACTGCATTAAAGGAACTCTTTGTTGTTTTTAGGTCTTTCTGCGCCCATACATCTTTTAAAGAAAAAAGGGTATTTTTAAAATCAACAGTATATTCAAAATCAGGATCTTTTATTTGATGATCTTCCCAGTTGAAATTTACTTGATGTTCACGATCTGCCCGGTTTAAGAACGTTACAGCCCAGTCTCCGTTTTTAAGAGGCTTAAACCACGTTTCAAGTCCTTCTTTACTGCTGTATTTGAAGCCTTGGATTCCTAAAGAATCCTGATTGATAGCGATCATATCTTTATTAGTAAGGATAGCTACTGTTTCTGCGCTCATATCTGCTAAATCATTTCCTGCTATTAAAGGAGCCGAGAGCATACACCACATAGCAAAATGAGCGCGATCTTCAGCAACAGACATCCCATTTCCCACTTCCATCATATCAGGATCGTTCCAGTGCCCGGGACCGGCATATTTTCTAAGGCCATCCTGCATATCTAAAATTTTAAGCACGCCCCAAGATGACCAGTCGCCGTGATCTTCTTCACAATCCCAGCAAGCATAAATATCCCCAGTTGTTCTCCACATATGGCCAATATCTTGGGCCCATTCCCAAGGCTTATTATCACCCCATTCGCAAATTGCAAACAAAATTGGGCGACCAGCGCTATAAAGAGCATTTCTCATTGTTGTGTAAGAAGCTTCGGCATTTTGCTTTCCTGTATTACACCAATCGTACTTTAAATAATCGACGCCCCAGGATGCATATTTAATGGCATCTTGATATTCGTGACCACGGCTTCCAGGCTCACCGCCACAGGTCTCAGTACCTGCGTCTGAGTATATCCCAAACTTAAGGCCTTTGCTATGTATATAGTCTGCCAGAGCTTTCATACCGGAAGGAAATTTTTCCTTATCTGCATGAATAAAACCATCAGCATCCCGCTCACCGTGCCAGCAGTCATCTATTACAATATACTCATAGCCAGCATCCTTCATACCGCTGGAGACCATGGCATCAGCAGCATTTCTGATAACTTGTTCATTGATATTACAGGCAAATTTATTCCAGCTATTCCACCCCATAGGTGGCGTTTCGGCAATATTATCAAACTTCTGAGCATAGCTTTTAAAATTCAACATCGTGATGAAAAAAATAAAAAAAAGGTTTTTCATAGTTTAAAAATTAAAATAATATTCCCTGCTTAAATTGTTTAAACAGGGAATAATTTGAACAAAATTAGTGGATAAAAGTCTAAATCTAAATCAATCCCAGATCATCTATATAAATTACTGACGGGGCAGCACCACTAAACTCCTGAATGACAATCTCGTTAAGTGTAGCTGGAGAGCCCAATTGTGACAATGGTATTGTAAAATCGTTCCACTCTCCCTGATTGATAGTTATTACTGCACCTGCGTCATAATTTCCGTTTAATACGAGTTTTAGATTGTTGATTCCTTCTCCTCCATATATTGATACTTTAACGGCTTGTTTGTCGGCAAGATCAATGGTGGCACCACCATTGCCAATTTGAAAACCTGAGTAACCCCCCTCATAAGTTCTCTTGATTGAGAAATCGCCACGTTTTACGCGCTCAGTACTTTCAAAATCTTCTGAACCAGACCAACCCCCAATCCACCAGCTTTGGGCTAATGCATCATCATAAACCACAAATTTAAATCCGAAGGATTGCGTACTCTGGGATATGCCCCCTGCTGTTTCCACAAACAAAAAGGCCTGTACAATTCCTTCAGGTACTGCAACCTGTATTTCCGTGGTGGTAGATGAAATTATTTCAGCCTCAACATCTCCAAATCGCACGGATACAAGACCTTCAAAAATCTCACCTTGAATAGTAACAATATCCCCGGCACTTGCTGCCAATGGCGTAAATGAAGTAATTCTAGGAGCTGGTTGCTCGATCATAAAAAAAGTTGTCGCAACACCTTCTGATGTAACTACACGCAACTCATCGCTAGCGTCAAAGTAGGGTGCATCTTCAGGGATACTTGTAATAATAAC
>Ga0207888_100224_pt1 | contig 31042 bp, 34 predicted proteins | sample LinPmetageLP43_FD_184055 | JGI IMG/M metagenome (GOLD analysis project Ga0207888, IMG submission 184055) | Marine viral communities from the Pacific Ocean - LP-43 (SPAdes) | ecosystem: Environmental > Aquatic > Marine > Oceanic | place: Pacific Ocean | collected 2010-08-27
GTTTTTGAGGTTGAGAATAAATCCGGATTGGATTATGATGTTGAATTTTTAGAGATCGCTGTGCAATCACGCGCCAAGGGAAAACGTAAATCCTCCCAACGCATTGTAAAACAGCCGCTGTACAAACATAAGTTACCTAGCAAAGTTAAAAAGGGAGAACGCGCCCAATTTGTTTATGTGTTATCGAAGTTTTCGCTCAATAACAACAGCCGGGTAATAGTAAAACTCCAAGAAAAAAATGGAGAACGCGATTTGGAATTAAAAATCTCGCATCGCTTTATTAATGATCCAAATTGATTATCAAGATGCTCTACTTTTAAGGAGGATGGTCAAAGTAAGGAATCTATTCCCATCTAAAAGCTGCTTCCATTATTTGAATTTCATTGTTTTTAATCCCTATATTTTGAACTACACGTTCAGACCGGCTCCATAGTATGTTTTCTTCTTTTTCTGAGCAGCTTTATATTTTATCCCAGGTGTTCAATGGTCATTTGATATTTAGACAAAAAAATAGCTTTCTTAGAATCCATTTTGTTTCAAATATGAAACAAACAGAAATTCTCATGTATGATTGAAGATCGACCGTGCCTCTTGATAGATACGCTCAAAATTCGCTTTTAGATCATTAAGGGAGTAGGGTTGTGTTTCTGTGGGTAATTCTCTAGAAATTTCAGGTAGTTTAAAACGCACCTTCTTATCAACTCCATCAGCGAAGCTTATAAACTCGCCCGGTTTAAGCTTAAAAAAGATTGCTGCTCTACGTTTAGAAACCTCCCGTTCTCCTTTGGTTATGCGCGTATCAGATTTAAAGATATTTGCAGCCTTACTTATACTTTTTGTAGGGTCTTTTACAATTTCAAAAAAGCGCTCATAGTACTTTGCCGTATCCGGATCATTTACCTTCCCAAAAAACTGGTAGGAAAGGTTACTCAGAATCGCCCTACTCGCCTTATCCCCATACATCATATCGTTCTGGATTTTATCCTGCATGACATAGACGGTTGCTATATCATAGCTGCGCAGGGTTGCGGGAATTCGGTGCATATTTAATAAACGTATAGTCGGGGCTTCCTCCATCATTAAAAATGAGGGAAGCTGTCCGCGCACGCTCATTTGTTTGGTAATCGTATGGATGATCGTAGCGATCACCGGTGCATAGGCAGCTTCATATTTAGGATTATTGACTATTGAGATCACACATGGTGACGCTTTGCTGTTGATCTTTAAGGAAACTTCATCAGCACATAAAGCCATAAAAATACTTTGCGTACTGATGCGTTTCAAGGCATTGGCCAAGGTGCTTTTCACCCCTGCTGTTTGTCGTTCTGAATCTTTACCACTGATAAAAGCATCTGCCATTGCTCTGGAGGTGGTGTTGGTTTCCAAAAATTGAATGAGGCTATCGGTATCCAGCATTTGATAAATTGCAATTAGGTGTGGCAGTGTGCAATATTTGGGATAATCGGTTTTCAATTTCCAAATCAATCCACCGATTAAGCCTTCAGCAGCATCATTAAAGAATTTTGTCGTTCCCGTAGTTCCTGACTCCCTTTGCTCTAAAAGATTTTCAATTAACACCCGGGATACCTCGTTTACACTTTCCTCATTCTCTAAATAGCGTGGTGCAATAGGATTTACCCTGTGTATGATTTTATCGAAGGAAATAACCTTAAATGGGATCACACTATCCTTAAAAAGTGGATAAGCCATTTCGGTAAGTTCAAAATCTTTATAGTCGTGAATCACACCACAAAACCCATTATTTTGAAAATGCTGTAAAAATCCATAGACCACACTTTCTGTTTTACCACTCCCTGCAGCACCGATGACCGAAGCCCCCCGTTTGATATTATGAAGCTGTAGTTTACCCTGATTCGTTTTAAAATTGACGGTATAGCGCGGATCTATCCCCTGGGACACTTCTGAGGCATCCAGGTAAACATACAAAACACTATTGATCAGCAGCAGTGGACATCCCAAATACAGTATTAGCGGAATCCAAGGGATTTCTAGGGATAGGAAATACAGTAAGGGAAGTACCAAGAAACAATTGATGCTGAAAGCATATCTGGTGAGCTTAAAGAGCACCACAAAGCAGACGCTTGCACCAAGCCCGAAATAAACCAAAGAATGTAACTGATCGATTTCCATACGCTTAGATTCCTATAGAACTTGATTTGAGGACTACTTCCGCCCCACGTCTTAAGTGTTTAAAAACCCGAAGTGCAACTTGTGCCTGACTAACTGGAATGCTGGGGACAACGGGCAAGCCTGCTTTGGTTATCATTTTAAACGCCAATGCTTTTTCGTTTGCAGGTAATTTCATCAAGGCGGCAAAATAAAGGTTGGGATTTTTTACAAACTCCTTTCGCGCTTTATAGGTTTCGGCAAAATTGCGGTTATAGGCAAAAGTCTTATCAAACGTCTTTTCAGCTTTTTCAAAAAATTGATCCCGATCAAAACCACGCTTTACCCTTTTACCGTGCATTTCAACTTCTGAAGCTTTGTGTTTACTTCCTGGGGAAAGACTGACCGAATTGGAAGCATCCTTTCTACTGACAATGATGTGAATATGACTTTGATTTCCATCTTTTGCCATTCCCTGAACAATCCGCTTTCCGTTTTGTTGATGGGGTGCTTGGCGTTCCAGTTTGGCAATTTCTTTTTTTATTTTGCTAATATTTCCTTCTATTCGTCCTTCTTGAACATTTCTGATTTCATTTTTTAGCGCTAAAATTTTTGTAGCATAGGGTTGGTTTTCTTTAACCTTCAAATCGGTTCCTTTAAAGCTTCGCTGATGCTCAATTTTAGCGTAGTATTTTATATCATCAATATGGACTGGTCGCCCTTTGATCTCCCGATTGAAGCTGGAAACATAATCCTTCATCAGTTCACGGGTATATCTCTTTAAATCTTCACTACTGTTTTGAAGTTTTCGCAATTCGTATTGTGAAGGACTGACTGTAATGGAATAAAACTTAGGTTCTATTTTTTTTAATTTCGCGGTGTTTCCGTCAATTTCTTTGACCACTTCTTCAGCAGAAATTTCATCGTCATATTGATTGAAAAAGTGTTCCATATCCTGTGTTTCCAATCCTTGATTTTCTTTTTCCAAATAGCCTACAAAATCAGCGGAGCTTTGGGAATAACTATTCCCTACTTTTTGAGGTGTGATGGTGATGTACATAGCTCAAAAATTTAAAGTTGGTTGCTTTGGTTTTTCTTTTCTCGAAAACGGACTTCCTTTTTTTCTTCCGCATATTTCTTTTCTATAAGCTGTGGTTTTTGGGTTGGTTCCTCTGTTTCAAATAAAGATTGAATCATCGCCGCTGTTGGTTTGGTTTGGGTCTTTTCCACATCACGCATAATGGCGATAACGGCATTTATTCTTTTTAAAAGTTTGGCTTCGATGGTACGCCCGGTGGGGCCTAATTGTTCCTTTGGAGATATTTCATTGTAAAAGAAAAAGTCGAGCATCGTAGCCATTGCCTCGGTGTGTGATTTGAAGTATTTGCGTGAGAATGTTTGGAAACGTTTTGCAGTTTCCTTTTTAAATCTGATTCCGGTAAATGAGTCCATATTTCGCCTGTTTGTCGCAAAATCTTCCCTAAAATGGGGCGTTCACAGCCCGTTTGTCGCAAATCGTTGATTGTAAAGAAATTATAAATTATTCAAATAACTGGAAATCAGTGATTTAAAATAAAAAAGGAATCCAAAACACCGCGCAGCGTGTTACCCTCTTGCTATTCCTTTTCGTTCGCTCGCAGCGAACAAAATTCCATACAATCCGGTCAATCCCGATAGGTATCGGAACCGATTGCCATTTTCAAGGAAAATGATTTTCCGATATGTTTATATTCGATATTTAGTGCTATCGGCGAAAGTCAAAAAGTGGATAGCCCTATAAATAATTAATTGCTGAAGTACAGCTGTTTAAATATACAACTTTTGAAATAAAATTGAATTATTAGCAAAAAAAAAGACCTCTTTTTTAGAGGCCTTCAACTTTTAAAGTTTCGGTAGTTATAAAATTCCTTCATCGGCAAAACTGTAATACTCCCCTGTTGGAATTAAAATTAAATGATCCAGAATTTTGATGTCTAAAAAGTCAGCAGCCGACTTGATTTTTCTGGTTAAATTTTTATCAGCTTCACTGGGTCTTAAGGTTCCACTGGGGTGGTTATGGACTAAAATTAAAGCCACCGATAACGATTTTAAAGCAACTGCAAAAAGCAGGCGTAAATCCACTAAAGTTCCGGTTATTCCTCCGTGCGATATCTGGTAGATTCCTTTGACTTTATTGCTGTTGTTGAGCAGCAAAATTTTAAAGGATTCATAAACCGCAATGGTGTTGTGATCCCAGTTTTCAAAAACCACCCGAGCGGCGAGTGAGGAGGAGCTAATTTTAGGCCAGTGTTCCGCTTTTAATTTTGGGCGGTAACTTATCCTTATTTCATTGATACGTGTTTCCATAACTAAAAGGTTTAATATTCATTAGGCAGCATCAGCATATCATCTACAAAAAACAGCCTCAATTCATCCAGAGGTAAATCTGTTAGCTCATAATCTTGTTGAAACAGAATAGTTCCATTTCCATCGGCATAGGTGATTTGAGCTTCTTTATGCAAACGCGATTGTAATTCTTTAGAAAAGCGTTTGAAGTAAATCACTAGAAAGGAGCTTTTATGTCTCAGGCTTTTAGTAATTACAGCTGCATCAGTTATCAGCCAATAGCAGTTGCCTTCTTCGGCTAAATACTTAATACCTTCAGTGTATCGTGTTTTAAGCATCGGGATGGTATAGCAGATTTCACTTCCGCAAAACCGTTGCAGGTGCTTTTGTATTTGTTTACTTTGCGTACTCATTTTAATAGGTTTTAAAGTGGATAATTAGAGGGCGAAACTTTGAGCGGCAACGCCCTCTTTTTAGATTTAAGCTTTAGATCCCAGTAAAAGAATTTCGGAGGCTTCTACTTCGGTTACATAGCGTTTAAAGCCGTCTTTATCCTCATAGCTTCGGGATTTAAGTTTCCCGGTCAGGGCTAATTCCTTGCCTTTGGGAGCGTAGTTTTCAATAAGCTCTGCGGTCTTTCCCCAGGCAACTACGGTGTGCCATTGGGTATCCTGTACCTTTTCTCCTTTAGAATTTTTATAAAATTCATTAGTAGCCAGTGAAAAGCGAGCTACTTTTTTTCCGCTTTCCAGTGTAGTTAATGTAGGTTCTTGTCCTACGTTTCCAATTAGTTGAACTTGATTTCTGATCGTACTCATAACAGTAGTATTTAAAGATTAATTAAAATGCTGCCTAAACTCTTTAGACAGTTTGCGTTTATATTTTGAAAAATTGATTTACTTATTTTATCCTGAGCGTTTTCCTTTTTTGTTTTTGTTTGTTTTGATTCCGCTTCTTTTTGTATGTTTTGAACTGATTTCATAATGCTTGTTTTTGATTTACTTCCCTTAGTGCCTATCGCTGTTACCTTTTTTTGTTGCTGATACATTTTCAAGAGTTTGAATTAGTAAGGACATATAAAAGCGCGGCACAAGCGGTTATGCTGTCCGGCTAACTTCAAACTATTGGTATTTTGCTTTCAAAAAAAGAGAAGTACAGCGATGCTGCTCAAGGGAATTCAAAAAGGAAGTATGGGAAGTTTTAAAACGTCAGAAGTGGGATCAAAAGGAATATAATGATGCGGGATTATATTATGAAACTTTAAAAATCCACATGTTTTACAGCTTAAAAAATAGTTGATAGTTTCAAAACTTTGACATGTACATTAATGCACTGACTAAATTTATAAGTACTGAGGCATATGAGATGTTTATTTTCAATTATTTCCGTAAATCTTTCTTAAAATAATAGGCTTTATAAAACATCACCGGATTAATATAACCTCTTAATTACTATTTTTCTTGAAATAGATAGGTGCTTGACATTCAGTAGCTTTATTAAAGTTGGAAAGCCTTATTATACCTGTTATTGTATTACTACAAACAGCTCAAAAATCTACAGTTATTCCTAATTTAATCGATACTCCAATCGCTTTGAACGAGGAGATAAATCAAAGTCTCACCATTTATTAAACATTTGTTAAAACTAGTTTATTTGTTTACTAGGGCTCAGTAGTTTATTGATTTCACTTTAAGTATAGCAAAAAAAAACACGCAACGTTTTTTTTTAAAATACATCTCCTAAGAGAACAAACAATAATTTCAAAATTACATTAGAATGAAAAAATTAGTATTGACATTAGCAATGATTGCAGGCTTAACAAGTTGTAATAACGACGATGATAGCATAATTGACCCGCCTGAAGCTGATACAAAAGAGTATACACTGAGTGAAAAAAGTGATTCCGGAGTAAGTGGTACCGTAACCTTTACAAAAAATGATGATGGGTCCACTACTGTAGCTTTTGAACTTGAAGGTACAGAGGATGGTAATACGCATCCTGCGCATATTCACTTTGGCAATGCGGCAGATGGCGGAGAAATTGCCATTTCACTGGAAGCTGTTGATGGTGAAACTGGAATGAGTACTACTGACATCACAGAACTTGAAGACGGTACGGAAGTCACCTATGAAGAGCTTATCGAGTTTGACGGATACATTAACGTTCATCTGAGTGCGGATGAATTAGAAACAATTGTTGCTCAAACAGATATAGGTGAAAATGAACTAACCGGTGAATCTGAATCCTACGATCTTGCTGAAGCTGATATTGAGGGAGTTAGTGGTACTGCTACCTTTGAAGAGCGTGAAAATGGTGAAACTTTGGTTACCATTATGCTTGAAGGTACCGAAGAAGGTAATACACACCCTGCACATATTCATGCAGGTTCTGTAGAAGACGCTCCGGGAGCCATCATTATTACCTTTAATCCGGTGAATGGTTCAACCGGTCTAAGTGTTACTAACATAGCTGTAACCGATGATACTGAAGAAGAAGAAGGTGAAGCAATTACTTATGAAGATCTAATTGATTTTGATGGGTATATCAATGTTCACGAAAGTGAAGATAATTTGGAGACTTTAGCTGCACAAGGAAATATAGGTGTCAACGCTACAGAGGACTAGTCAACAAACTGTTTTATTAAACTAAGAGGCTGCCTTTTCAGGCAGCCTCTTTACTTTTGAACATAGATAAAATTAAGGGTTTGTTCCCTTTAATTAACCCGTAACAGGAAAAGCTTAAAATCAAATTATTATTTAAGCTACCTTTTAAATTAACTTCTTTTATCAGGTGCTATGGCAGAACTTTCAGCTGCAATTCTTACCAAGTTTTAATTATTGCTTTTGCTGAAAGCTAACTCAAAATAGTTGTGCGACCGTTAAAAAATAAAATAAGACGGAATGAAGATTCCGCTTAACATACTTTATAGAAATAATCTCTGAAGGTGTTATTCCTTCATTTGAAAAAGAAGATCCCCCTTTCTACAAGATTGAAGTATATTGATCTCCCTCTTTAGATTTAAATTAAACAACCGAAAACGAGAATTTTGTATCTTTGATAAAAAGCTGATAAAATGGATTTGCAAACAAGAAAATTAGAGCTTATTCAAGAATTTTTAAAAATTCAAAGTGAAGATGTTATCTCACGTCTGGAAAAGATTTTAAGGAAAGAAAACAAAGAGTTTGGACATGAGTATTTTAAGCCAATGACAATTGAAGAGTTTAATTCTAGAATTGACCAATCTATGGAAGATTCAAAAAATGGTCGATTAATCGAAGCAAGTGAATTAAAAGCCGAAATTGATAAATGGAATTAAATTTATTTTGGACTGATTTTTCTCAAAAAGAGCTCGAAAAAATCTATGAATATTATCGAGAAAACGCAGAAGTAAGAGTTGCTAAAAACCTCGTTAACGGAATTTATAATGAAACGCTAAAATTAAAAAATCAGCCGAGAATCGGACAAGAAGAAGAATTTTTAGAGAACAGAAAACAAGAATTTAGATATTTAGTTTATAAAAATTATAAAGTCATTTATTGGATTAACGAAAAAGAAAACCGAATTGAAATAAATGATGTTTTCGATACTCGACAAAATCCAACAAAAATAAAACGAACGAAATAAAGCAAGTTGCCAGTCGACTAGCGTGGAAGAACTTCCCTTCTAAGCCCTCACAGAAACGTGCGTAAGAGTCTCCCCTTACACGGCTCTTATTATCCAACCTTATGGGCATATTCCTAGTTGCCAATTTTCTTTTCTGAAGATTTAAGTACAAATAACTATAATCTAGTAATTTCGATGTGGCGTAAAATTTCAAATGTTTAGATTAAATGTTTAATTTGTAAAAATTTCATTATCATTTAGAGGATAGTATTTTAAAACTCCCTTTCTCCATAGTGGTTTTTTTATAGGGTTGGCTCCTTATAGATGAGATTCATTGAACCACTTTATAAAAGTTTTCATTTCATTAGGAAGCATATGGGAAGGCGGAGCTTCAAAATGAATCTTCTTCCTGCCCCAGCTACCGGATACGATCTGCATCGGTTCGGATTGCTTACGCCATTGCCCGGTATTAATGCGTTTAGCACTCGCTAATAGCGTTCTGTGCCATTCAAACAATACCAGGTCTGTCAAAGGTTCTGCAAAATTTTGCCTAACCCGCACCATCAACTCTCCCACACCCCGCGCCATTGGATCTTTAACGGATTTTGAGTACCGTAGCCCAAATTGTTCCGTATGGAGACATCACATCTTCCTGGCTCAGATACTCTCCCTCAATTCCTGAAGTTTTCACTGCCTCAGCAACCATTAGCGATAAGATAGCTTTCATTTGCATCGTATCTGAAAGTCCTTCCAATATACCATTAACGCGACCAGCCCTTTGGCTGAATTTAAAGAGCTTCTCTTCAATTTCAGTTGTTGTATACTTAAAATTTGGCCAGTCTTCGTATTCCCAATTATACATGATGAGCCGATTAAACTAATTAATTGGCTCAAGTATAGTAAAAATTTGAGCCGATTAGCACTTCTAATCGGCTCAAAGCTTTATTATGGGTTGTCTATTTATAAGAAACCGCTTATGAGTTTAGACTTGAAGTATCTATAGTTAAGATCCTGCCCTAATATATTAAACTTAAACGATTAACTTAATTATTCTACGGCATTGCTAACCCTTTTTACTGGTTTGCATATCAAGAGGTTTCAGATAGTATTTTAATTCACTAAATTGGTTAGCATTTCTGAACTTCAGAAATTTAAACCGAAAATTATGAGTACAATAAAAACTTCCGTAAATCGTCGTTCTTTTCTTAAAACCTCAGCTTTAGCCAGTGGCGGTATGCTATTAAGTTTCAATTGGCTCTTGCATTCTAACACCAAAGCGATTACTGAAGAACAAATTCCTGAAGGATGGTTTGAAATGAATGCCTATTTAAAAATAGCTACAGATGGGACAGTGACAATAATGGCTCCCAATCCAGAATTTGGTCAAAATGTATTAACATCCTTACCTATGATTGTTGCTGAGGAATTAGACGTCGACTGGGATCAAGTTGTTGTAGAGCAAGCCCCTTTTCGTACCGATTTATATACGAGACAATTTGCTGGTGGCAGTCAATCTGTACGGCAAGGCTATAATGCCTTACGTACAGCGGGAGCAACAGCACGCCAGATGCTAATTAATGCCACTGCCAAAGTCTGGAATGTTTCAGCTTCAGAAATTACAATCAAAAAAGGCATTTTAAAGCATACATCCGGTAAAACAAGTACTTATGGCGAAATGGCTGAAGCAGCATCGCAAGAAAAAGTTCCAGAGTCTGTAGAATTAAAAAATACCGAAGATTTTACGATCATAAGCAGCTCTAAAAAGAATGTTGCTTTACCAGACATTGTAAGCGGAAAACCCTTATTTGGAATGGATTATAAGGTTCCGGGAATGAAGTATGCAACCATAGCACATCCTCCTGCATTTGGACTTAAATTGAAATCTTACGACGGTACGGAAGCTTTAAAAATGCCTGGAATAACTGCTATTTTTGATATTGACATTTACAATGAAGGCTATGAGTTAAACATCTTTGACACCGCTACCTTTCCCAATCTAGTGGTAGTGGTAGGCGATTCTACCTGGCAAGTTATGCAAGCAAAAAAAGCATTAAAACTGGAGTGGGAACCCTTTGAAGAACATACGCTTAAACTCAATGTCTTTGGCAATAAATCGACTCAGGTAGTTCCGGCAGGATTGGAGAGTTCTGAAGATCACTTGGAACAGATGGATGCTAAATCTAAAGAACCTGGTACTGTAGTACGCAAAGATGGTGATCCTGAAACAGCTTTTAAAAATGCCGCTAAGGTTATTGAAAGTACGTATACCGCTCCTTTTTTGGCACATAATGCCATGGAACCGGTAAACTTTTTTGCTCACGTTACTGAAGATAAAGCAATATTAGCCGGTCCTTTACAGGCTCCCGAACTTACAGAGCCTACGGTTGCCGCACGGCTAGGAATGAGTAAAGATCAAATTGAAATTATTATGACCCGTATGGGTGGTGGTTTTGGCAGACGGGCATATTCTCACGAGGTCGTTGAAGCTGCTGTAATTTCTCAAAAAATAAAAAATCCGGTCAAGTTGGTGTATACCCGCGAGGACGATATGACTTACGGCATTTACCGTCCTGCCTACCACGCTACTTTTAGAGCAGCTTTGGATGAAAATAATAAAATGGTTGCCTACCACATAAAAACAGGCGGTATACCTGAGAGTCCGCTGCATGCAAACCGTTTCCCGGCAGGAGCGGTTGACAATTATCTAGCTGAAAGCTGGCAAATTAATTCAAATATTACCATCGGAGCTTTTAGAGCTCCGCGTTCTAATTTTATGGGCGGTTCTGAACAGGCGTTTCTGGACGAGGTTGCTGTTGCCGCCGGTAAGGATCCTATTGCATTTAGACTAGAATTGTTTGAAAAAGCAAAAACAGGTCCGGTAGGCAAAGACAATGATTACGAAGCAGATCGCTTTATAGCGCTACTTGAATTGTTACGTGATAAATCAAACTGGGAAATTTCAAAACCCGGTGTTCATCGGGGTGTTGCGGCCTACTACTGCCACAACAGTTACGTAGGTCATGTAGTTGATTTAAAAAACGAAAATGAAAAATTAGTTTTTGATAAAGTGTATAGTGCTGTAGACTGTGGCATTGTTATCAATAAGGATGCTGCACGAAATATGGTGGAAGGCGCGGTTACCGATGGTTTGGGAAATGCGATGTTTGGCAAAATGAATTTTAAAGACGGTGTGCCACAGAAAAGTAATTTTTACAATTACAGATTGATACGTATGCCGGAAGCTCCTAAAGATATTGAAGTGCATTTTGTTGAAAATGGTAAAAACCCTACTGGTTTAGGAGAGCCCCCGTTCCCTCCTATTTTTGCCGCGTATACTAATGCATTGTCCCGGGCAAAAAATAAACGACACTACAACCATCCTTTCGAGGAAGAAATGTTGTAAACTCCTTTAGAAAAGTTATTAATGACTCACGAGTTTAAAAAAATTATTGAAACCTCTTATCAATATTTCAAGCAGAATAAGGCTGCTGTTTTAGCTACAGTAGTTCATTTAGAGGGATCTTCTTACCGCAAACCAGGAGTTAGAATGTTAATCTCTGAAAAAGGAGAAATGACCGGTGCTGTCAGCGGTGGTTGTGTAGAAAAGGAAATTTATTTTCAAGCTGCAACTGTTTTTAGAACCGGTAAGGCAAAGATGATGACTTATGACGGACGTTATCGATTAGGTTGCGAGGGGATTTTGTATATTCTGATTGAGCCCTTTTTTACAGATGAAGCTCAATTTAAGAAAATCCTATCGGCTATAAATAATAGAGTCATCATCAAGATTTATGTTACCTACACCTTAGATACAGAAACCTACTCCAATGAATTAGGATCAATATTTACACTAAAAGACAGAAACTCTATTTCAGAAGCTTCTATTAACGGGCAATCCCCAATATTGAAAATGTTTATTCAGGAGTTGTCGCCGCTTTTCCAGCTGTTCATAATAGGTTCGGAACATGACGCCGTCCAACTGGCATTAATCGGTTCTTATATGGGATGGAAGGTCACTCTTATCGCATCACCAAAAGATCCAAGAAATAAGAGTCACTTTCCCGGTGTTGAGTCTGTAAAACATCTAAATCCCATTGATACTAAAATATTAGAAATAGATGATAATTCTGCAGTAGTACTGATGAATCATAATTATGCTACAGACTTAAATTTTCTTTATAATCTAGCAGAAACCACCCCCCTTTATATTGGGCTACTCGGTTCTGTCAAAAGAAGAGAAAAGTTAATAAATGAACTCATAGAAGTTCATTCTGAAAAGGCAGACCGTATTATTGATAAATTATATGGTCCAGCGGGATTAGATATTTCTGCAATAACACCACAAGAAATTGCAAATGCCATTATTAGCGAAATAATAGCGGTTGCAAGAAATAAAGCGGTAAATTCTTTGAGAAACCAATCAGAAAAAATTAGTTTCTAGGCAAATGATAAAGATTTAGAATATTATTTGATATACGTAATGGTTTACATTAAAATGATAATTATAGAACCGCTGCTTTCTACTATTATTGCGGCGTAAACCAATGAGTCATCTCCAGCAAAAAATAAGGGTTTTACAACCATCCGGTTTTAGAAACTCAGACCCAGTTTAATTTACAGACCCGACCCTTACTGACCCGTTGGCGGATCTTTTTTAGTTCATTTTCTTAAAAATTATGGGCATCGTTTCTTCATCAATCCCATTCAAATCAATTAATTTTAAAGACCTCACCCTTTTTAAGGTTTGCGTTTTATACTTTTTAAAATGTGGTGTTTCCCAATGTGCTTTGTATGCGTTACTATCTGCATAGATATCTAATAATAGTTCAATTTCAGTGGGTTTTCCTTTTTGATACCTAGGATAAATTGAAATCACACCGGGTTACAATTTGACGGAGACTTTAGACTCTTCCTTAAGTATTGATTTATAATCATCTAGAAAGGCAGGTTCAATCTCAATTTCAGCCATTCGAATCATCATTTTATCCACCTCAAGATTTTGACTATATCCAACCTCTTTTCTACAGGAAATACTTAGAAGGGTAACTAAAATGAGACTTACTTTATTCAGGTGCAGTTCTTCTAATTGGGTTATTCAGAATTATCAGGAGCGTAAGCACCGGTTTTAAGCCAGGTTACCCAAGCTTCTTTAAATTCTTTATGACTCATTGGCGGCAAGGATAGCCCTTCAGCGGGATGCCAACCAGCCTTTACTAAAGTATCTTCAGCATGTGCAATTAAATCTTTAATGGATTTATTTCCATTTTTAGATTTGTCGATTAATTGTTTAGCCAATTCATTAGCGGTTCTTCCTTGAAAGATCATTTTCATATCCGCGGGTGGCAAATGCCATTCGGGATTTCCCGGGGGAGCATGTATACCGGGTGTATTTTCATTTTGATGGCAATTGGCACATTTCATTGCATATACCCCTTTTCCGTCTTCACCGCGTTGTGGTGACATGCCATGTAAATGACTGTCATCACCCTGTAGCGGAATATCTCCCGAAGGATGGCAATTCATACAGCGTGGATGCATCAATACAGAGTAGACTTTCTTAAAGGCTTCCTTAGAAACTACACTGTCTTTTTTAAGGCTTGAAAGTTCTATATAGTCTTCAGTTGAAAAATTCTTTTCAGACATTCCTACTGAAATGCCTACTACCAAAAGAATTAGAAAAACCCCTCCTACAGTACTTAAAATTTTTCCTTGATTTTTAGGTTTAAATGGATTCATAATTTCTAATTGAACGATTATTAAGTACTGCTTTTATTAATTTCTGCGGCAACATGAATCGCCTTACGAATTCTGGAATAGGTTCCACAACGGCAAATATTACCTGCCATCGCCAGATCTATATCCTCATCGGTTGGATTGGGATTCTCCTTTAACAATACTGCTGCAGACATAATCTGACCGCTATGACAATACCCACATTGTGGTACGTCTACTTCCGTCCAGGCTTGTTGTACGGGATGATCGTTATTTTCTGCCAGACCTTCGATCGTGACTACCTTTTTGTTTTCAGCGCGCTTAACTTTTGTAACACAAGAGCGCACGGCTTCGCCCTCAAGATGTACAACACACGCCCCACACTGTGCCACACCACATCCATACTTTGTACCCGGCAGATCTAAATGATCTCGCAATACCCATAGAAGAGGTGTTTCGGGATCAACATCTACCTGCAGATCTTTTTCATTAACGTTTAGTGAAATCATAGTGTATATTTTAAGCTGTTCAATTCTATTAAAGATACTAAATACCTATATATATTATTTTTTTGATAAATAGGTTTCTTTTGTAACCACATCAAACCACTGAGTAGGCCCTTCTGACCTATCCGTAATTGCAATCTGAACAAAAGCTTCGGTATCACTTGCGCCGTGCCAATGCGGCGTATTTGGAGGGCATTTCACGGCATCCCCTTTTTTCAAGATGCGTTTAGGACTTCCTTTTTCCTGATAAAAACCGGTGCCAGAAATTGAAATAATGATCTGACCCGTAGGATGCTGGTGCCAAAAAGTACGTGCACCGGGCTCAAAAGTCACTACGCCTGCAGCAGTTGTATTCACCTCATCTGCTGTTATTAGTGAAATGAGATATGCATTACCTGTAAATACAGGATTGTCTAATTTTTCTCCTCTGGGGAATATTAAATTTTCGATTTCGCTTAATGCGGAAGAAGGCGTCGGCTCCTTGCTATCGGTAAGTGCTGCTAGAAGCAATTTACCTATATAAGCCTTTTCCGGTCCTGCTTGAGTTTCTACCATCTCAATAATTTGTTTCATTTGAGTTTCAGTAACTCCTTGTTTAATCGCAATACCTATATGTCCGCGTGCCATGGGGTCGAGGTCGCCCATTGTTAACAATGCACCTACTGTTGCAATTTCACGCTCCTTGTAACTAAGTACTCCTCGTTTAAAGATATCTGCAAAAAGATGTTCTTTAAGAAAAACCTCAATCACAGGAACTGTTTTAGCGTAGCCCGCCATAGGTCTGTTATTAATTCCGGTTAAATCAGCAAGAACTTCTTTCCCTATTTCATATTTATTTCCCGCATTCAAATCAGTTGCTGCCGGCCCCTCTTTATCCTGAATACTTTTATCTTTTCGCTGTTGAAGAACTTCAGTCAATGTATTTATGGCCATTAGGCTTCTGGGAAAACCACAATAAGCGTAGAGGTGTACTAATTCTTCCTTTACCTGATTTATGGTCATCCCAAAATCAAGACCTCTATGTAATGCTTTATTAAGCAATGGAGTATCACCCTTTGCTGTAGCGATTGCTATTGAGGCAATCCCTTGTTCAACAGGACTAAGTTCATCTTTAGATTGTGCATATGCAGAACCAAATGATAAGCTGTAAAAGGTTAGCATACTTATTACAATTAAAAGGGTTGACTGTTTTACATTATTTTTTTTCATGATTTTTTTTTAGAAGTCGATTTTAGCCAGCCAATCATCTAACTTTTCTTCTACTTGTTCTGCTTTTTCTCCTTCCATAACAAAGAGGATCCCGTCCCGTTCTATGCCGCCTTCTACTGAAAATGCTTCCAATATTTTAGAATTAGGACACAATTCATTAATCGTTCTTATGGTGCTTCCCAAACCGTATCCGGCATTGGTATTAAAGGGTATAATGGTTTTACCTGAAAGATTATATTCTGTCAAAAAACTTTTTATAGGTGGTGGGAGTTGCATTCCCCAGGTGGGAAACCCTATAAAAACCGTATCATAATGATCCAGATTATTAATTTTAGTTTGTAAAGGAGGTAAAAAACCGGTTTCGTTTTCTTCTGCTACCTGAGCTACAATTTCCTGATAGTTCTCAGGGTAAGGGTCTTGTAGTTCTATAGCAGTCATTTCACCACCGGTTTTTTTCTGTATCATTTGAGCTACCGCCCGGGTATTATTTGTTCGTGACACATAAACAATCAAAATATGCTGTGCTTTATTTTCTATAGGTTTTCCCAAAGGATTATCTGCCTGGCCCATACAGGAAACAGATAATAAAATTGTTAGTAAAACTATATATCTCATTATTTTTTTATTCTCCGGGTTGTCTTGTTAACAGTTTCACAAACGACAAGTTCGCCAGCTTCCAGCCACTTTCTTCTTTTACATAAACCTCAGTTACCATAAAAGGATTAGTTACTTCATTACCTCCTACTTCAGCTAAAAGTGTAATTTGATTCAAAAGAATTGCCGTATCACCGATTACATCAACTGATACACTATGAACGTCTGCTTTTTTATACCAGATTCCTCCACTACCTATAATTGCTAATTCGCGATCTGTACCCCAACTGCCGCCCATATGTACAAACTGAGCTTGAGGGTGAAAAAAATCTTTAAGTTCACTTACATTTTTATCTGCCATCCATTGCCATTTGTTTGCGGATAGCTCTTTAATTTTAGATTCGGTATCCTGTGCATGTAATTGAATGGTCATTAAAACCATTAAGACCAAAATCACATTCTTTACAACTTTTAAGTGTTTCATAATTTTAATTTTTAATGAACGATTTTATGAGTATCACGAACGCTACTAAACGTTAAGTCAAGCAGCTTCCAGGCATCATTCTGCATTTGATAAACTTCAGTTACTGTAAACTCGGTTGAAACATCATCGCCTCGCACGTGAGCCACAAGTGTAATACGGTTCCAGACGATTGCGGTTTCTCCAAATACTTTTACAACAGTATTGTGAACATCTGCTTGCTTGTACCAGATACTCCCGCTTTCTATGATCTCTAATTCTCTTTTCTTGTCCCAAGAGCCGCTCATATGCACAAAACGAGCATCATCATCAAATAAGTTTTTAAGCTTATCTACACCTTTATCTGCCATCCACTGCCATTTATTCATGGAAAGTTCTTTAACCTGTTTTGCTACATCACTATCCTGTGAAAAGCCTACCTGAGTAAAGAGGAACATAAAAAATCCTACTATTTTATATGTGTTTTTCATTCTATTCTATTTTAAAGTCAATTAATTTTCTATCATTTTTTGCATTTGCTCTGGGTAGCGTGCACCCTGAATATCAATTGTATTCAGCACATTTTCAATTTTTTCTAAATGCGCTGTTTCTAATTTAATGGCTTCACTCCCTATATTTTCTTTTAAGCGATGCAATTTTGTCGTACCAGGAATGGGTACGATCCAAGGTTTTTGCTCAAGCAGCCAGGCAAGAGCTACTTGTGCAGAAGTAGCTTCTTTTTCTTTTGCAATTTTTCCTAATAATTCTACTAAAGCCTGATTGGCTTTTCTATTTTCTTCATTAAACCGCGGAACACTATTTCTAAAGTCGTTTTCACTAAACTTCGTTTTATCATCAATTTTTCCGGTTAGAAAACCCTTTCCTAGAGGACTAAAGGGAACTAAACCAATACCCAATTCTTCTAAGGTAGGAATAATTTCTTGCTCGGGTTCTCGCCACCAAAGCGAATTGTAAAGCAGCAACGGGTTGAACAGCGTGTGCCTTTCTGATGGTGCTTGCTCCCGCTTCAGACAAACCAAAATGTTTTACTTTTCCTTCTGCAATAAGATCTTTAACAGTACCAGCCACCTCTTCGATGGGCACATTAGGATCTACACGATGCTGATAAAACAGATCTATCACATCTGTATTCAATCTTTTTAAAGAAGCCTCTGAAACTTCGCGTATGCGCTCTGGCCGGCTATCTAAACCCTTACCAGGAATACCTTCTTTAAAACCAAATTTAGTCGCGATCACCACCTTTTTACGGAAAGGCTCTAATGCTTCACCTAAGAGCTTTTCATTTTCAAATGGCCCATAGGCTTCTGCTGTATCAAAAAACGTAACACCTTTATCATAAGCATCTCGTATCAATTTTAGAGCAAGACTTTTTTCAGTAGCAGGGCCGTAACCAAAACTAAGCCCCATACATCCCAATCCTAAAGCCGAAACTTTTAGACCACTTTTTCCCAATTCTCGATTTTTCATAGCTTTTTATTTTGTTCCTTACAAAGTTCAATTACTTTACCGCTCTTGGTTGTATATAAATTACTTCCTTTATTACCATTTTTACCGTTTGCAGCGTGAGTTCCAAAATTCTTAAAACCAGTTCGGTATATTTGCTGGTAAACAATGGCATTTGGTTTATGAAAGACATTCTGAAAGTAGAAACGATATCACAGTATAATGCATTAAAGGATATTCCTAACAGGCACCCGTTAATTACATGTTTTGATAGTGCCGATGCAAAACCCTTAAAAAGCGGAAAATTCAACTTTGGTTTTTATGCTATTTTTCTAAAGGGTGTAAACTGTGGAGAATTACAATACGGGCGCAATACCTATGATTATGAAGCGGGCACTTTAGTCTTTATGGGGCCGGGACAAGCGGTTGAAATCAAAACTCAAAAGGATTACAATCCTAAAGGTAATGCCTTACTCTTTCACGCTGATTTTATTAAAGGAACTCCCCTTGCCTCTAAAATTCATTCCTTTACATTTTTTTCCTACGAACTTAACGAAGCACTTCACATTTCTGAAAAGGAGCAACATATCGTAAAGGATCTCTTTTCTAAAATAGATTATGAACTAGAACAGTCTATAGATAAACACAGTAAACAGATCGTATGTAATACCATAGAGTTACTTCTAAATTATTGTGAGCGCTTTTATGAGCGCCAGTTTATCACCCGAGAAGTTTTAAGCCAAGGTGTTGTTTCAAACTTTGAACGCATGCTTCATGCTTACTTCAATTCTGAAAAGCCACAAAAAATCGGACTTCCTTCTGTATCTTATTTTGCTGAAGAATTGAATTTATCTGCAAATTATCTGGGTGATCTCATCAAAAAAGAAACCGGAAAATCTGCTATAGATCACATTCACTTAAAATTAATTGACCTCGCAAAAGACCGCATTTTTGATGGTGATAAATCTATAAGTCAAGTCGCTTATGAACTGGGGTTTAAATATCCACAGCATTTTAATAGGTTATTTAAGAAAAATACCGGATATACACCTAGCGCTTATAGGAATTTAAATTAATAGGTTTTAATCTAATGCATTAAATTCCTTAAAAACTATTATTCCTGAATTTCAGATCTAATTGAACTAAAAACGAAATTTAAAATCTTATTATCCCAACTTTTCCCTCAATACATCTATATCATTTGAAATTTTAGAATCTATGACTCTGGCATAAATCTGTGTTGTAGCTATTTTGTGATGCCCTAAGATTTTAGAAACCGTTTCTATTGGAACTCCATTTGCCAGAGTTACTGTCGTTGCAAAAGTGTGCCTGGCCGTATGAAAACTTAGTTTCTTTTTGATTTTCAGTTTAATAGCTATCTCTTTCAAATATTGATTTATTTTCTGATTAGAATAGACGGGTAATAGTAAATCACTATTAATAACTCTTGGATGATTTTTATAGAAATCTAAAATGATCTCAGCCTCATTCAAGAGCGGTATTCTCACTTGAGTATTAGTTTTTAATCGTCGGGTATAAATCCACTTTTTACCATCTATACCTATTTGTAAATTATCCTTTTTTAATGATTTTGTATCTGCAAAGGCTAAACCTGTGTAGCAGGCAAATACAAAAATGTCTCTAGTGGTGGTGTGTGTTACTTTATTAAAAGTTGCATTTTTCAACTTACTCAAGTCTTGCTTGTTGAGATAAATCATATCTACCTTATCAAAGCGAAGTTTAAACCGTAAAGTCGGATTCTTTTCAATCCAATCCAAATCTACAGCTAACCGCATTACTTTTTTAAAACGCTCCATATGCTTCATTACTCCATTATTATTTAAAGAAGCTTTAGCTCTTAAGAACCTTTCAAAGCCTAGTGTAAATTCATAATCGATATGTTTTAGATATAAGTCTGAAACTTTCAGACTACTTTTTAAATATTCCTTTAAGTAACTTTCTGTAGTGTTATAATTTTTAAGAGTCCCATACTTTAGTACGCTCTTCATATTAAGATTATGATAATCCAAGAGAGAAATGAGAGTATTATGAGTTTTGTCAATACCTAGAAATCTATTCTTTATGATTTCAGCATCTATAATTTGCTCATCCCGTAATAGCTCTTCATAGATATTATACAATTTAGAACGAACATCGTCGATTTTACGATTTACCTGTTGTGATTCAATACTCGTTCCTATCATTTTGCAAGCAGTCTGATTCCACTTTTCTGTATGTAGGGCTCGTTTTAGGCTAACTTCTTTTGATTTACCATTTACGGTAATACGAGTGTAAATAAGGGCTTGATCTGGCTGGTTTTTCTTTTTTCGAATGAAAAAAGAGATAGAGAATGTTTGAGTAGTACGCATCGTAGTATACTGTTTAAATGAAACAATGATTAAATACGAAAGTCAAACTACCTTATTTGCTGAAAAGCAAATTCAATACGTAATATACAAAAAATGAACTCACGATTAACTCACGATTTGTATCTAAAACTCACGATTAGCTCACGATTTAAATATGGTTAATTGTGTTAAATTGAAGCACAAAAAAAGGGTAACTATATGTTTATCATATAATTACCCTTTTGAATAACATATTTTAATATGTTAAAAAGTCGGGGTGGCAGGATTCGAACCTGCGACCTCCTGCTCCCAAAGCAGGCGCGATGACCGGGCTACGCTACACCCCGATGGTGTATTTAAATTCAGTAGCGGAGAGACAGGGATTCGAACCCTGGCGACGGTTACCCGTCGACAGATTAGCAATCTGCTCCATTACCACTCTGGCACCTCTCCTAAAGAACGCTGCGTATCTCTCGAAACGCGGGTGCAAATATATATCTAAGTTTTGGATCAGCCAAAGGTTTTTTATGAATTTCTGTAACTTTTTTTCAATCTTTTTTTAACTATCTGAAAACAAGAAAATCACAAAAACTTTATTCAGGATATTCAATTCGCAAATGATAGATATTATTGAGTTTTGACTTCAATACTTTTTTGATAACCTGTATTTCCTTAAAAGTAATAGTCGCATTCAGAAACTGATTTTCGTCCATTTGTTTATTGATGATCTTTTCAACAAAAGAATCTATCAATACAGACGTTGGATTCTTCAAACTCTTGCTGGCAGCTTCCACACTATCAGCCATCATTAAAATGGCTGTTTCTTTGCTAAAAGGCAAGGGTCCGGGATAGCTAAAATCTTCAATATTCACATCTTCATCCTGTTCCTGAGCTTTCTTATAAAAATAATAAACAGTGCTGGTACCATGATGCGTTCTTATAAAGTCTATAACGCGATCCGGAAGGTTATTTTTCCGTGCGATTTCAATACCATTGATAACATGATCAATTATGATACGTGCACTCTCTCGAGGAGAAAGGTCTTCGTGTGTATTAATCCCTGTTGATTGATTTTCGGTGAAATCTGTAGGATTAACCATTTTGCCGATATCATGGTACAAAGCCCCTACTCGTACAAGCATAGAATTAGCTCCTATTTCATTTGCTGCAGCTTCTGCGAGGTTAGCTACGTTTAAACTATGATGAAACGTTCCTGGGGCTTTATTTGCCAGATCTTTTAAAAGCTTTGAATTGGTATCTGTAAGTTCTAATAAAGAAAGATCACTCACCAAACCAAAAATCTTTTCGTAAGCATAAATCAAAGGTTGTACAAAAAGTGTTGCAAGTCCGGTGATGATAAACGTACTGAAGGTTTCCCACTCCAGATTTTCTACCGTGCCTTCATGAATTATATGAAAAGCAAAATAGCCGATGATATAAATGAACGTAATCTGACCCACCGAAATAAACAAGTTAGCACGCTTATAGAGCTCAGAAATGGTTAGTATCGTTACAATACCCGCTATAACCTGCAGGAACATATACTCTGAAGTATTAGGCACGATAAAGCCTAAAAGTAAAATCGTTATCACATGGGTAAAAAGGCCCAACCGGGAATCAAAAAACGCTTTGATCACTAACGGCAGAATACATAAAGGAACTACATAAACATAATTTGCATCATACTTTACAATTAGCGTTGTAAACAATACCATCAAGATGATATTAAAGAAGATAAAAGTGACTTTGGTATTATTTTCAAAAACTAACTCTCGGTAAGTTTTTATAAACAGTAATAGCATGGTTAGTGCTACCGAAACCAAAAGCACATAGCCAAAAACTACCCAATTGTATTTACTGGCTGTCCATGTTTGAGATTCATATTCTGCTTGAAGTGATTTTAGAATTTGATACGTACTTTGCTCTACGATCTCGCCTTTGGCGACAATACGACTTCCTTTATTCACTACACCTTTAGTAGGAGCTATTTTGCTCATTTCAGCATTAAGCTCTTTATTGGTGAGTTTTTCATCATAGGTGACGTTTGGCTGCACAACATCAAAAAACAATTCTTTAAACCGGTTAACAGCTTGTACATAGGGACCATTAACCAACTTTCTATTGATGAGTGCTGTGATTTCATCCGTAGTGTTTAGATTTTCAATTGAAGTTTCCTCTATTTCATTTCCGCGCCGTAAATAAATTTTTCGGCCTTCTTGAAAAGCTGTTAAATCATTAACGACACCGTACTTGTAGATTTCATCTATAATTTTTAAACCAAAAGCTTTCAGTTCACGCTGTCTGTCTCTAAAAATTGAATCGGTAAAAACTGAGGCAAACTGATTTTCATAAGCAGCTTTAGCTTCATTAGCAATATCATGATCGTATATAAAATAGGGAATAATATTGTTCTCCACTTCTGCCTTTTCCTGATCTAGCTGATCCTGACTTTTTAAAATAGCAAAATCTACCGGAGCATATAAATTATCATACTGCCAGGGTTTATTCTGCTGAAAATCAAACTGAAATTTTCCGCTCTTCGGAAAAAGATATACGATAAGAATTGTGCTTACAATACAAAGCAAAACCTTATATATAGAACCTTGATTTTTATAGAATCGGTTTAAAATAGTACTCATAAAAAAGCTGTGAAACAGTATTAATACAATTCAAAAAAACTGTTTCCAAGCGTTTTAAAACCTGAGCAACAGAATATTGAAGGTATTCTGGTAAAAGTAAATAACCTTATGATAAAATCATGAGGTCTTAACAATGATAAAACCTTTGACTTCGAGGTTTGCTCCGAAGCATTTAAATCTCGATTATCTAGTAAAAGTACTAAAATTAAACGGGACGTTTACGCTGTTAAGCATAGGCTAAAATATAACGTTTTCGTTAGTATTTGCTTAAGTTTGTATCACACAAAAAATTACATTATGCAAAAAGAAATTGTCATTGTCTCGGCTGTTAGAACGCCAATAGGAAGCTTTTTAGGATGTCTGTCATCCTTAACTGCTGTTACGCTGGGAACAACAGCTATAAAAGGAGCTTTAAAGAAAATCAACCTCGACCCTAACCTTGTCAATGAAGTTTTTATGGGTAATGTAGTACAGGCCGGTGTTGGTCAGGCTCCTGCGAGACAGGCGGCTTTAGGTGCAGGTATACCCAATTCGGTGCCTTGTACTACGGTAAATAAAGTTTGCGCTTCTGGGATGAAAGCGGTGATGTTTGCTGCACAATCTATCGCATTAGGTGATAACGAAATTGTAATTGCAGGTGGGATGGAAAGTATGAGTCAAATTCCGCATTATGTACATATGCGCAACGGACAAAAATTTGGTCCTGCAACACTTATTGACGGCATGCAAAAAGATGGACTCGTTGATGCTTATGACGGAAATGCAATGGGAGTTTGTGCAGATCTTTGCGCGAAGGAGTATGAATTTTCACGTGAAGATCAAGACGCGTTCGCTATAGAAAGTTACAAGCGTTCTGCTGCTGCCTGGGAAGCTGGTAAATTTAATGATGAAGTAATCCCGGTTGAAGTGCCACAGCGACGAGGAGAGCCTCTTGTAATTAAAGAAGATGAAGAGTTCAAGAATGTGCGCATAGATAAAATTTCAAGTTTACGCCCTGCATTTTCTAAAGATGGTACAGTGACTGCTGCCAATGCTTCTACGATCAATGATGGTGCTGGAGCTGTTATTTTAATGACTAAAGAAAAAGCGGAAGAATTAGGTTTAGAAATTCTGTGTACTATAAAAAGTTATGCCGATGCTGCTACAGAACCTGAATGGTTTACTACAGCTCCTTCTAAAGCTTTACCGAAAGCTCTGGCAAAAGCTGGTGTTTCTCAAGATGAGATTGACTTCTTTGAATTTAATGAAGCATTCTCTGTTGTAGGTCTTGCTAATATGAAAATTCTAGGCCTTTCTTCTAAAAATGTAAACGTAAATGGAGGAGCTGTTTCTTTAGGTCATCCCTTAGGTTGCAGTGGTGTGCGTATTTTAATCACCTTAATAAATGTACTTAAACAACAACATGCAAAATTAGGTGCTGCAGCAATTTGTAATGGCGGCGGCGGCGCATCTGCAATGGTAATTTCAAGATAAATTCACGAGCATTTGTATCTCGCTTTGTGAGTAAAAATCATTTGAATTACTTTTACCAAAATTTCAAAACCGCCTGATGAACTACGGCATTTGCCCATTAAGTATTGTACCGATACGTTTAGAACCTGCTGATGCAGCAGAGATGGTTAATCAAGTACTTTATGGTGAACATTTTAAGGTGCTTGAAATTCGTAAAAAATGGAGTCGTATTCGTCTTGCTCATGACAAATATGAGGGCTGGATAGATAACAAGCAGTATAAAGAAATTACTGAAGAAAACTATTCTACTGCTGAAGAACGTATGCCACTTCTTGCGAGTGATTTACTTCAGATGGCAACATCGTCTGATGCTCACGTATTAAGTTTACCGCTTGGTGCTCAATTAGCAAATCTTGATCTTACCGGAGATCACTATGACGGAAATTTTATTTCGGATAAAAAGGAAAAATCTGCCTTTATAAATACAGCGCTTTTGTATTTAAAAAGCCCCTATTTATGGGGAGGAAGAACTCCTTTTGGTCTGGATTGCAGCGGTTTTACCCAGATGGTTTATCGGCTTAATGGCCACGCACTTTTTCGTGATGCATCACAGCAATCAGCTCAAGGTGAAGCCTTAAGTTTTATTGAAGAAAGTGAGCCGGGTGATCTAGCATTTTTTGATAATGACGAAGGACGTATTGTACATGTCGGTATTATGCTTCATGATAATTATATCATTCACTGTCACGGGGAGGTTCGCATAGATCGCATTGATCACACTGGTATTTATAACGTAGACCGAAGAACACATACTCATAAATTGCGTGTTATCAAACGTATTCTATAGAAAACAAAAACGGTGATACTTTAAAGTATCACCGTTTTTGTTTTAAAGATTTTACAAATCTTAATCCTCTTTTTGATATTTAGCTTTTTTAGAACCAGCATAGATATCATATTTCACTAAACGTGATTCTAAAGATCCATTATATAATTTAATTTTTCTGGAAGTTCGCAGACCTACATGTTTAAGAGATTCTAGGTTTGAGGTAATAAACCAAGCTTCTGTATCTTTATAATTTTGTTTCAGCGTATCTCCTATATTTTTATAAAACGGTTCCATATCTATTTCTAATCGCTCTCCGTAAGGGGGATTAAAAACCATATGCAAATGACGTTCGCGTTCTTTTTCCGAAGTGAAAAAATCAGCCTGCTTAACCGTTATAAACTCATCTAATTCAGCATTTTTAATATTCTCTTTGGCTTTTTCAACAGCAGATGGTGCCTTATCATACCCACTTATAGTAAAGTGAAATTCTCGAATCTTCTTTAGCGCAGCCGCTTCAATAGTATCAAACAAATCAGGGTCCCAATCATGCCAGTTTTCAAAGCCAAATTGTCTTCGGTTTAAATTAGGTGGAATATTACACGCAATCATTGCTGCTTCTATAAGCATAGTTCCACTACCACACATAGGATCCAAAAAATCACTGTGCCCCTTCCAACCGGCAAGCATTAGACAGCCCGCTGCGAGAACTTCATTTATAGGTGCAATATTTGTAGCCAAGCGATAACCGCGCTGATGCAGAGAAACCCCACTACTATCTAATGAAATTGTACATCTATTCTCTCTGATATGAACATCTATACTCAAACTTGGAAATTTTAGATCTACACTGGGGCGCTCCCCTGTGTTTTCTCTAAACTGATCTACAACAGCATCTTTTGCCTTTTGAGCCACAAACAATGAGTGAGTAAATTGCTCCCCGCTAATAGTGGCATTTATAGCAAAGGTGTCATTAACACGCATATATTTGCTCCAGTCAATACTCTTTACCGCAGCATACAATGCATTCTCATCCTTAACAACAAAAGACTTTAATGGCTTAAGGATTTTAATTGCGGTACGGCAACACAAATTAGCCTTGTACATAAAGCCTGTATCACCACTAAAACCAACACTACGCGTACCTATCTCTATATCTCCTGCTCCCAGCTCGCGCAACTCACGAGCTAATAATTCTTCAAAACCAAATAAGGTTTTTGCGAGCATTTTAAAGTTCTCTTCCATTGCAAAAATTTAGATTGCAAAAATAGGTTAATTTTGTCGGCTTGCTACGACTAACCATTCCTAGCTGAATTTATATGATCTTTATTTTACCTATTGCTGCTGTCACTTTAGGCTTTTTAATAGCGTTAATCTTTAAACCTACTCTAAATAATACGGTAAAATTACTGCTATCCTTTAGTGGTGCATTCTTATTATCTATCACCATTTTTGAATTTTTACCCGGGCTTTATGCATCGGACTCTAAACAAATTGGTTTATATATAATGGGTGGTTTACTTCTGCAGATCTTACTAGAATTTTTATCGAGAGGAGCAGAACACGGTCATTTACACCTTGACTCCAAAACCAAATCTATTCCTTGGTTACTTTTCATTAGCCTTGCTGTACATTCTATGTTTGAGGGATTCCCGTTATCGCAAAATCAGGATTTAGTTTATGGGATTGTAATTCATAAAATACCCATCGCAATTATAATAAGTTCCTTTTTGCTAGTATCAAATATCAGTAAAGCTAAAATTCTTATTTTTCTGGTTTTCTTTGCTTTGATGACCCCACTAGGAAGTTATTTAGGCATATTACATTTATGGTCTGAGAGCATCAAAAATAACATCAATGCTTTAGTTGTAGGCGTACTCCTACACGTTTCCACAACAATTTTATTTGAATCTTCTAAGAACCACCAGTTCAATGCAACAAAATTTGGTGCAATCCTCTTAGGTATTGGTCTCGCTTATATCCTCTAATTATGTTTAGCAGGGAAGAGTCAAAACAAATACGCGAGCAATTCTGGATTTTCTTCGGAAAAAGACATCCACGAAAGTGGTTACTATACGACACAAAAATCAAGGAAATCAACCTAAAGTTTAGCTTTGACACTAAAAAAGCCATAGTCTCTTTTGATATCGAAACGCACGATGATATTTTCAGAACGTACTACTATGAAAAATTTGAAAGTTTAAAAAATCTATTAAAGGCTGAAATTTCAGAGGAAATCATCTTAGATCAAGAGTATTTGCGCAGTAGTGGTAAAATCATCTCAAGAATTTATGTTGAGAAAAACGGAGTCAACATTCATAACAAAACTCATTGGCCTGAGGTGTTTGAGTTCTTCTATACCGAAATGCCAAAATTTGAATTATTCTGGTACGAATATCAAGATTTTATTACAGCTTAAATAACATCGACCAAAATAAATAAAAAATGACAGATGCTTCCTGCTAATACAAATAAATGCCAGATAAAATGATTAAACGGAATTTTGTGTATTGCATAAAATAAAATTCCTACGGTATAAAAACCACCTCCAAGCATCAATAAATTTATTCCTTGTTCTGAAGACACTGCAACCAGATTGTCCCAATCTAAAACTATGAACCATCCCATAACGAGATAAAGTAGCAGTGATAAAATCTCAAATCTACCTGTAAAAAATAGTTTTAAGATTGTTCCTACAGCAGCAATACCCCAAACCGTCCAGAAAATGATCCAACCATTTCCCGATTCTAATGAAATAAGCGCTACAGGTGTATACGTTCCGGCAATTAGAAAGTAAATACTTATATGATCTATTTTTCTAAAAATCTTTTTCCACGATACGTGAGCAACCAGATGATAAACGGTAGAAGCAGTATAAAGTATGAGAATAGAAAACCCGTAAAACAAAATACTTAAAGTGCTGAAATCAGACTTATAGTTAGCTTCAGTTAACAGAAAATAAATACCTGCAATCCCTAAAAATACCCCAATAGCATGGGATAAGGCATTCCAAAATTCCTCTTCTTTCCAATTTAGGTTTAAGTGTTCCATATACAAACAAGTTACTTCAATAAAAGCTTTTATGAGTTAACCCTTACTCAAGTGTACAATTCAAATACATAGTAGGCTATAATACGAGAAACTTTCAAAAGCCTTATGTTTCTTATTCAGGATTTTACTATTTTTAAATCAATCCTTGAATTTGACAATCCTTTTATTCCCGATTCTTATGATCCATAGCAAACTAGTACCATTCTTAAAAGTTTTTATTTTAAGCGTTTTTATACTCAACGCAATCGCCTGTAAAAACACAACAGAACAAAAACCCATTGAAGATTCTCCTGCCGAACCTTTAGAAGAAGAATGGGTTTATCTTTTTGATGGAACAAGTCTTGAAGGATGGCGGGGCTATGGTCTAGACTCGCTCCCTCCCGGTTGGACTATCAAAGACAGTATACTTACATTTGACACAGAACTGGGACTTGAGCAAAATTATAAAGGCGGAAAAGATATTATCTACGGAGCTGAAGAATTTGATAATTTTGAACTTGATCTCGAATGGAAAATTCCTGAAGGTGGAAACAGCGGAATTTTTTACCATATTAAAGAAGGATACTCCGGCCCTCCTGTTGTTGCTCCTGAATATCAATTGATAGATGATGAGAATTATGCTAATATCCACGATTTAACAAGCTATAATTCGCAATTCAAAGCTGAACACCCTGAAGAATTACAAGACTGGCAGAGTACGGGAGCCGATTATGCTATGCATACCCCAGATCAATCTAAAAAACATCTAAACCCAGCAGGAGAATGGAATTCTACTAAAATAATATTTACTCCAGAGAAAGTAGAACATTGGCTTAACGGTGAAAAAATTCTGGCATTTGTTCCCTGGTCTGAAGAGTGGCAGCAAAAAAAACAATCGGGTAAATGGGATAATGCGCCTGATTACGGTAAGTACAGAACCGGGTATATCGGTCTACAAGACCACTCTAGTCCTATATGGTTCAAAAATATCAAAATCAAAAAGCTTTAAAACGAAACGGATGGCTGAACAAAATAATAAAAGAAGGGATTTCTTAAAAAAAAGCGGTGTCGGTGCTTTAGGCTTGATGACATCGGGTACTATTCTGGCTGCAGAAGATTTACCGAATGTAAAGAAATCCACCTCTTCTGATAAAAGTGAGATCATACGTACCGCACATATTGGTGTGGGAGGTATGGGAGCTGAAGATTTAAAAGCAATGGCTTCACATCCTCAGGTTAAAGTAACTGCGCTATGTGATGTAGATGCGATTAATTTGGCTACGGCTCATAAAAATCATCCGGAAGCACGTATTTTCTTTGATTACAGAGCTATGTTAAAAGAACTGGGCGACGAGATAGATGCTGTGGTTGTTTCGACTCCAGATCACAGCCATGCTCCGGCTGCCCTACTTGCGATGAAAAATCAAAAGCCTGTATATTGCCAGAAGCCTTTAACGCATTATGTATCTGAGTCTCGCGAGATGCGGAAAATGGCGGCCGATAAAAATTTGGTAACCCAAATGGGAATTCAGGTTCATTCTTTTTACGATTACAAATTAGCCACGCTCCTAATACAATCAGGTATTATAGGTAAGGTGCATACCGTTTATGCCTGGTCTCCTAAAAACTGGGGATACAATGGCCCGGAACCTGAAGGTTCAGATCCTGTACCCCCGCAATTAGATTGGAATTTTTGGTTAGGCACCGCTCAAGAAAGACCTTATAAAGACGGTTTTTACCACCCGGGAAATTGGAGAAAACTGGTTGACTACGGTTGTGCTACTTTGGGAGATATGGGGGTGCATATTTTTGACACGCCTTATAATGCTTTGGCCTTAGACGTCCCAAGAACGATAAAAACCGATTGTAGACCTCCCAATGATTTTGGCTACCCAGAGCAAAACACAGTAACTTATGAGTTTTCGGGTACAAAATACACGACAGACAGTTTAAAATGGGTCTGGTCTGATGGCCCGGGAGCCCCCATTCTTAATGAAGATTTGATACTTCCTGATTCTGAAACTACAAATTCAAAAACCAATTCTGCTAAAAACCAAAGTCTGGCAGACAAAACTTCTTTAGACGCCGGCCTAGCTGATGAAGGAAAGCTACCCGAACAGGGAGCTATGTTTGTAGGTAAAAAAGGAAGATTACTCCTTCCCCATTTTATGCAGCTTCCTGTTAAAATCAAGAATGGAAAATATGTAAATATTAATAAAGAAATTACAAAAATTTCTGAAGAATATCAATTGGAAGCTCCGGTCAGGGATTATCAATCAGAAAGTCCAAAACATTACCATGAATTTATCGACGCATGTTTAGGTAAAGGAAAAACTTCTGCTCCCTTTGATTATGGTTCACGTTTGACTGAAACAATTCTGCTAGGTGTGATTGCAGGTCGGTTTCCAAATCAAACCCTGCATTGGGATACTGAGAATGCCCGATTTAAAGAAGAAGAGGCAAACCAGTACTTAGAAGGCACATATCGCGATTTTTAAATAAGTAATCAACGTCCAAAAGACTTTTTTCCTTATTAACACTATGGGCGTGTCCCTCCGGGGTCGGGCATGCCTGCCGGCAAAGGCAGGCTAACCGCTGCAATCTTTTAAACACTTGTAATTAATAGCTTAACAAGGATTTCCGCTACTATTCCTCACGCGGGCTTATTTTAAGTGGAGGGTTTCAGATTCAAGCCTAGTTCTCACTTCTACGATCTCCAGGCTACTATCTCATTTTGAGGCATAAA
>Ga0207888_100227_pt1 | contig 30912 bp, 31 predicted proteins | sample LinPmetageLP43_FD_184055 | JGI IMG/M metagenome (GOLD analysis project Ga0207888, IMG submission 184055) | Marine viral communities from the Pacific Ocean - LP-43 (SPAdes) | ecosystem: Environmental > Aquatic > Marine > Oceanic | place: Pacific Ocean | collected 2010-08-27
TGCCATACTGGACAGGATCGTTAACTCCTCGCACAGGTTGGACCTAAAAGGAGAAAGCTTAAGAAAAGGAATTTTAAAAAACGCGTAACACATTTTTTTGTATAATTGAAAGATCTTTCAAAGTGGCACTGTTTGACCGAAACAGGTGGCACCATCACTCCGAAATAGCCAACTTCTAAGAAAGTACGTTCCATAGTATCTTTGACCTTGAAAGTGCCTCTTATCGCATTTAATCTTTCAAACTGCTCAACGTATTCAACCGTGGTATAAAAATCTGTGTAAAGCCTTGAAATACGTTTAGAACAGTTCCAGACTTGACATTTAAACTTTGCATTGTTCTTGGTTACGTATTTGGTAACATAAGAAGCTATAGATTTAATATTGCTAGAGTTTAATTGCTTTACATCAAAGGCGCTAGAGGGTCTGAATTTTTCATTCCTAGGTTTGACACCATTTTTCATTTGTAGGTCAATCCAGTAATTCCACCACTTTTCAATTTTCCAGTATTTATTGGTGATAATATGAAAATGGACATTCCCCTTAAACTGGTCATTCTTGGTTTGCCGTTCAGCAACCCACACATATTGAAAATCATTATTTCGCTTTTTTGCGTTATCTAAGAATTTGCGAAGAATAACTATCGCTTTTTCATCATCTACCTTGTTCAAAAAAGTTAGGGTAACAAAACTTAACCGCTTATAACAACGAGCAAAACAGGTAATCTTCTTTCTTATTTTTTGCTTTGAACGTCTAGAAAGCGTTCTAGGTTTTGGAGTATCAGACTTCTTCTTGATGGTTTTTGGTTTTGGCTTTTCCTCTTCGGGTTCTTTCTCTTTCTTTTTGCGTTGGAGTGAGGAACCTGAAAATTCATCTTTGGGAATAACTCCGAACATGCGTGTTGAAAAGGCAACGCTAATGCCGTATGAATTTTTGACTATCATCTTAAATTTTTAAAGGTTATTTTTTGATTCTGGAATCTGAATCGTTGTACATTTATTAAAACCATTAAAAGGTGTTTCTTGAAGGTTAAAAAAAAGAAACGCAAAGATTTTAAAGGTTAAAAAAAAGACTGCTATTCTGTGATGAATGGCGGAACGAAACTATCACGGTGAAATCTTCGCATATAGGTTCCTGCACGACGATTGTAAACGTTCATATATTGCCATGTGGGATGCTTCTTTTTTAAGAACATTGAAAAGCCGTTTAGCTTATGAACATATTCCCATTTTTTAGGCTTTGTTCCTTCTTCAAAAAACACGATAACGGAGTAATCATTTTTCTGTTTTAACATGACAGCCCCCTTCCGTTTGTAGTTTGTATAGATTTTAAGGCTTGGGTTACTTCATCAAGCTTGTACAAAATTCTATTGCCAATGCGATGTGCTTTGACAATTCCAGTTTTTGTCCAGTCGTGAAGTGTTGGCAAGGAGATACAGAGAAGTTCAGCAGTATCTTTTCTTGATAGGAGTTTTAAACTTTCCTTTTCAGGTTGGTTTAAATTTTTCAGTTTGTTTTCTAAAGCTTCTTCAACTACTTTTTTAATGTCAGAAAGCTCTAATGTACTTAGCATAACTTTTGTCATAATTTATTCTATTTAATAATTTATGAGGCAAATATGCTTTTAGTAAGAAAGTAAAAAAGGGTTGAGGTAACCTCAATCAGTTACCCCAAATTTTGCAAGGTCTTCTTTAATTTTCAATTTGACACCAGTAAAACTCTTGTTATCAAACACTTCTAACATTTGATTTAGATTATCATTTGTCTTGATGTCTTTTTCATTTTTTGCTGAAAGCAATAAACCAATTGCAGTTCTTGTATTCGACGGGCTTTTACCCAGTAAAGAACTCAATACCTCACTAAGAGCAGTTTGAGTATACTTAGTGAAATCCAGTCCTAAGTAATGCAAAACAAGAATACTTTCCTTAAGTGATAACTGAGATTCTTGTGAAATAACCTGTTTTATACTTTCTAAATCGAACTCTTTAAGCCAAGAATAATAATCTGCAAATAGTACAGCTTCATTGACTATATACATTATGGATTCATCTTCACTAATACTATCTCCTTCAATAAGTTCATCTTCATCGATTTCAGTTTCTACAAGTTCATTTCCAAGAATACTTTCATATTCTCCATGAAGCAAGTATTGATTAAAAATACTATTGAAGAAAACAGGGTTACCCATTTCACTTAGATTAAAGATTGAACTACTCTCTTTCATAAAAGCAAGTTCCATATCAATATCTTCATATGGTTCTTCCTCATTTACGAATTTTTCAATTTGCTTAATCTCTCTATCTACTAAAAATTCTTTATTATTAACATTCTTTAGTGTCTCAATAAAAGTATCTATGAAATGATTTTTCTCTTTATTTATCATTACTTAAAAAATGGGTGATTTAATAATTTGTCTGCATTCTGTTCTTGTGTAACTCTTATATATCTTAAAAAAGACTTCTCTGTTTTATGCCCTGTAATCTTCATAATTGAAACGGTAGGAACATCTGCTAAAAACAAATTTGTAGCAAAACTTCTTCTAGCGGTATGAGTAGTTACAAGGTTATACTTTTCAATACTTTCCTTTTTAATAACGCCCCCTTTTGTAATTGTTGTTTCTACCTTGTTATTTAATTTAGCTTCAGAAGCAACCTCTTTAAGATAAGAATTCATGACCTGATTAGTCTTAGGTCTTGGCAGTTCATAGTTATACTTTTTTAAAATTTTATTGACCGTAGAATGCAAAGGAATAGAAACCCTCTGCCCTGTTTTCTGCGTTCTTATTTGAAGTATTGATTTTTCTGTAATTATGTTTTCAGGTTTAATTTGAATAAAGTCAGAAAAACGTAAACCAGTATAACACCCAATCAAGAATAAGTCTCTTATTTTATCAAGTCTTGCATTATTTGCAAAATCAATGTTTTCTATATCCTTAAGTTCTGCCATACTCAAATAGATAGTATCTGATTCCTCTTTTGTTACTTTGAACTTCTTCTTTTTAAATTCAAGGTTTGTATTATAACCTCGTTCAGTTGCTTCATTCAAAAATGTTTTGAGTGTTTTAATATGCTTACCAACTGTATTTGAGGATAAATTAGAATCGAAAGTTAAATAAGCAACATAAGAATTATAAAACTCTAAGGTTATTATTTCAAAATCAATATTCTTGTTTTTAGATTCGGCATATTCTTGTAAATATTTGGAGACCGTTTTATAAACCGTTATAGTAGATTTCTGTTTGTTCAATTTACACTCTTCTATAAACTCATCAATGAATTCAAAAAGTGTCTTTTGTTTTGGTTTTAAAATATTACCAGACAATTCTGCAATTAGATGCTTTTTCAACAAAATGTTATTTGGTTGAATTCCGTCATTTAATAATCGCCTAAACACATTATTAATTCCATTTTCAATTTTATTTAATCTTGAATTGAATTCAGGATATTCTGGAAACTTCTTTGACTCTTTTGCCCGTTGAGTTTTAAGATTCCAAAACTTAGGATTGATTTTTTCACCAGTAGAAAACTTAAATCTTTTGTACTGGTAATTATAAACCATGTAGATTAAAGAATCAGTTTTTGAACTAGGTTCTTTCAGGATAAATTTAGCTTTTGACATGGTACAAATATATACAAAAAGCTATCATAGGGGACGAATGAGGGGACGAATAGATTTAATTTGGTCTTATTTCAGCTAATTTCATCTTATTCAAAAACATAGCATATACAGTACCTAACAGGCTTAAATACAATAAAATAGAGTGAAATAAGATTAAAAATCAGTAAGTCCCGTCCAGACCGCTAAAAGCTCTCAAGAAATTGAGAGCTTTTTTCGTTTATAAACTGTTTTATGACCAACCACTACGTTTGCATTATTTATTCTACTTCGCATGATGTCTATTACAAAGGATATTCCACAAATTATATAATGCGATTGGAGCAACATAATCAAGGCAAAACAACATATACCAAAAACAAAGGACCATGGAAACTGGTTTTTGCAGAAGAATTATATTCTAATAAAGAAGCGCTTATAAAAGAGAATATGTTGAAAAGACAACATAGACAATATTTACTTGTATTTTCAAACAAAAAAATAACCTTATAAAATAGTTTAGAATACATGTCTCGGCTCTACCGAGAACCAAAACTAAAAAAGCCCTCAAGAAATTGAGAGCTTTTTGCGTATATAAATAATTTTAGCTTTGCTTAAAGTTATATTAAATGCTTAACCTAAAAAATTTAAATCAATTTTCTCTTGGTTCTTAGCATTCTCTCATTCATTATTTGAGCATATAGAATTTGGTTTTCTTCAATTTGTCTTTCTCGATCAGAAACCTCAAATACAGATTCGTCACTTATACGAGCACTAGAAAATTCTTCATCTTTTTGACTGTCGATAGTTAAATCGTTCAACAATAGATTTAACTCGTTAGAAACTTCAGTTTCAGATAAAACTACGGTATTTTCTTTCGAGACCACAGATTTTAATAGGCTTAAAAATGTCATAAGTATTGATTTGGGGTTTAGTATAAAACGACACCAATACTAAAATAGTATATTTCAAAGTAATCTTTTTCTTACATATTGTATTTTTGCTTAAATATTCTGTACTAACTTTAAAAAACTATAATTAACTCATTAACCTTTAACAATACATGTATGAATGCAAAATTCTTATTTTAGAGCTTGTAAAATACTACAACAGCAAAAAAATAGTTACCTTATTAGAGAATCCCTTATGTATATTTATGTTGAAAAACTGGTATGTACTTTATGTTAAACCTAAAAATGAAAAGAAGGTAGCCGAACGGTTATCGGCTCATCATGTAGCTGTCTATTGCCCAATGATTAAAGAAGTAAAGCAATGGAGCGATAGAAAAAAGACCATTGAAGTACCCTTATTTAAGTCTTATGTATTTGTCAATATTTCAGAATCTGAAAGACAACGAGTTTTTGATATACCAGGCGTTGTGCGCTATTTATTTTGGTTGGGTAAACCTGCAATAGTTCGTGACATTGAAATGGAAACTTTAAAAAAATGGTTATCAAACGATACTGTAGAAAACTTCAGTCTAACCAAATTAGAATCTGGCGATAGAGTAGCCATTAAACATGGAGCTTTAAAGAACAAAAAAGCTGAAATTATAGAAATAGGCAAAACCAGAGTTAAATTAATTTTAGAAGGTATGGGTGTTGTCCTTAATATGAAGCTGAGGGATATAGTGTAAAAGCTATATTATTTCCTTATTCAAATTTTAAAATCAAAAAATACTTCATTATCGCATATTATGTATATTATTCAATGTCAAATTTAAGACCACATATTAAACTGAAGATATGCAGTTTACCGATAATAACTACCTTTAATCTAATGATAAATATTGAAGCAAATTAGATTCCATAAGTTAGACTTCATATTTAATAATTACAGATACCAATTTCTATCGAAATTTTATAATATTAAATTTTAAATGCGTAATTCGTAAATTTTGAATTCGTAATCTTTAAATTTTGGAATGTATCTTTTAGCAACATATGTTTGCTAGTAATTAACCTCTCCCCCACAAAACATATTGAAGTCTTCTTTAGATTTCAAAATATAGCAATAGCATAACGTTAGTCTTACTACATGTGACTCACGTAGCGGAGCATTACGTAAAGTTTAATTTTTCCATATATTTTTTTAATTAAAAACCGCCAAATATTAACTTATGAAAATAGCTTTAATAACTGGAGTAACAGGTCAGGATGGTGCTTATTTAAGTGAATTTCTCCTTAAAAAAGGATACCAAGTTCACGGTATTAAAAGAAGAGCGTCTTTGTTCAACACAAACCGTATAGACCACTTGTATCAAGACCCTCATATACAAGATCGTAATTTCATTCTTCATTATGGCGATATGACGGATAGTACCAACTTGATACGTTTAATTCAAGAAATTCAACCCGACGAAATATATAATCTAGCGGCTATGAGTCATGTACAAGTTTCATTTGAAGTTCCAGAATATACTGGTAATGCCGATGGTTTAGGAACACTTCGTATTCTAGATGCAGTTCGCTTATTAGGACTTGAAAAAAAAACTAGGATTTATCAAGCTTCAACATCTGAACTGTATGGAAAAGTACAAGAAGTCCCACAGTCCGAAACAACACCATTTTATCCAAGAAGCCCTTATGCAGTGGCAAAAATGTACGCATTTTGGATTACAGTGAATTACCGTGAAGCATATAACATGTATGCCTGTAATGGTATACTGTTTAACCATGAATCCCCTATTAGAGGTGAAACATTCGTAACTAGAAAAATTACCAGGGCTGCTGCTCGAATTGCTTTAGGTTTACAAGATAAACTCTATTTAGGAAACTTAGATGCACAAAGAGATTGGGGACATGCCAAAGATTATGTGCGAATGATGTGGATGATATTACAAGCAAAAGAACCTGAAGATTGGGTTATTGCCACAGGAGTTACCACCCCTGTTAGAGAATTTGTTCGCATGGCATTTGAAGAACTAGGTATCACATTAGAATTTACAGGCGAAGGCATAAATGAAAAGGCATTTGTCAAATCATGTTCGAATAAAGATTTAAGAATTGAGATTGGCAAGGAAATACTTAATGTAGATCCAAAATATTTTAGACCTACCGAGGTAGAACTACTTATAGGCGATGCAACTAAAGCCAATACTAAATTAGGTTGGACTCCTGAATATGAACTGAAAGACTTAGTTAAAGATATGGTTCAAAGTGATTTAAAATTAATGCAAAAGGATCAGTATTTAAAAAATGGGGGCTACAACACTTATAACTATTTTGAATAATAAGTTTTAACACATAAACGACAGCCATTTTTCAAAAAAGCTGTCAACTTATTTCTGTGAAATGAAAAAACTAGCCGCAAAAGTTTTTAATAAATATATCCTTGTCAAAAGAAAATTTTCAAAAACTCAATACCTTTCTTTAGGTGAAAATTGTCTTACAGATAATATTTTATCAAGACATAATTTAAAAAGTTTTAGCACTCCATATTCACATGGTAGAAGTAATTTAGACTATGCAATTAACTTAGAACAAGACCATTACCAAAATCTTTTAAAGCAAGACTATCTACATTTCAATTTCATCAATAATGAAAGGGTGGTAAGGAATAATTTTTATAATAAATGTGATGACATTTATTATAACTTACATTTAAACGGATTCGAATTCACCCATCATAATGTTATTGAGAATGAAAGCCAGCGCAAAAGCTATGAAAGAAAAATTTCCAGAATGCAATCTTTTGCAAAAAGCAAAAAACTTAAGTTCTTATATCATTATCGAAACAACGAAAATAAAAATATAAAACTACTTATAGAGAAAGCAGAGAAATTCTTGAGTTATTATCAGGAAAAATCAATCGACTGTGAGCTAATATTTTTTACTCAAGAAATTATCACTACTCCAGACGAAAGATCTATAATTAAAATTCACGACTCCAATAATACAAAAGGGTTTGTGCTAAAAACACTAGAAACTTGGGCCGGTGAAGACCAAGATGTTTTTTGGGCAATAAAAGATGATGATTTGATTTTAAAAATGATAAATGAAATAAAATAGCCAGGAAATAGAAATTATATTCAAGGTTTAAAAAATAAATAGGGTCATGAGTTTAGAAAAAAATGCAAAAATTTATATAGCCGGGCATAGAGGATTAGTAGGTAGTGCAATTTTAAAAAATCTAAAAGCAAATGGTTATACAAATTTCATTACAAAAACTCATAAAGAATTAGATTTAATAGATACGAAAGCAGTAGCTAACTTCTTTTCATCCGAAAAGCCAGATTACGTTTTTCTTGCAGCAGCAAAAGTTGGCGGCATTGTAGCCAATAACACCTATAGGGCAGACTTTATTTATGCCAATTTAATGATTCAAAATAACGTAATCCATCAGGCATATATTCATGGAGTGAAAAAACTATTGTTTTTAGGCAGTACTTGTATTTATCCAAAAAGCTGTCCTCAACCTATGAAGGAAGATTATTTATTAACAGACACGCTTGAGTATACAAACGAGCCTTATGCTATAGCAAAAATAGCAGGTATTAAAATGTGCGAAAGTTACAATTTACAATACGGCACTAATTTTATCTCTGTAATGCCCACTAATTTATACGGGCCTAATGACAACTTTGATTTAGAAAAATCACACGTTTTGCCTGCATTAATACGAAAAATGCACTTAGGAAAAGCCTTAGAAGATGAGGCATGGTCTACAATCCGCGAAGATTTGAACAAATTACCCATTGAAGGAGTAGATGGAAATGCCACAAAAGATGTAATATATTCTATTTTAGATAAATATGGCATTCAGAAAAAAGATAATACTGTTTATATAGAAATATGGGGATCAGGAAATCCTATGCGTGAATTTCTTTGGAGTGAAGACATGGCAAACGCTTGCATCTTTATTATGGAAAATAGAGAATTTGAAGACTGCTATAATACAGCAAATACAGAAATTAGTAATACGCATATAAATATAGGTACGGGCAAAGATATTTCAATAAAAAATCTAGGGAAATTAATTAAAGAAACTATAGGTTTTAAAGGAAAATTATTCTTTAACATCAATAAGCCAGATGGCACCATGAAGAAGCTTACAAACCCTTCTAAATTACATAATTTAGGTTGGAAACATAAAGTAGATTTAGAAAATGGAATTAAAAGTATATATAGTTGGTACTGCAAATAAACTAATAAACACCAACAGCCTTATTATTAATAATTTAATTAATGCTTATTAATAATTCTTTTTTAACACCCAACAACTACCTTTATATTTAATTAAAATTTATGCGCAATTTTAATTACTTTTTAAAAGAATATCGAGATATAATTTTATAAGATGAAAAAGTCCTACTTTGGAATTCCCCTATCATTATTTTTTCATCTGGTGGCTATAAATCTTACTTTATATCACTTTACGCCAAATATATATAGATACGGAATAACAGGTATAATTTATTATAATCTAGGATGGCTGTTCGTAACTCATAGCATTAAGTTTTATTCTACTGCAAAAAGAGAACCTAACACTTCTAAAACGCTGAACTTTTTAAGACTTTTCCTTATGTATGGATTGGTCTTTTTTGCGTCGTTTACTTTTATAGGCCAAAATGATTATACTTTAATTTACCTATTTGGAGTCTATGGATTTATTTGTTTACAACTCATTCTATTTCGAATGTTCTTCCATTGGGTTAAAAATAAATATGCCTCTGAAGATATGAAACCGAAAAAGGTTGTCGTAGTTGGTTGGGATAAAAATTTAAAAAAAGTAAGAGCCATTTTTGATAGTTCAGAGCATAATTTTGAATATGTTGGCTTCTTTGATAATAAGACGTCTAAAAGTCCTACTTATTTAGGTTCAATTGAAAATTGTTACCAATATATATTTGAAAATGAGATAAATGAAGTCTTTTGCATCGCTTCTAGATTATCAAAAAATGAAATTAAAGAACTTATTAGTATAACAGATAATACATTTAAACGAATAAAAATAATTCCTGACAATAAAGAGCTGTTTTCTAGAGCAATGTCTATTGAATTATATGGTGCAGTACCTGTCTTAAATTTAAGGGCATCTCCTTTAGAATTAGAATATGCCAATTTAGTAAAACGAACATTTGATGTTTTCTTCTCAATACTAGTTATCGTATTTGTTCTTTCTTGGTTAATACCTTTAGTATTTATTTTACAAAAATTTGATTCTAAAGGACCATTATTCTTTAAACAAAGCAGACATGGTATCAATAAAAATACGTTTCTATGCTATAAGTTTCGCTCCATGACCAAATCTGAAGATTGTAATACCGTTATGGCTAGTAAAAATGATATGAGAGTAACTAAACTAGGACGTATTTTAAGACGTACAAGTATAGATGAATTACCACAATTTATTAATGTTCTACTAGGTGATATGAGTGTAGTTGGACCAAGACCTCACATGAAATTGCATACAGAACAGTTTCAAAATTCAATAGATAAATACTTAGTTCGTCATTTTCTAAAACCAGGAATTACCGGGTTAGCTCAAATAAAAGGATATAGAGGAGAGATCATAAACAAATCTGATATTGTGAATAGAGTTAGGTTTGATATTTTTTATATGGAAAAATGGTCATTGGGTCTCGACTTGTCTATTATATACTACACCGTATACAATGCTATAAAAGGAGAAGAGAAGGCGTACTAATAAAATTTAATTACTAGATATTTCAATTTAAAACTACAATTTGGATCAGACTAAAAAAACATTTACAATCAGCAATGCAAAAAGATAGGATACTTTATATTGATAGACTAAGAGGAGTTAATATATTTCTGGTAGTTTTAGGTCATGTCTTAACTAATAATGTTGTTGATGGTGAATATTCAGGAATTTATGTTTGGGGATCCACATTTAGAATGCCTCTTTTTATGTTCTTATGCGGATATATTGCGAACAAAGTTATCAAACCAAAAATTTTCGACAATTACACATCTTTTATTTTAAAAAAATTTAGAACATTGTTAATTCCATTTTTTGCTTGGTCACTAATTGCATCAAAATTTTTCTTTACTAATTCTAAAGAATATAATTTACTAGAAACGTTTAATGCTCTAATTAACGGTGGAGGGCTTTGGTTTTTATTACATTTATTTTATATAACCATATTATATACGATATGGTTATTTGTTTCCGTAAAAATCAATCCAAAAGAAAATTTTTGGATTGATAGTATACTTATGATTATTGTATCCTTAGTACTTGCTACACTGTTTTATTTTAAGATTAGCCCTATTGTTAAACCATTATTGATATTTTACTTATTTTATTTCGTAGGAGTATTGGTTTCAAAATATGATTTTTTTACCTCAGTTCTTATGAAACGTGAAACTTTCACCGTGGGTTTATTGCTGTTTATGATTTTAGTAGGACATTATAATTATGGAGATAGTTCTTATTTAAATTTATTAATAAAATACACATGTGCACTTTCTGCTATTGGAGTATTTTACTTTTTTATTAGAAATATAAATTGGAACTCAACCATCGATAATAATATCAGATTCTGGGGTGTTAATTCATTAATAATTTACGTTACACATTTTCATATAGTCAATATATTTTCACAACCATTTATTTCTAATCATATAAATCAGATTCCTTTATTGGTTTAGGAAGTATTTTAAGTATTATAATATGTTTCATTTCTTTATGGATTTATGAATTTATTAATAAAAGCGCACTTCTAAATTTTCTATTGTTCGGAGGCAGCCTTAGACTAAGGCATAACTCTAAACCTAAAATTTAATTAAACAACAATTAATTTTAAACAAATAAAATTTGGATCAAGCAAAACGAGTTGCAAAAAACACAGTATTTCTCTATGCCCGTATGGCAATTACCGTGTTTATATCTCTATACTCAACAAGATTAATTTTAGCGGCCTTAGGTGTTACCGATTTTGGCATCTTTAATGTTGTTGCAGGTGCTATAACTATGTTGACTTTTTTAAATGCTGCGATGTCTTCTGCTACGCAACGTTTTATGTCTTACGCAGAAGGAAAAGGAGACTTTAAAGCACAAATTAGTATTTTTAATGTAAGTGTTTTACTCCATTTAATTATTGGACTGGCAGTAGTTGGACTTTTAGAAATAGCTGCCCTATTTCTATTTGATGGTATTTTAGAAATACCAGTTGATAGATTATACGCTGCCAAAATTGTATATCAATGTATGGTATTTAGTACTTTTTTTAAAATAATTTCAGTTCCATACGATGCCGTAATCAATGCACATGAAAATATGTTTTTAGTAGCCGTGCTTGGAGTTATTGAAGGGTTTTTAAAATTAGGTATCGCTATTTACCTTACTTACACAGATTTTGATGGTCTTATTACCTATGGTTTTTTAACTGCACTTATGGCAGTATTTCTATTGATTATACGTAGAATTTATTGTCATAAATCTTATGAAGAAGTAAGTATAAATATTAAAAAGTATTATAACAAATCTCTATTTAACGAAATAGGCAGTTTTGCAGGTTGGTCTTTTTTAGGATCATCGACCAGTATGTTTGCAAACTATGGACAAGGAATTGTATTAAATATGTTTTTTGGCCCAGTTGTTAATGCTGCCCAAGGCGTATCCAATCAAATAAGTGGTCAACTAGGTGCCTTTTCGACAACAATGCTTAGTGCTCTGAATCCCGCAATTGCGAAAAACGAAGGGGCCGGTAATAGAAGTTCAATGCTAAAAATGACGGCGATGGGCAGTAAAATGTCATTCTTTTTATTAGCATTTATGTGTGTACCTGTATTGGTTGAAATGCCGTATATTTTAAATATATGGTTGAAAAATGTACCTGAATATACCATTGTATTTTGTCGCTTACTTCTTATACGAAACTTAATTGAAATGCTATCTTATCCTGTATCAAATTCCATAAAAGCGGTAGGTAATATTAAAGAATTTCAAATAGCAAGCACTATATTAAATGCTGTACCATTAATTCTTACATATGTATTTTTTAAGTTAGGCTATCCGCCCTATTATATGTATCTCATATTTATTGGATATTCTCTAATTAATGGAATGATTATACTTTGGTATGCCCAAAAGCACACAGGTATAATAATTAATGACTTTATTCGAAATGTGGTGATTAGGTGCTTTGCAACATTCATTATAGGGATTTTGTTAACATCAATACCTAAATTTTTTATGGATCAGAACATTGTACGTCTAATTCTTGAAACCGCTATAAGTATATTGTCCATTACAAGTCTTATCTATTTTATAGGATTCCATAAAGAAGAACGTATTTGGGCTATTAATTTATTCAATTCAATTTCGTCGAGTATTAAAAGTAAATTCCTATCTAAATAATTATGATTTCAGTCGTTATACCTTTATACAATAAAGCACATACTATAACTCGTACTTTAGGCACCGTATTAGAACAGACATTTAAAGATTTTGAAGTTCTTATAGTAAATGATGGCAGTACAGATGACGGAGTAGCGGTTATTGAAAATTACACCAATGACCCAAGAGTAAAGGTTATAAACCAAAATAACCAAGGTGTTAGTGTAGCTCGAAATCAAGGAGTTTTACATTCTAAATATGAGCATATCGCTTTTTTGGATGGTGATGATGAATGGTTACCAGGTTATTTGATGAAAATGAATGAAGCTATTTTAAAATTTCCAAAAGCAGGTTTATTTTGTGGAGCAGGCAAGGTAAGATCTGGTGGTAATGAACATTTACGATTAGCTGAAAAATATAAAGCTAAAATTACAGAAATAGAATTTTTCGAAAATCCACATATTTTTCTTCATACAAGTGCTACTATTGTTTCTAAAACCGAATTCAATAAGACACAAGGGTTTCCTGTAGGTATGAAAAGAAATCAAGATTATGGATTATTTTTCGCACTTGCGCTATATACCAAAACAATTTATATAGGCTTCCCTTTAAGTATTTATGTTGGCGACGTAGAAGGCCAAGCAACAAGTTCATCTTTTGACTCAATTAAAGAACATGTTATACGCAGATTTAATATTATTCATGAAACTTGGTGTCATTTAAATAAAGTAAATACTACCTATTTAATCTTTACCAAATACGAACTTCGTTGTTTTTTTATCGGTTTTTTAAACTCTAAAAATTACAAAAACAATCTATTTTTTAAAAACAACCTAAACCCATCATTAGCAGCAGAATTCTCCAATTGGGAATGGGCATTATACACTAACCCTAAATTTAACAAATTAGGTATTCTTTACATTTATCTTACTAAAATAAAATGGCGTTTGAATGGCTACCCCAGAGTAACCTATGGATAAAAATTAACTGATGTTGCATAAATGTTTTAATCTAGTTTTTAGAAATAACATCCAATAAACACTATTAAACTATTTTATCATATTATTTAAACAATACCATGTACTATATAATTTAAGAAACTGAATAAGATAACTTACAAATATCTATACATTTGAAATTCAAATTTTTTTTAAAAAAAGCAAAAAGGAAATCATGGAAATTGTTGGTAGATAATTTTCGATATACCCGCATTTATCCATTTTTGTATAAATCGCATTGGCATTCTATTTTTTTCAAACCAAAAAAAACAAAACATTATTTAAATTATTTTACTGCCATACCAAGACAAGATGCTGGCATAGGGCATCAAATGGCGAATTGGATAGCAGGTTTTTGGTATGCCAAACAATTAGGTTTAAAATTTGTGCATTTCCCTTTCTATCCCCTTAAATGGGATGAGTTTTTAGGTTTTGGCGCTAATGAAGTTTTATTATCCCAAATTGTAAAAAAAGAAAATTATGTTGCTATTAAACTACCTAAGTTTAATGAGGAAAATTATAAAGAAGTTGCAAGAACAAAAAACATCATAAAAACATATCAGCATAAAAAAATTATATTCTTTGCAGAACAGGATCAATTCTATTTTAATCAATTTGGAAATATGCAAGAATTACAAGAAAAATTTTATGCAGCACCAATTCGAAAAAAAGAAAAATTAATTTACAATCTAGAATACACTAACATTGCTATTCATGTTCGTAGAGGGGATATTGTAGCCTGGCAGAAAAAAAGGTCAAACAATGAAAATTTACGATGGCAAGACAATGAATATTTCGTAAATACCTTAGACAATGCATTAACTAGTTTAATAAAAAACAAACCTTATAAAATATACCTATTTTCACAAGGTGAAATTGAAGATTTTAAAGAATTTGAAAGATTTGAAAACTTAAATTACTGCTTAGATATGAATGCCCAAGATTCATTTTTACATATGGTTTATGCAGATATATTAATTACAAGTAAAAGCTCTTTCTCATACAAACCTGCATTATTAAATAAAGGAACAATTATTAGTCCTCAGAAATTTTGGCACGGTTACCCTAGTATTGAAAGGTGGATATTGACCGATGAAAAAGGTAATTTCATTAAAAAATAAAATAAATGAAAAAGGTTTATAAAATACTCCAAAAAATATATTTTTTCATAAAACCAAGTGCTTCCAACTCAGGTAGAAATTGGAAATTATTTTCAAATAAAGAATATGCAAATGAATTAATATATAATCAATTAATGTCTAAAAATCCATGCATGATCGCTAGGTTTGGAAGCACAGAATTAGTTTGTTTAGTAAATTATATAGGCGTTAAACAAAACAACCAAAACGCGAAATCTTTTATTAAAGGAGAAAGTTTAAAATGGTGGTGGGAACCAATTAATATTTCCCAAATGCAAGTATGGAGTGGTTTTTTTCCACCTGAACAAGATAAAATAGAAACCTTTTGTGATTTAATGTTGGATGATGCTCAACAAATAGATATTTTAGGATCATGGCTTAATGATGAGAAATATTTATCTCAAGGACTACAAAGTGCTAAACAAGTAGTATTAGAAGATTTAGAACCATTTTTCGCAACTAAACCTTGGACAAGAGCCTTGGAAGGAAAAAAAGTATTGGTAGTACATCCTTTTGCCGAAACTATTGAAAAACAATATATCAAAAGAGAGCTTTTATTTGAAAAAAACCTTCTACCAGAATTTACTCTAAAAACTGTAAAAGCGGTACAGAGTGTAGCAGGTGCCGAAACTGAATTTAATGATTGGTTTGAAGCACTTCAACATATGAAAGATCAAATTGATGCAATAGATTATGATGTTTGTATTATAGGTTGTGGAGCCTACGGCTTACCATTAGCAGCACATGTTAAACGAACTGGAAAAAAAGCTATACATATGGCCGGAGCCACCCAATTACTGTTTGGTATTAAAGGAAAAAGATGGGAAAACTATATTGTATGGCCCTACATGAATTTATTTAATGAACACTGGGTTAGACCAGGTGAAAATGAAAAACCAAAAAATGCAAATATTGTAGAAGGTGCCTGTTATTGGTAAAGATTCTTAAACATGAATATTAAACAACTTTTTTCCCGTTTAATTTGGTATCCTTTTGGGTTTGTTAAAGGTATCATAGAACTTACTAATGAAAAAGCTAGAGATTTTGAAAATAAAAAACGTTTTCCAAATGCAATAATTGAAAAAAACTGTAGCTTCAATACTAATGTAATTATCGGAAAAAATAGTCGTATATGTTACAATACTACTGTAAATGATAGCCAAATTGGATTTTGCACATATATCAACTACAATTCTTTAATTCAACATACTGAAATTGGCAACTATTGCTCTATTGCCCATGGAGTTAAAATGGGATTAGGCGAACATCCCTTACATTTAACATCAACATCACCTTTATTTTACAAAGTTAATAATGCTTTAAATATTTCGTTAATAGAAAAAGATATTGACTTTAATCCTCACGAGCCAATAAAAATTGGTAGTGATGTTTGGGTTGGAGCACAAAGTATTATAATGAATGGAGTAACTATAGGGCATGGGGCTGTTGTAGCAGCAGGTTCAATAGTAACCAAAGAAGTATTACCTTACAATATCGTCGCTGGTATACCTGCAAAAGTTATAAATACCAGATTTAACCAAAATAAAATTGATGAACTATTAAATTCCAAATGGTGGCTAAAAGAACCTTTAGAAATTAATAATACTAAAAACAAATTTTATTAGTATTTAACTTACTATAAACTGATTAATCCCTTATGTTTATCTTCTTAACATAAAAGTTAATTTGTACAAATTAATATGAAAACCATTTTTAAAATACTTTCCCTATTTAATAAACTTTATCTAAAAATATCTAATGGAAATATAGATAATTACAACGGTAAGTTTTTTTTAACTAGAATCATAAAGGATAAAAACAGCATATTTGACTCTAATAACGTAACCATTCTTAAAAGTTATTTTAACATTAAAGGAAGCGGTAATAAAATATTAACCAACAATAATCATATTGAAAAATCTGAAATTGTCATTAATGGCACTAATAACATTTTAATTTTAAATGAAGGAACAATACTTAGAAATACAAATATCATAATAAGAGGAATTAACAATATAGTAGAAATAGGAAAACGAACCACATTTGGTGGCGCACGTATTATTAATGTTGGCGAAAATAATAGTGTAAAAATTGGGGAAGAATGCTTGTTTTCTGATAAAATAGAAATATGGGCAAGTGACACTCATAGTATTTACAATGAAAATAATGAAAAGATAAACGCTGAAAAACCAATTGTCATAAATTCTAAAGTTTGGGTTGGCAGCAGGGCTATTATTTTAAAAGGCACTGAGATTGGAGAAGGTGCTATAATAGGAATGGGAACAATAGTTACTAAAGATGTTCCCGCTAAAACCATTTCTGTAGGCTCACCTAATAAAATAATTAAAAAAAATATTCATTGGGAAAATAAATATTAAAAAATAACTATGCGTGTTTTACATATTTTTATCGAAATAAAATTTTCTGGAGCAGAAATTATGTATGCAAATGCAGCTTCTTTATTCCAAAAAAAAGGCGTAGAAATGATTGCTTTAAGTACTGGAAATGAAAAAGGAGACTTTACACCTAGATTTGAAGCAGAAAATATAAAGGTTTATCATAAACCACTAGATTTAAAGGAGTACAATCCATTTATTTTAGTACCCTACTTTTATAAACTATATAAATTTGTCAATAAAGAGAAAATAGAGGTAATCCATATACACCGATCTAAACATTATTGGTGGTTTTCGTTAATAGCATTCATAGCTAGAATTAAATCTGTAAGAACCATACATAATGTATTTAAACATCGTAAAGTGACTTGGCTTAAAGGATTTTTCGAAAGGTTTACTGCTCGAAAAATATTTAAACTTAAATTTCAAACTATAGGAAATAGCGTTTACGAGAACGAAAAATACTATTATAAAAACAAAACAACCTTAATAAACAACTGGTACGATAATGAGAGGTTTTTTCCTCCAAATAATGACCAAGAGAAATCAGACGTAAGATTATCTTTAGGGCTACCCACAGAAGTACTTTCCATTATTTCAACTGGCGGTTGTAGTGATGTTAAAAACCACCATGACATTATTAGGGCCATGGCTACAATTAACAAAAAAATTAATTGTATATATATACACTTAGGGCATGGAGAAAAGGAAGAAGAAGAACGAAAATTAGCAGTAAAATTAGGAGTAGATGATAAAATTTATTTCTTAGGTAATCAAAAAAATGTAAGAGATTATTTAATTTCTTCAGATATTTATATAATGCCTTCTAGATTTGAAGGTTTAAGTATAGCTGCAATAGAGGCAATGGCATGTGAGCTACCTTCCGTTCTATACAATGCACCAGGACTACGAGACTTAATAGACAATAATGATAATGGCTTATTAATTGAACAAAATTCAAATACTCTAGCTAATGCTATTTTAGAGCTTAATAACAACCAACAACTTAGAAAAAAAATGGGTGATAAGGCTAAGAGATTTGTTGTTCAAAATTTTTCAGTCAATAATGGTGTTGATGGCATTATGAAATTATATAGTGAAAAATAACAAGCTTAAAATGAAGCAACAAAGGTAATTTAGAAAACTCTATTAAGGACAATATATTTTATGTCAAAAACAGTGCAATCTCTAATTTTAATTGCAATTTCTGTAATCTCAATATATACCGCATTTTATAATGTAGGTAATACTGCCATATGGTGGGTATTACTAATGTTTATACTAATATTATTTATATTGGGGAAAAAGAAATTTTCTAATTCTAGTAATAACACCAATACAATTCTTGTAAAAATATATTTGGCATGGAATGTTATCTGTATTGTTAGAGGTTTATTTGTAGCTAGTGATTATTGGGAATGGAAATTTTTAATTCAAACAAGTATTGTTATGCTTGTTCCCTTATCAGTTTTTATACTTACCAATACTTTTTTAATACAAAGAATTGTCCAGCAGTGGTTCCGCTATTTATTACCTGCTTTTCTAATTTTGATATTTTTCATGAGAGCAGAATCTGTAGGGCACTATCTAATACCTGTAAGCTTTCTATTATTATTTTTTCCATTTCTAAAATCTAAATGGAAAATCATTTGCTTGGTCTTAACATTAGTTGTTTTAGGGGCTAATTTAGGCGCTAGAAGTAATGTTATTAAATTTCTGATTCCGTTTACTCTTGCCTTGATTTACTATGTTAAAATCCCCTTTACTACAAACGTTTTAAAAATAGGACGATTAGGATTAATGATTCTTCCTATGCTTTTCCTTATTTTAGGTATTACCAATACATTTAATGTATTTAAAATGAGTGATTATCTTGAAGGTGATTTTAAATATGGTAGAGCCGATATAGAAGGAGCACAAGACAACCTTACAGCAGACACTCGTACTTTTCTTTACGTTGAAGTAATTGGCTCTGCCCTTAAATATGATTATGTATGGTTTGGACGTACTCCTGCAAGAGGTAATGAATCTGCCTCTTTTGGCCCAATCATTGACAAGGAATTAGGAACCAATAAAATGGAACGCCACGGAAATGAAGTTAATATTTTAAATATTTTCACTTGGACAGGAATTATTGGGGTTGTGTTATATTTTTTAATATTCTTAAAAGCTACTTATTTAGCTTTATACAAATCAAAAAGCCGTATTATGAAAATAATCGGTGTTTATTTAGCTTTTCGTTGGTCATACGGTTGGGTAGAAGATTTTAGCAATTTTAATTTATCATATTTTTTCTTATGGTTAACCATTTCTATGTGTTTATCACATGATTTCAGAGCTATGACCGATTCTGAATTTAAAAATTGGGTAAGAGGTATTTTAGATATTAAATACAGGAAAAATATTTTAAAGAAAACCAAAGTATTACTACATCACAATTAAAAAATTCAACTTAGTTTTATCTGTATACTTGAATTATGTTATATATAATAATACCCGTATTTAATAGGTGGGATTTCACTAAAGCATGTTTAGAACAATTAGCTAAACAAAGCTATAAAAATTTTAAAATAGTTATTGTTGATGACGGTTCTACAGATGATACCGCAAAAAAATTATCTATTGAATTCCCTTCTGTAATCATTTTAAAAGGTGACGGAAACTTGTGGTGGACAGGTAGTATAAATTTAGGTATAAACTATGCTTTAAACCAAAATGCAACTTTTATTCTCTCTTTAAATAATGACACATTACCTAAAGAAAACTATTTAGAGGAATTAATAAAAGCATATAATAAAAAACCAAGCTCTTTAATTGGTTCTACAGGTGTTGATACTTCCACTAATAATATTAACTATTGTGGTGGACAAATTAAATGGTTGACCGATACTATTAAAGATTTACGTAATGATGTTACGAGCAATGAACAAGGCTTATTATTAGAATCATCTCATTTTCCCGGTAGAGGATTATTAATTCACAAATCTATATTTGACAACATAGGATTATTTGACCAAAAAACATTTCCCCATTATATGGCAGATTATGATTTTACGTTAAGAGCAAAAAAAGCAGGTTTCCCTATATATTGTAGTATAGACGCAAAATTAGGTACTTATCCAGAAGCAAGTGGCGCCAATCAATTAATGGCTAAAAAGAGTCTAAAAAATTACAAAGAACATTTGTTTGGCATGAAAGGAGCTGCAAATTTAAAATACTACTTTAGTTATGTTTTTCGCCATTGTCCGTGGTATTTACTACCTATAAGCTTAAGTATCGGAACAACAAAAAGACTTACCAGTTATTGGTTAAAGTAATTACAATGATTATAAATAAAATTAAAATTGGATTTATTCGTTTATAGAAATAAACAAACTCAATATAATCTGTGAATCATTTAAAATACAGAAGGCAATTTTTACTCACTACTGAACCTATCACTAATCTTAATGATTGGAAAAAAAGAACACTTAACAAGCATACCTTATATATTCATCCAGATTTAACAACATTTTATCTTAATCATAATAAAACTGAAATAGTATTATTAGGGCATATATTAAACCCTAACAATCACAAAGAAACTGAATTAGAAATTTTAAAGAAAATTGCAGTATCCCCAAATCCTATTGACATTGCAAAAGTTCTGTATAGTTTAAGTGGCAGATTTGTTTTATTGATTAAATCAGAAAATCGCACACTTTTTTTCAATGATGCTTGTGGCTTACGATCTTTTAATTACTCCTACTATAATGGAGCATTACAAATAGCTTCACAGCCATTACTGTTAAAGCTAGCTGTGGGTGATTTAGTCACAAAAAAGGAGCGATATTTTAGTTTTTTTAATTCAGATTATAGAAAGCATAATAAAGAAAATTGGTTTCCTAGTGGAACCACTCTTTATAAAGATATACACCACTTAGCACCTAATCATTATCTAGATTCAGAGACTTTGAGCCAACATAGATATTGGCCTAATGAAAAGTATACTGTAAATGATTACACTTCATCTTTAGAGAAGTTTTCAAATTTATTACAAAACATTCTAATTGCTGGATCAGAAAAATATAATTTATCACTTGGAATAACAGCTGGTTTTGATAGCCGCATAATACTCAGTACATGTAAACCTGTTAAAGAAAATATGTCTTTCTATACTTTAAAATATAGAAATATGAATAATTCATCAAGAGATATTAAGGTGCCTTTAAAATTAAATAAAATAATGCATCTTAACCATAAGATAATTAATTGTGAATTAACTACAGACCCAGACTTTGCTAAAATTTATGAAGAAAATAGCGATATGTCTCATTTAGACGATTGGGGACATATTGCCTATGGTATCTCTAAGACATTTAAAAAAGACATGATGGCAATTAAAGGTAGCTGTTCTGAAACTGGTCGCTGCTATTTTTATAAATCTGGCAAACACCCTAAACTTAATTCTGGTATAGATTTAATTGATTATAATACCAATTGGAAAGGCATATCGTTTATTGAAAATCGTTTAACAAATTGGTTTAACACTCTAAAAGAGGATAAAATCAACTTTGGCTATCCAATCTTAGATTTATTTCATTGGGAGATTAGTACTGGTAGTTGGCAAATGCAAAATCAATTAGAATGGGATATTGTTCACGAAACCTTTACTCCTTTTAATAATCGTGAATTGTTAGATACTATGCTTAGAATTGACCCTAAATTTAGGTCAAGACCAAATAATTATCAGCTTTACCAAGATACCATACTCAAATTTTGGCCAGAGGTTTTATCTCAACCTGTAAACCCCCCAACGTTAAAAGAGTGGATAAAGACCTCTATAAAAAAAATATTGGCTAAAATAGGAGTAGAAAAATATAATCATTAGACCTGAAAAATTATACAAATGCTCAGCCAATAAAACGTAGGTATGCAACTAGCTACAATTGCTCTATTTACTTATAAAAAATTAATACCCTTAAAATCTACTGTTAATGCTTTAAAAAAAAACAAGCTAGCAGAAGAATCTGAATTAGTAATTTTTTCAGACGAAGGAAAAAATAATAGTGATAAAATTAAAGTAAATAATGTTCGTGATTTTTTAAAAACAATTCAAGGTTTTAAAAAAATTACCATTTATAAAGCGAATACAAACAAAGGTTTAGCCACTTCAATTATTGATGGTGTTTCTGAAATCTTAAAAAACAATGAAAGAGTTATAGTTATGGAGGATGATTTAGTATCAAGCCCAAATTTCTTAAGCTTTATGAATGAGGCTTTAGAAAATTATCATAACAATCCACTAATATTTTCAATAGCAGGATATTCTCCTCCAATTAAAGATATTACCAATTATCCTTATGACAACTATTTTACTAAACGTGCTAGTTCATGGGGTTGGGCTACATATAAAAATCAATGGAATAAAATTGATTGGGATATAATAGATTATAATATTTTTAAATATGACCGAATAGCAAAGAAAAAATTTAACTACATGGGGTCTGATATGGTTGGAATGTTAAAAAAACAAATGACAGGAAAACTAGACTCATGGGCTATAAGATGGTGTTACCATCAATTCAAAAACGACTTGTATACTGTATATCCAATTACTTCTAAAATCAAAAATATAGGATTTAATGAAGATGCTACACATACTAACAATAATGGGTTAGCTACACGATTTGAAACCAAATTAGACATCTCAAATCAGTTACAATTTAACTGGGACAATAACGTTCTAACTAAGAAAAGATTTATAAAAGATTTTATAAAACCTTATAGTATTAAAAAACGAATATTTTTTAAAATTAAAAATATACTACTAAATATGTACCAAAGTTTACCTTTAGAATAGAAATTAAAAACCTAGGGTCAACAATAGCTATTTAACTTTTATTTCTAAGATAGTATCCCCAACCCTAATAAATGAAATCAAAAATATTATTTATTCTTCATGTACCACCTCCTATCGATGGTGCATCTATTATAGGGAGCTATATTAAAGAAAATGCTTTAATCAATTCCACTTTTGACACTGAATACATTAATCTTACATCTGCTTTTACTTTAGAGACTATAGGAAAAAGTAATTTAATGAAGATTTCAATTATTTTTAAAATTCTTAAAAAAGTTTATGAATCCATTAAAAATAAGAAATATGATTACAGCTACATGACCTTAACCACCACAGGAGCTGGATTTTATAAGGACTTTTTAGTAGTATTATTGTTAAAATTATTTAAAGTAAAAATTATTTTTCATCTTCATAACAAAGGTGTCTTAAAAAACAGTAAGGCGTATTATAATAGATTACTATATAAAGTAGTTTTCAAGAATACCAAATGCATACTACTTTCAAATTGTCTTTATAAAGATGTAAAGAATTATGTAAAGAAAAAAAATGTTTTTATATGCAATAATGGAATTCCTAACTCTGAATATTTAATAAAAAATACGCTAATACAACATATAGAAGATTCTAATACTTGCAAGTTTTTATTTCTTTCAAATATGATGCAAGAAAAAGGAGTATTCATTCTTCTTGAAGCAACGAAAAAACTTCAGGCAAAAGGGTATAAATTTGAATGCCATTTTGTTGGTGCTTGTTCGGATATTACAAATCAATTTTTAAAAAATAAAGTAGAAGAGTTTGGTATAGAAAACAAGGTACATATACACGGCCAAAAAGTAAACGATGCCAAAAGAGATATATTCCAAGAAGCAGACGTATTTGTATTCCCTACTTATTATCATAATGAATGTTTTCCCCTGGTCTTAATAGAAGCCATGCTTTATTCACTTCCAGTAATTTCAACCCCGGAAGGAGCAATCTCAGAAATGGTTCTAGAAGGGAAAACAGGTCTACTTACGCCGCAAAAAAATAGCGATAAATTAGCTGAAGCAATGGAATACATGTTAAAACATCCTAAAGAGCGTATACATATGGGAATTAAAGGGAGAAAAAGATATGAAGAAAAGTATACAATAAGTATTTTTGAACAAAATATCGTAGATATTTTAAACACAGTTGTGAAATCTAGCAATAAAACAATATAGATTTACTAATTTTATTTTATTGAATTTTAAATTATTGTGAATTTAACTTCATGTTAATTTCAAAATTCACATAAAAATTTACTTTTCTAAAGAAAACAAATTTCCTTCCCCCTAAAGTTTTAAATTCAATCTTTCTAACAGAAATAGATAGTAATTAAAACTTCAATTTATTTTGGCAATAATATCTTGTAATTATAAAAATTGCATTAGATAAAACAGCTGAAAATAGAACAAGCTTGTGTATAAAAAAATAATACTATTCTTAAATCGCTTATAATTATTACCACCAGTTAAAAAAAATTTAATGAGTAAAACATCACCTATTTTATTATTCACTTATAAACGTTTAGATGTACTCAAAAAAACTATTGAAACATTACAAAACAATGAGCTAGCTAAAGATTCAGATTTATACATTTTTTCAGATGGTCCAAAAAATCAAAAAGACCAAGACATAATAGAAACAATACGAACATATTTAAAAACTATTAGCGGTTTTAAAAATATAACGATAAAAGCCTCTCCAGTAAATATGGGTTTAGCAAACTCTATAATTAATGGAGTTACAAGTGTCTTACAGTCTGAGGAAAAAGTTATAGTCTTGGAAGATGATTTATTGACAACACCTAACTTTTTATCGTATATGAATCAATCATTAAATAAGTATCAAAATAATGAAAATGTATTTTCAATATCAGGATATTCATTTGATTTACGTAAAGAGGACTCTAATCCCAATCAAACCTATTTTTTAAATCGCGGTTGGTCTTGGGGTTGGGCTACATGGAAAAATAGATGGGAAAAAGTAGATTGGGATGTAAAAAGTTATGCTAACTTTTCTAACAACAAACAAGAACGCAAAGAATTTGCGAAAGGAGGCTCTGATCTTAATGCAATGTTAGACAAACAAATGAGCGGACAATTAGATTCGTGGGCAATACGGTGGTTTTATCATCAATATAAAATAAACGGTTTAACACTTTATCCATTAGCCTCTAAAATTTACAATGATGGTTTTGATGAAGATGCAACCCACACAAATGGTTCTGAAAAAAGATACATACCCTATTTAGACAAAGTACACTCCACTACTTTTAACTTTCCAGAACAAGCTGTGATAGATTATAAATATCAAAAACAATTTCAAAATAAAATGGGCATTTTAGCACGTATACGTTCTAAAATTGAAACATTAATTTTAAAAAATAGGTTATGATAAAAAATTGTATTAAAAAACTACGCTTTTTTTATCTCCATAAAGTTAAATGGCGTAACTATAGCATAGGTAAAAACATGTATGTAGGACTAAGAGTTTTTTTATGGGCAAAAAAAACTATAATTATTGGTGATAATTTTTATATGGGTAGGGATTCTCAAATAGAAACAGATTGTGTAATCGGAGATAATGTTATTTTTGCCAATAAAGTTGCCATAGTTGGAAAATATGACCATAATTATCAACAAATAGGTGTCCCAATTAGGCTCGCCTCAAGAATAAGAGATGAACATTATAATTGGAAAGGTTTAACTTGTATGACTACAATAGAAGATGATGTATGGATTGGATATGGAGCCATAATAATGAGTGGTGTAACTATTAAAAAAGGTTCAATAATTGCCGCAGGTGCTGTTCTTACTAAAAGTACTGAACCCTATAGTATTTATGGAGGAAATCCTGCTAAAAAAATCGCACCCCGTTTCCAATCAGAATTAGACTTGGAAAAACACATTAATAGTGAAGCTAAATTTTTAAGAAAGCAATCTTATTATAAAGGTGTAGTTGGTATTGCAGAAAATACCTGCCTTTAATAAAAATTTTGCCAAACTTAATTATATCTAAAAATTTAAATGTGATATGACAAAATTTTCAACTTCACACTGTATGGGTTACGAAGTCTTTACAGGTAACTTAAATAGTATTATTCCAAAAAACAAAATCATAATTAACACCGTTAATCAGTATTCGTATTGTATGGGCGAAAAAGACAGTCAATTTAAAAAAGTTTTAAATGATTCAGATATTCTTTTGCCAGATGGTATAGGTATTGTTTTAGCTTTTAAATTTTTAAAAGCTAAAACAATTAAAAAAATAGCAGGAGCCGATATTCATAATTACCTTTTACATTACTTAAACGAACATCATGGAAAATGTTTTTACATGGGTGCGTCTAACAGTACTTTAACTAAAATTTCTGAACGACTTTCTATTGAATATCCAAATATTAAAGTTGGAACATATTCTCCACCCTATAAGCCCGAATTTAGTAAAGTTGAGAATGATGAAATCATTAATACGGTAAATAACTTTAATCCAGATGTACTTTTTGTTGGGATGACAGCGCCTAAACAAGAAAAATGGAGTTGGACCCATAAAGAAGCTTTAAATATAAATGGTCCAATATGTTCTATAGGTGCTGTATTTGATTTTTATGCCGGAACCGTAAGTAGACCTAACACAATTTGGCAAAACTTAGGATTAGAATGGATGGGGAGGCTTTTAAAAGAACCCAAACGAATGTGGAAAAGATATATATACTACGGGGCAATATTTGGTGGTTATTTAATAAAAGCTAAAATAAAACGCCCTTCATTTGAGTAAAATAAAAGTAAATATCTTTTTTAAGAAATTACTTTATATTAATTAGGGCTTACCATACTATAAAAAATTTAGAACGAACAAAAAATTAGTTCCCAAATATAATGACAGAAGAAACATATAAATACTTACCAATTCAAGAAGAAGAATCAAATTTTAATTTAAGGGAAAATGTAGATAAATATATTCGATTTTGGCCTTGGTTTTTAATTATGATTTTAATTTTTGTTAGTCTTGCTATTGTTTACATTAAATATGCTCCTTATACATATACTAGTGTTGCGAGTATTATAGTTAACAATGAGGAAAATAATGGCCAAACTAGTAGCGCTAATAATTTTAATCTTAGTTTGTTTAGCGGAATATCAACAAATAGCATGGCAAATGAATTGGGTTTATTGAACTCAAAACGTTTGATGCTAAACACAATTAAAGCATTAGACTTAAATGTACAATATATTGATGACCATAGTTTAATAGACCAACCCTTATATAACAATAGTCCTATAAAAGTTCAAGTTTTAAGGCTTGACGATGATAAGTTAGCACAAGCTATAATAAATGAACAAAACCTATTTCGAATAAAAAACCTAGGTGAAAATAGAATACAATTAGTAAACGAGGAAACTGGAGCAATAATTAGCTCTAATTTGAACACCCCTATTGAATTAGATTTTGCAGATTTCGCAATTATAAACTCACAAAAAGACGAGAATAATCCTTTAATTTGGGAAGATATATTAATTAGGTTTGTTTCTGCTGAGCAAATAGCTGCTATTTATAATAATGCAATAAGAGTAGAATTATTAGATGAAAAATCCACCTTAATTCAGTTAGAATTAACCGATAGAGTTCCTAAAAAATCTGAAGATATATTAAATCAACTTATTTTTGAATATAATAAAGAAGCTATTGAAGATAAAAATCTTATTGCTAAAAATACAGCAGATTTTATAGATGAAAGACTAAGTATAATTAATAGCGAATTAGATTCTGTAGAATCTGGTAAGGAATCATTCAAAGAAGTAAATAGATTAACGGATATAAGTGCAGAATCATCTATGATGATACAAAACGTTAGTGAATACAATCAACAAAGACAGCAAGTTGAAACACAATTAGAAGTTACTACATCGATGCTTAATTATATTGACTCTGGGCAAGCCAATTTATTACCTGCTAATTTAGGTCTTGAATCTAATGCCAGTAACTTTGTTAATGATTATAATGACCTAATTTTACAAAGAGATCGTTTATTAGCCGGATCAACAAATCAAAACCCCATGGTTGTAAGTCTTAATGAGCAAATTAGCCAATTGAAAGGTAACATAAAACAAAGCTTATCTACACAACGTAATAACTTAAACATTAATAAAGAAAATTTACGTAAAAGAGCAGGGGTCATAGGTTCTCAAATTTCTAGAGTACCTGGACAAGAACGACAAGTTAGAGGCATTGAAAGACAGCAAAATATAAAAGAATCTTTATACTTATACCTATTACAAAAAAGAGAAGAGAACACCTTAGAGCTTTCTGTTACAGGCCCTAAAGCTAAGATAGTAGATAGTGCTTTTAGTAGCCCAGGAAGTATAACTCCAAGTCCAAAAATTGTATTAGGTATTGCCGGTATTTTAGGCTTTCTTTTACCTCTATTAGTAATCCGAGGCAAAGAATTGCTAAATAATACTATTCAAGATAAAGATGATTTAGAAAAAATTAAAAAAAACATACCTATTGTAGGTGAACTTCCTAAAATAGGTAAAAAGGAGGATGAGCTTATAACCAAAAATGATCGCTCGGTACTTGCCGAAGCTTTTAGAATACTTTCCTCTAACTTACAATTTTTAAACATTGATAAAAAGGAACAATCACATGGAGAATCCATTTTTGTAACCTCTACTATACAAGGAGAAGGCAAAACTTTTGTTGCAACCAATTTGGCTATAACATTATCTTTAACAGGTAAAAAAGTTATTTTGGTAGGGGCGGATTTACGAAACCCACAATTACATCGATATCAAAAAAAACTTGACAAAGTATTAGGGCTAAGTGATTATTTAGTTAACGAGAAACAAAAACTTAGTCATTTATTTCAAGTTAGTGAAATTCATGAAAACTTAATGATTCTACCATCGGGCACCATTCCACCTAATCCTGCAGAATTATTACAAAATCCAAGATTAGGAGATTTATTTTCCGAACTAAAACAAAACTTCGATTACATTGTTGTTGACACTGCACCATCTCTTTTAATTGCTGATACTTTTTTAATCAACAAATATGCTACCGTAACTCTATATATTGCTAGAGCAGGTATTACTAAAAGAAAATTAATGAAATTCGTAAGTGAAGCTAAGCAAACAGGAAAATTAAAAAATGTAAGTCTTGTATTAAATGATGTTCCCTTAACAAACTTAGGCTATGGAAGTAAGTATGGTTATTCATACAATGCTAATTAGTCTATTCTATTTATAAATAGTACGTAATGGAAAAAGTATCAGTAATAATACCAACTTTCAACAGATTTAAGTTTTTATTAAATACAATCCATTCAGTACAAAAACAGACTTATACAAATATTGAAATTATTGTAATCAATGATTGTTCAACTCAACAAGAATATTACTCTTTTGATTGGGAGGCTAATAACGTTATTATAATACATTTAAGAGAAAACACTAAAAAGAAATTTGGATATCCCTGTGCTGCATACGTAAGAAATCAAGGCATTAAAAAATCAACTGGTAAATATGTCGCATTTTGTGATGATGATGATATTTGGTTGCCCCACAAGACTGAATTACAACTCAAGGAAATGAAAAATTCCAACTCTAAAATGTCTTCAACTGATGGGTATATTGGAAATGGAGTATACAATAAGAATATTGCGTATTATAAATACAACGAACATTATTATTACCCTACTTTATTTAGTATATATGAAAATCATTATAGTAATAAATTTATAAAGAAGTTAAAGAAAATACCTTTTATAAAGTCAATACCAGTTTTAAAATCTAAAAATTTACTAGAGGAAGGTTTTCCTCAAATATGGGATTTTAACTTTTTAAGTATTCATAACTGTATGATAACAAGTAGTGTTATTATACATAAATCTATTTTAGATAAAATTAATAATTTCAAAAACTTAAAACCACCAGGAGAAGATTATGATTGCTGGCTAAGGGCATTAAAACATACCAATAGTGTTTACGTAAATGAAGTCTGCTTTTATTATGATTTGGGACATGGTGATGGTAGAAATTACGAATACGGTTCATTTACAAAAAGATAGGTTTTTATTGTTTTATCAATTTACCTGATTCGATAATTTCTCCTCCAAGATTTATCGTGTAAAAATAGAGACCGTTAGAATATAATGAAACATCCAATTCTGTTTCATTAGATGTAATTATCTTTTCTTTTATTTCTTGACCACTTTTAGTATATAATTGAAAAACAAGAAGTTCATTAGAATCAAAATTTTTTTCTTCAATAGTAATTTTTAATTCAGTACTAACAGGGTTAGGATGCACCATGTAAGGTTTTTTTTCTTCAATTAAAATTTCATCATCATCGTCCAGAAATAAACTGTTACCCGTTCCCAGTATCACTACCGCGTTCGTACTCGCATTAGATAACGTTACGCTTACGGCTTCATCAGATTCTTCTTCTTCATCTCCATTGGTACTTACTACTATAGCTCTACTTAAAGCACCTGTCAATGACACAAATGTTAGAGTACCCGTGTTTCCGTTTTCATTACCTCCACTAATAAGATAATCTACCGTTACAGACTCATTTGGGTTGGATTGGTCGATGCTTACATTGAATATCAGTTCC
>Ga0207888_100229_pt1 | contig 30389 bp, 26 predicted proteins | sample LinPmetageLP43_FD_184055 | JGI IMG/M metagenome (GOLD analysis project Ga0207888, IMG submission 184055) | Marine viral communities from the Pacific Ocean - LP-43 (SPAdes) | ecosystem: Environmental > Aquatic > Marine > Oceanic | place: Pacific Ocean | collected 2010-08-27
TTTTCAGTAATGATTTTGAAAGTGGAAGACTAAACGGAATAACCTCTGACGGAAACAATCACTTTACCGCTTTAATAACAGCTGAAAACACACCAGTTAATGTGAGTCCTTGGTATGCTTTTAAGGTTTGGTCAAAAACTCCTAAAACTATAACCATTAAAATGACCTATCAAGATTCTCGTAGTAGATATTATCCTAAAATAAGTACAGATGGTGAGAATTTTAAAGTTTTAGATAGTACAAATTATACTGCCTTAAATAAAGGTGTTGGTGATTTTGGCATTAAGGCAGCACCAGAATTCGTCGAGATAAAAGTCAAAATAAGTGAAACACCAACATATATTACCGCGCAAGAGCTTTATGGCTCTACACGAGTAAAAAACTGGATAGATTCCTTATCAACCAAGCCATTTATTTCTACATATGAAATTGGAAAAAGTAAGGAGAATAGAGCTATGAACTTAATGGAGGTAAGTTCTAAAAAAAATAAAAAAGCTGTTATGGTGATTTCTAGACAACATCCACCAGAAGTTACTGGTTTTCTGGCAATGAAATCTTTTATTGAAACCTTAACAGGAGACTCCCCAAAGGCTCAGAAATTTAGAAATAACTATGACTTATTTGTTGTCCCATTAATGAATCCAGACGGTGTTGATAATGGCAACTGGCGACATAATATGGGCGGAATAGATTTGAATAGAGACTGGCAAGATTTTAATCAGCCAGAAACAAGAAGTGTTAGAGATTTTCTGGTAACAAAAGAATCTGAAGGATATGAGTTTGTCTTCGGTGCAGATTTCCACTCTACATGGGACGATATCTACTACCCTATCGACACTACGATTACCGGTGATAAAGGTAAAATTGTTTTTGATTGGATAGCGAATATTACCGATAGATTGCCTCAAAAGCATACAAATGTGAAACCATCAACCAATATTAAGCCTACTATGGTATCACGCAATTATTTTTATGTGAACCACGGTATGCCAGCTATAGTTTTTGAATTAGGAGATAACACACCTAGAGATTTCTTAAAACAAAAAGGTAAGGTAGCCGCTGAAGAATTAATGGATTTACTTGACAATCAAGATTAAAAACAATCTTTAATGTATATTAACAAAAAAAGCCTCGTGCTATACCACGAGGCTTTTTTTATACTAAAATTTTTATTTGCTGTAATTAACTTTATACCTCCAAAAGCTTATTCCGCCTAATACCAGCACTCCAGCAACTAAGTAATAAATAAAAGTTGGCGTAATAACCTGGGCTCCACTAGCGTAACTATGAAGACCAACCAAATAAAAGTTAACACCAAAGTAGGTCATCATAATACTACCAAAAGCAACAACACTCATAAAATTGAAAGTCCATTTCCCTCTTAAGCCAGGAACCAATCTTGTGTGTATTACAAAGGCATAGATCATAATAGAAACAAGTGCCCAAGTTTCTTTTGGATCCCAACCCCAATAGCGACCCCAACTTTCGTTGGCCCATTGTCCACCTAAAAAGTTACCAATCGTAAGCATGACAAGTCCTGTGGTCAAAGCTAATTCATTAATTATGGTCAATTCTTTTATGTTGATTGCCATACGTTTTTTATTCTTTTTGGTTGTCAAAATCATTAAAATTAATGAAACAAGACCTAAGATCATACCAACGGTTAAAGGTCCATAACTACCAACAATTACGGCTACGTGTATCATTAACCAATAACTGTCTAAAACTGGAACTAAGTTACCTATTGATGGGTCTACCCAACTTTGGTGTGCTATCCATAAAAGCATAGAAGTTACAAATGCAGATGCTGCAAAAGTCATATCACTTTTACGACCTAGCGCCCAACCAATACCCATGGTAGCCCATGCTACGTATAATATACTTTCATAAGCATCACTCCAAGGTGCATGACCAGAAATATACCAGCGTAAAACCAAACCAGCAGTGTGCCAGATGAAAAGTAACATTATAGTTCCCTTAAAGAAATATATTGCAACTCTCCAAATCGATCGATCTTTGAAAATTTGAAAAACAAGAATAAAGAACATCAAAAGCCCTACAACTGCATAATACCTATACAGTTTATTGAAGATGTTTAGTTTATTATAAATAACCTCAGTATCAATCTTTTTCTTTGATGGCAATACTTCACTACCATGATTTAATTGATTCTGCTGAAAAGCTGCCAATAATTTATCTGCAGAAGCATAATCTCCACTTTCTTGAGCCTTACCTAGAGTCATTAAATAATAAGGCATTGCATTCTTTACAAAGTTGGAGTAAAGAGAATCTCTAATTTCATACTGCCCTCCCCTGTACTCTACTGCCGAAATCCATTTGTTATTTTCATCGTCAAGCAACGGAAATATCTTAACAATATCTTGACCTAAGGCCTGATTCAATAAACTCAATCTGATATTGGCATCTTTAAAATCTTGCTGAAATTTATTTGGGTTGGTAGTAGCTGTTGCTTCCCTTAAAAATGGCTCTAATTTGTACTGCCCTTTCTTATCAAAAAAATCGGTTGCTTTTACATATTCTTGACCGGAAGGAATACCAATAACTTTTCTAATACTATCATTCTGTGATTTCTTATCTAACGCAATAAACTCTGTATTGTACCATACAGCAGGGTTCATCATCATAGAAAGCAATACCTGATCCGAAGAAAAATCTAAATAGGTGTCCTTATAACTTAACTTACGCAGCAATTCTGATGAAAATGTATTAATAGGCTTCATACGCCCACCTTCATCTTGTATTACTAGCTTACCAAACTTATCAGCATGTTCTTTACTTACCATACTGGCTTTAAGCAAAGAATCTATTTGTGTCTTGCTAGGTGCCTTTTGATGCCCTTCTTCTGGTGTGTGTTGCTCTTGAGCAAAAGAAGAAAATGAGAATGCCATTAAAACAGCCAACACTCCAAACATTTTTTTCTTTTTGATCTTAAGTTCATCCAAAGAATCAGCTAAATCTTTAAAACGGGTCTTGCCAAAAAACATAATTCCCATTAAGCCTATGTATAATAGAAAATAACCAATATAGGTGATCCAAGTACCCCAAAAGTCATGATTTACAGATAATGTTGTTCCTTTTTCGTCCGGATCAAAACCCGATTGAAAAAAGCGGTAACCATCATGATCCAGTACGTGGTTCATAAAAATGTCGTAATCAAAAGGTCTTTCATCCTCAATGGTAACCCTACTCATGAAAGATGCATATCCCTTTTCTGTTCCAGGATATTTCTCGGCTATAAAATCATTCAATTTAATCCCAAAAGGTAATTCGTAAACTTTAGAACCATATCTAATAGAAAAATTGAGTCCGCCTACATTAACCTTTTCGCTAAAATCGGAAGGTCCTTTACTGCCTAATAATTTGATTTGTTTTGTTTCTCCGTTCGCAGTAACATCAAAAATTATGGCATCTTGATCCATTTTTGTTTTCTCTGCTTCAGGTATTTCAACAATACCATATGAACCTTGAGTAATTGAATCTGGAATAACAAACTGCATACCGGCCGTATTATACAACGAACGCAAGACTAAAGGTTGCAGACTATCTTTTACCAAAACACCTTGAAACTGATCTGCCATGCGCATATAATTCCCTTCAAAAGGAGAATGAACTTGATAAACAGAATCTGTAGTCATTATATTAATGGCACCATCAGTTTTGTTATTCAAAGCAAATAATACATTATGTATGCTGGCTACTTTACCATTTTCTAAATAGTGATCATGACGTTCACCATCGCCTGCTTCAACTATTTTCAAAAATTTAGTTCCATTAGTATCAGGTAGTAAACCTTGCTTGGCACCTTTTATAAAATCTACATAAGAAATTTCAAAGTCTTCATTGTTGAAATCTGCTTTCCATGGAAGATTAGATTTTATGGCCTCTGGAGTAACTATTAAATCATCTTCTAAAATCTTTCTTCTAGCCTCTCCATCAATTTCACCATCAACATAAACCGTTAAAAAAGTTTTATCGGAATAAAATACATTTTCAGTTTTTCCCTCGCGAATAGGCATCATACCTTCAAAACTGATGTATCTGGTTACAAATGCACCTATAATTATCAATACCCAAGATAAATGCAATAGTAATACCGGCCATTTTTCTAGACGCAATAAGCGATATCTAGATATGTTTCCTAAGAAATTAATAACAAAGAACACCATTATAACTTCAAACCACCAGGCATTGTAAATCCAAATTCTTGCAGTTTCTGTGCTATACCAGCTTTCTATAAAAGTACCGAATGCCATCGCTGTTGCAAAAGCGATAAATAGAATAGACATTAATCGAGTAGAGAAGAATATTTTCTTGAACATTTCCGTCATGGAAGTAGGAGTTGATTTTCAAGATGCAAAAATACGGTGTTTTCATCATTTACGAATGGCTTTTACTGCTTTATAACTTCATTAAAACTGTTAATTTTAATACAACAAGACTTCTATAAACTTTGTACTTTTGCCACATGATATCCGTTGTAATAGTAGGCACAGGAAATGTAGCTCAGAATCTCTTTAACGCATTAGAAAAGGCAAATGACGTAAGTGTTAAACAGGTAATTGGCAGAAACCCTCAAAAATTGGCTTTCGTAACAGATCAAGCAATAACAAGTTCTAATTTTGAAAACATAGTAGCTGCCGATATTTATATTCTTGCCATTTCAGACGATGCCATCAGCGCTGTAGCCCAAAATTTTAAAAATATTGATGGTATTTTAGTACATACATCTGGGGCTACTTCCATTAATGAACTAAGTACCGCTAAGCGTCCGGGCATATTTTATCCTTTACAGACATTTACCAAAGACAGAATTATTACGTTCAACGAAATTCCTATTTGCATAGAATCACCAAATGAAGATGATTTAGAATTATTAAAAAAACTAGGAAATACACTAAGCAACACCGTTGTAGAATTAGATTCTGACCAAAGAAAAACACTACATGTAGCGGCAGTTTTTGTCAATAATTTCACTAATTATATGTATACCGTAGGCGCAGAAATCTGTTCTGAACATCAAATAGATTTTAAATTACTACAACCTTTAATTAAAGAGACTGCGGCTAAATTAGACAAGATCACTCCTTTAGAAGCCCAAACAGGACCTGCAAAACGAGGAGATCAGAAAACATTACACAATCATTTACAATTAATAAAAGACAAACACCAAAGGGAGCTATACACCCTATTAAGCAACGCAATTAAAGAAAAGCATGGAAAAGAGTTATAAAGAATATTTAAAGGATATTACTACATTTATTTTTGATGTAGATGGGGTATTTACCGATGGTAGTCTTTTGGTAACGAGCGAAGGCGAGTTATTACGAAAAATGAGTGTTAAAGATGGCTATGCACTTAAAGTTGCGCTTAGTAAAGGATATAATGTATGTATTATAACCGGTGGCACAAATGAAGGTGTAAAAACTAGATTAAGAGCTTTAGGAGTTACCGATATTTATATGGGAGCACATTACAAAATGGATGCTTTAGAAGAATATTTGGACATTTACCACATTGATGCGGAAAACGTATTATATATGGGTGATGATATACCAGATATACCACCCATGAAAGCTGTAGCCTTAGCCACTTGTCCACAAAATGCCGTTGCTGAAGTAAAAAGTGTTAGTCAGTATATTTCACACATTAACGGAGGTCATGGCTGTGTACGTGATGTTATAGAACAAGTGTTAAAAGTACGTGGTGATTGGAACAGTCATTTTAGCGCTGCAAACGATTAAAATATGCTAAAGAATAAATTAAAAGACTATCATCTAATTTTAGCATCGGGTTCACCAAGAAGGCATCAGTTCTTTAAGGATATGGAGCTTGATTTTGAAGTGCGAATTAAGTCTGTTGACGAAATATATCCAACAGATTTAAAAGGAGCTGAAATATCAGATTATCTAGCAAAATTAAAGGCAGAAGTTTTTAAACTTGAATTAAAACCTAAGGATATTTTAATAACTTCTGATACCGTGGTTTGGTACAATAATGAATCTTTAGCGAAGGCTATTGATAGTGAAGAAGCCGAATCGATGTTAAAAAAAATGTCTGGAGAATGGCATCAAGTAATTACATCTGTATGTTTCACTACTAATGAACGACAGATAATACAACATTCGATAACCGAGGTTAAGTTTAAAGAGTTATCTATTGAAGAAATTCGCCATTATATAAAAGAATATCAACCTTTTGACAAAGCAGGTGCTTATGGTATTCAAGAATGGTTAGGCTTAATTGGCATTGAACAAATTAAAGGTTCATACACAAACGTAGTTGGTTTACCTACTCAATTAGTTTATGAAACATTATCAAAATTAGTAACCTAATATATTGTAATTATAAAAACATAGCAGGTATGAAATTCTCTAAAATAAATACAACTTTTTTTAGCATTTTCGGTGTACTAATAGTACTTACCAGTTGCAAGGAAAAACCAGCAAGTAATAGTAACACCTTAGCTATGTCTACCTCAGTTTCAAAAACAGAAGCTCCTAAAAAAGAGCTTTCGCAAGAGTTTAAAGACTACTGGTACAATGGTACCGCAGAAATTACATCCTATAATTTAGAACAAGCCAGATACGGGGAAATAAGAGAAGGAAGCGCTGTTATGATATATGTAACAGAACCTTTTACACCAGGAACGCAAGTTAAAGCAGACAATAGTAACAAGAATAATATTCCGGTTTTAAAACTGAATGCTACAAAAAATTACATAACAGGTATTTACCCCTATTCTATAATGACCAGCAGCTTCTACCCTGTGCATGATAATGAACATGCAATAAAACTTTCATTTTCATCTCAAGAATGGTGCGGACATGTTTATGCGCAGTTGAATAATAAAGAGGATTTTGAAATAACGAGCCATTCTTATTTTGAATCTGAAGCTGATCAAAATTATCACTTAGAAAAAGCCCATTTAGAAAACGAAATTTGGAATAAAATCAGGATTAACCCTTCAGACTTACCAACGGGTGAAATAGTTATGATTCCATCATTAGAATTTATTAGGCTTACCCATAAGGAGTTTAGGTCATACAAGGCAATTGCCTCTTTGACCGAAGCAAATGGTTTAAAGACTTATGAAATTAGTTATCCTGAGTTAGAAAGAACACTAAAGATTAATTTTGAAAATAAATTTCCATATATGATAGAAAATTGGACAGATACTTTTCATGATGGATTTGGTGACAATAAAAAAGTTTTAACTTCAAAAGCAACAAGAATTAACAGGATTACAACACCCTATTGGCAGAAGAAAACGAATAAGGATTTATCTTTGCGAGATAGTTTAGGGTTATAGTGTATGAAAGAATTTATTACCGAACATCATAATGAGCTAATCTACAGTCTCATTGTATTAATTGTTATTCTTGTTTTAAAATTCTTATTTACCACAGCGGTAAGAAAGGTAAGTAAGATCAGTGATTACAATCCTGTACGTACAAACCTCATTATCAAGTTTATAAATATAGCTCTAACCATTATTGCAATGGTTGTTCTTACTTTGGTATGGAGTGTAAATTATAGGGATTTAGGCGTTATGCTGTCCTCTGTTTTTGCAGTAATTGGTGTAGCATTATTTGCGCAATGGTCTATTCTTAGTAATATAACCGCAGGAGTAATAATTTTCTTTTCTTTCCCATTTAAAATAGGAAATACTATTAGAATATTAGACAAAGAATTACTTGATCCTAACAATACAGACCTAGATAAATTTGTAATAGAAGATATTAGGGCTTTTCATCTTCATTTAAGAAGAAGTAATGGTGAGATTCTAACCTACCCGAATAACCTAGTATTACAAAAGGGTGTCATATTAATTTCAACCTATCAACAAGGTGAATTTTTGAACACGGAAGATGAGGAAGAACAAACGCTTTGATTTTGTTAAAGAAGTCGTAAAAAAGCAAGCGTAGGTACTAATCTTATTATATTTGGAATTACTACCAAAACCAACTTAAAATGCGATACTTATTAGGGTTCATAGCCTGTAGTCTTTTTGTACTCAGCACCCTTAAAGCCCAAAGCCCTAAAAATAGTTCAGCAACCGACATTTATCATTCCATTGAAAAATTAAATTTTCTTGGTACGGCACTTTATATAGCTGCCCATCCAGACGATGAAAATACGCGTCTAATTTCTTATTTATCTAATAATGTAAAGGCTAGAACAGGGTATTTATCATTAACTAGAGGTGATGGAGGTCAAAATTTAATAGGACCGGAATTACGAGAACTTTTAGGAGTTTTAAGAACACAAGAATTACTTGCCGCAAGACGAGTAGATGGTGGTGAACAATTTTTTAGTCGCGCTAATGATTTTGGGTACTCTAAACAACCTAGTGAAACACTTGAAATCTGGAATAAAGAAGCTATTTTAGGAGATGTAGTTAGAACGATACGAAAGTTTAAGCCAGATGTAATTATCAATAGATTTGACCATAGAACTCCTGGATCTACACACGGTCACCACACCTCTTCAGCAATGTTGAGTTTTGAAGCTTTTGACCTTGCCAATAATGCTAACGCGTATCCAGAACAATTAAAAAATACTAGTACTTGGCAACCCAAACGTTTATTTTTCAATACGTCTTGGTGGTTCTACGGAAGTGAAGAAAAATTTAAAGAGGCAGATAAATCCAACATGTTACATATGGATGTTGGTACCTACTACCCAATGCTAGGTATGTCTAACAATGAAATTGCTTCTTTGGCAAGCAGTCAACATTTATGTCAAGGATTTGGCAGACTAACTTCTAGAGGAACAGAAGATGAATATGTGGAGCTTTTAAAGGGTGATTTACCAAATGATAAATCTAATTTATTTGACGGCATAGATACATCTTGGTCAAGAATTGATGGCGGTAAAGCTATAGGTGAAATTTTGTATGATGTTCAAGAGAATTTTAATTTCAAAAACCCTACAACTCATATTCCGGCATTATTAGAAACTTACCAATTATTACAAAAGTCAACTGATGAACATTGGAAAGAGCTTAAAACCGATGAGATAACGACAATTATTGCTTCTATATCAGGTCTATATTTAGAAGCCTCTACCATGTCACCTTATACAAACGCAGGAGAAATTGTAGATGTTCAAATTCAGGCATTGAACAGAAGTGATATCGATATTAAATTGAAATCTTTATTTTTAAACGAACAAAGTATAAATATAGGTAACGTTGTTTTAAACAATAATAAATCATTAGAGAAGAAAGTAAAACTTACCATTCCAACAACCACAAAATTCACTAGTCCTTATTGGTTAATGGAAAAGGGCACATTAGGTACTTATACGGTAACCAATACAGAATTAATAGGTAAACCAGAAACACCTAAAGCTTTCAATGCAATTTTTAATATTGAAATTAATGGTATAGCCATTCCCATTGTTAAGCCTGTAATGTACAAATATGCAAAACCTGAAAAAGGAGAAATACATCAACCTTTTGAAATTGTTCCTGAGGCTACCGCAAGTTTTGCAGATAAAGTATTAATCTTTGCAAATGCATCCTCAAAAAGAATTCCAGTTACCATTAAGGCTCATAAAGACAGTATTTCTGGTACTATTGAATTAAAATACGAATCTGGTTGGCAAGTGGACAAAAAATCGCAACCATTTACAATAGCTAAGAAAGGTGATGAGCAAACAGTATTTTTTACATTGAGTCCGCCAGCAACCGAAAATGAAAGCAGCATCTCCCCTATTATAAGATTAAATGGAAATGAAATTAGCAAGGAGCTGGTAACTATTGAATATGATCATGTGCCCACCCAAACAGTCCTATTACCATCAGAGGCAAAAGTTGTTCGTCTAAACATTGAAAAAGCTGGAGAAAATATTGGCTATATAATGGGTGCTGGCGATGAAGTACCTACAAGTTTAGAACAAATAGGATATAATGTTCAACTAATTGACCCTACAACTATTACAAAAGAATCATTACAAAAATATGATGCTGTTGTTTTAGGTATTAGAGCTTATAATGTTATAGATGAATTAAAATTTAAACAACGATTTATTCTTGATTACGCAAAAAATGGTGGTACAGTAATTGTGCAATACAATACAGCCAGTAGATGGGGTAATCAATTTGAAAATATTGCTCCGTTCAAATTAGAGATATCAAGAGACCGTGTTACTAACGAAAATTCTAATGTTGAAATAATCGCAAAAGAACATTCGTTAGTAAATTTTCCAAACAAAATAGATCAAGCTGATTTTAATGGTTGGGTACAAGAGCGCGGATTGTATTTTCCGAATAAATGGGCAGACGAATTTACTCCGGTTTTAGAGATGCACGATGAGGGAGAAGATTCAACAAAAGGTAGCTTGTTAATTGCCCCTTACGGAAAGGGTAACTATATTTATACAGGACTAAGTTTTTTCAGAGAATTACCGGTTGGCGTGCCAGGAGCATATAAATTGTTTTCAAATATGCTATCTATAGGTAAGGACAAAGTGGAAAAGAAAGAGAAAATTAAAGGATGAGCAAAGAACGGGACGAAAATAAAACTTGGAAAAAAGAGTATAGCATTGTGCTTATACTCAACCTCATATATGTTCTTATTTTTTATTACGTAATGACCTCATTTAATTAATATGGAAGGATTAGACTGGATTATTCTTGCCGGCACACTTCTCTTCATTGTAGTCTACGGTGTATGGAAAACCAAAGGAAGTAAAAACGTAAATGATTACGTACGTGGTGGTAATGACTCTAAATGGTGGACAATAGGTTTATCGGTAATGGCCACCCAAGCCAGTGCAATTACTTTTTTATCTACACCAGGCCAAGCTTTTCACGATGGTATGGGCTTCGTACAGTTCTATTTTGGACTACCCTTTGCCATGATTATCATCTGTATGGTATTTGTTCCTTTATACCATAAAATGAAGGTTTACACCGCCTATGAGTTTCTTGAAGGCAGGTTTGATCTTAAAACTCGTTCTTTAGCTGCAGTGCTATTTTTAATCCAAAGAGGTTTAGCTGCAGGTATTACCATATTTGCTCCTTCTATAATTTTATCTGCAGTATTGGGTTGGGACTTACGTACATTAAATATTATAATAGGCACACTAGTAATTATCTATACAGTATCTGGTGGTACAAAGGCTGTTAGCGTTACGCAAAAGCAGCAAATGTTCATTATCATGACTGGTATGTTCATTACCTTTTTCTTTATTTTAGGGTATTTGCCATCAGACATTACATTTAGCAAAGCGATGAAAATTGCTGGGGCCAGTAATAAATTAGAAATATTAAATTTTGATTTAGATACTTCAAGCAGATATACTTTTTGGAGTGGAATTACAGGTGGTCTCTTCTTATTTCTTGCTTACTTCGGTACCGATCAAAGTCAGGTGCAACGTTATTTATCCGGTAAATCTGTAAGAGAAAGTCAGTTAGGTCTTATTTTTAATGCCATTTTAAAAATACCGATGCAATTCTTTATTTTATTGGTAGGTGTAATGGTATTTGTTTTTTATCAATATAATCCGTCTCCATTAAATTTTAATCCATCTGCCACACAAGCAGTAATGGAATCAAGCTATGCAGAAGATTATAAATTATTACAAGAAGGCCAAGTTGCACTTGAGGCAGAGAAAAGAATTGCACAGAATAAGTTCTCTGCTGCATTAGAGATAAAAGAGTTCACAGCCGTTGAGGATGCCAAAAAACAAATAATAAGAATTAATCAAAAAGATAGTACTAATCGTGTAGCTGCAAAATCACTAATTAGTCAAGCAAACAAAACTGTCGAAACTAACGATAAAGATTATGTATTCATTCACTTTATACTCCATAATTTACCCACTGGTTTAGTGGGTCTTTTACTAGCTGTTATTTTATCTGCCGCAATGTCATCTACTGCTTCAGAACTAAATGCATTAGGTACTATTACCGCATTAGACTTATATAAGCGAAATAGACAAAATACTGCATTAAGCGAAGAGCATTATGTAAAGGCCTCTAAATTCTTCACCTTAATTTGGGGAATAGTTGCTATATTAATTGCTTGTGTAGCCAATCTTTTCGATAATTTAATTCAGTTGGTAAATATTATCGGTAGTATCTTTTACGGTAATGTGTTAGGTATTTTTCTTATTGCATTCTTCTTTAAGTTTATAAAAGGAAATGCTGTATTCTTCGCAGCAGTAGTAACACAAGTTATAATATGTATTATTTATTACTACTTAATTCATATTTATCCTTCTGGTCAAGAAAAACTAGGTTATTTATGGCTTAACTTTTTTGGTGCTGCCTTTGTCATTTCAATATCCTTTATATTTGAAGCCTTTGACAGAATGCTTAAAAAACCCTTACCATCAGCTTAAGAAATTAGGCACATTTTAAAATATTCAATGGTACATAAAAAAATTGTAACTTATTTTGAAGAGCATTACAGTAAATCTCCCACCCTTATAAAAGCACCGGGAAGAATTAATTTAATTGGTGAGCATACAGACTATAATGAAGGATTAGTATTACCGGCATCTATTGAAAAAGGTATTTATTTTGCTGTCTCTGGAAATGACCTTAACAGCATACGAATAGAAACGTTTTTAACACAGCCGGAGAAAATAGAATTTCAACTTAATGGTCACCATAATCCTTTTAATTCTTTTTGGGGAAATTATTTTAAAGCAATCATAGAGATTTTGATATCTAAGGATTATCCGCTAAAAGGCATGGATTGTGTTTTTGGTGGGGATATTCCTATTGGATCAGGTCTTTCTTCTTCCGCGGCACTTTGCTGTGGTTTTATCTATTCGATTACCAAAGTATCAGGTAAAAGTATTTCTAGAGAAAAAATAGCATTAATTGCCCAAGAAGCTGAACATAAAATTGGACTTAATTGTGGTTTAATGGACCAATATGCAGTTCTCTTTGGTAAAAAAGGAAATGCATTTTTACTAGATTGTAAAGACTTAAGTCATAATTATATTCCCATTAACCTTAATGGCTATAGTTGGGTACTTGTAAACTCTAATATAAAACATAATTTGGCTGTTGATTCGGAGTACAATAAACGACGAATTTCTTGTGAAAATATCGTTAAAGGAGTTCAAAAAAGTAGACCTGAAATTAAATCGTTACGAGACGTTACTTTAGTAGATCTAAACAGTTTAGTTAATGTTTCTAGTAGTATTGATATTAAGCGGGCAAAGTATGTCATCGAAGAAAATGACCGTGTTCGCCAAATGATTAAAGTCTTAACCTTTGGTGATGCATTAGCGGTTGGTGAGATTCTAAGAAAGGGGCATTGGGCCATGTCTACAGAATATGAAATAACTACTACGGAATTAGATACGTTGGTAAAAATAGGTGAAGGATTAGAAGGTGTATTAGGCTCTAGAATGATGGGCGGTGGCTTTGGTGGTTGCACTATAAACCTCGTGCAAACCGATACGCTAGATGAAAGTATTAATTCTTTACTTCAACAATATAAGAACCAAACCGGTATTGATGCTGAATATTATCCTTTGTCCATAGATCACGGTGTCAAGATTTTCGAATAAAGATTAAATTATAATTCATAAAAAAGTCCGTGCTTTAAAACACGGACTTTTTAAATTTTATAAAAGGTTTTTCTTATTTAGAACCCCACTCTTTTAATGAATCGTTGTTCATTTTAATGTAATCATTGTTACCAGCTGCAGTAGCTCCTGCCAATGATTTCTTTGCAGCTTCTATAGCTCCCTTTTTATCACCAGCTTTAGCCAAAATCAAAGACTGTTGTCTTAGTTGCCAGAATGCAGGCTTTTCAGTCATCGCCATTGCTTTGCCCATCCATTCTTTAGCTTTATTGATATCTTTTCCCTCGCTTGAGTAATAAACAGCTGCAGCGTAGTAATCCTCAGCAGACGGACCGCTTAAAACTTTATCAATACTACTCATAACAGTAGCATCTGTAGGTACAGAGAAAGGTATTGCAACATAAGTGTTTTCCCAAATAATACCAATATTTGCGCCATTTCCTGTTACATCATCAAAAGTGATCGTAAACGTCTCAACAGGCATTTCAATATTATGAACAGTTGCAGATAACTGAGCAACAACTTTATTATCGTCCCAATTACTTGGAGTACCACCACCAACAATATCTGTATAGATGTAAACTTCCCATTTAGAAGCACCTGGTTTAGTGAATATAGAATATGTTCCTGCTTTCACTTCTTTTCCTGCAATAGTTACATCAGTATCAAATGTTACTAAAGTATAACCATTAGCTCCTGTACGCCATAATTTGTCAAAAGGAACCAAATTACCAAACACTTTTCTACCTCTCATAGAAGGTCTAGAATAGTCTATGCTTACTTCTGTTAAACCTACTGTCTGCATTAATTTTGCAGAAGGACTTGGGGCAGGTGTATTTATTTGAGCTTCAACAGTTAAGGAAGCTACAATTGCCAATAAAAAGAGTACTACTTTGTTCATAATTATTTTGCTAATTAGTTTATAATCACAAAACTACTTATAAAGGAGGGCTAGAAATGTTAACAAAATCTTAAATACTTGAAAGCTATTTTAATAAACCGCAAATGAAGTTGCCACTACACCATCTTCAAGATATAATGCCAAATAATAAATAGAAGATTCTAGAGGATGAGTGATAATACCTTTCTTTCCTATTTCACCAGAATTTTCCCAAATCTGTCTTCCCGATAAATCATAAATTATTTGACCGAATACAGTCTTTTCTGTAGCTATTGAATAATGATATTGATTTGATGTATTGTCTCTATAGATTATAACTTTATCTTCTACATCATCATTTTCCGGCAGTTCTGGTTCAGAAGGATTTTCCTCATTTTCAGGTTCTTCTGGAGTTTCAGGTTCCTCCGGATTCTCAGGTTCTTCAGGAATTCCCGGTTCTTCTGTAACAACATCTGAGAATTGAAATGAAAATAATCTTGAGGGCGATTCAATTGTAGGGGTTTGTCTAGAATAATATTCCGAAGAAAAGAAATATGAAGAAGAACTCGTTTGTGTTAATCCTTCTGTCTGTATAAAATTAAGACCAAGTGATTGCTGTATAAATCCATCAAAAACTGAATTTAAATTTAAACTTTCAATAATACCAACAAACGGACTTAAGATAGAAGAATAACCAATAACAACTAGCCTATTAGTTTCTAGGTCATAAGATGCATCGGTTATTAAGCCTACATTTTCTACGGCTCCTACTCTACTAGCTACATATGTTCCTGGTAATTTAGGAAACTCATAGGCTACAGAACCTAAGCTTTTCCATTGCTTTGTTAAAATTATGATACTTCCATCAACAACAAAAAATGCTTCTGCATCCCAATCACTATTTCCATTATTTTCAAAGTTTTGTTGATCCTCATATGAAAAATTAATAGTAGTAGCAGTAACTATATCGGAGTTTAAGTAATCGTCTTTCAAAACTCTATGTACAGCCAAATCAGTTCTAATGCCTACATTGTTACCAAAATCACCTATATAAATATAATTCTCATCTTGAGAAATAGCCTCCCAATCAATATTAGAAACATTAGAAATCGTTACTCTTCTTTCAATAGTAAGTGATAATGTATCTAACTCATATAATACAGCCGCATTACCAGAATCGTTATGTGTTATTAGATTTCCATTAAAATAAATTAAACCAGAAGTTTCAAATATTTCATCAGGTAAATTACCTACAGTTTGCACATTCTCTTGAGCGGTTGAATACGCTGAGTAAATGAACAATATAATAGTAGCTATGTATTGATAGAAAATTTTCATTGTTGCAAAATAAACTAGAATAAAGTTAATCCCTTGTATTTAAGAGACCTAAATTCAATTTAATCGATAAAGTTAATTTTTAACCCATTAAAAAAGTATTTTTAATAATGTTTAACTATTTTTGAATATTGTTAGACAAATAAGGAATTCGTCAATGTCCAAATTAAGTATATGAAATTATATCAACTACATTCTAAGCAAGCGTTACCTATTTCTAAGGAAGAAGCTTGGAATTTTTTATCGGATCCTGCTAATTTAAAAGTTATTACCCCTAAACATATGGGTTTTAATATACTTTCAGGTGCAGATAGAGAAATGTTTCCAGGACAAATAATTCAATATAAGGTATCACCATTTCCTGGGTATACCACCAAATGGGTTACAGAAATAACCCACGTTAAACATGGTAGTTACTTTGTTGACGAACAGCGATTTGGTCCTTACGCTCTATGGCATCACAAACATTTTATTAACGAAATAGACGAAGGTGTTATAATGGAAGATATTATTGATTATAAAATTCCTTTTGGTTTACTAGGACAACTAGCCCACCCACTAATAGTAAAAAAACAATTAATGGAAATATTTAAGTTTAGGGAACAAAAGTTAAAAGAGCTATTTGGGACTGTAAACAATATTCCAAATCAACTTCAACTTAAATCATTTTAAATGAAAAATATACTTTTAATTGGCGGTTCTCATGGTATCGGTCTTTCTATTGTTAAAGAATTACAAGATACTCACCATCTTTATGTTGCCTCCCGCACAGATGAATCTTTAGATCACGAAAATATTACACATCTTAATTTTGATGCAACAACCGATAGTTTAGATATTTCTGAATTACCGGAAACTTTAGACGGTTTTGTATACTGCCCAGGTAGTATTAATTTAAAACCTTTTAAAATGATGTCATTAGAAACTATAAAAGAAGATATGCAACTTAATTTCTTTGCTATGGTTAATGTAGTAAAAGAAATAATATCTAAAATGAACGAAGGTTCTAGTATGGTCTTTTTTAGCACAGTAGCTGTTGGTACGGGTATGCCCTTTCATACTAGTGTAGCTGCTGCAAAAGGTGCAATTGAGGGTTTTGCAAAATCATTGGCTGCAGAATATGTGCCTAGAGTTCGGGTAAATGTTGTGGCCCCTTCATTAGTAGATACACCCTTAGCAAAAAGACTATTAAATAATGATAAAAAGAGAGAATTAATGAGTGATCGCCACCCACTAAAAAGAGTAGGTAATGCTGAAGATATTGCTAATACCGCAGTTTTTCTATTGAGTGACAAGAGTAGTTGGATGACTGGGCAAATAATTGGAGTAGATGGCGGACTTTCAACTTTAAACGTAAACTAAATGTCAAAAAAAATATCAATCTTTTGGTTTAGAAGAGATTTAAGGCTCGATGATAATGTTGGTTTTTTAGAAGCATTAAAAGGAGATTATCCAGTACTTCCAATTTTCATTTTTGACGAAGAAATACTTTCAAAACTACCTGAAGATGATGCACGAGTAACTTTTATTCACGATACTTTGCAGACAATGCGTAATGAGTTGCAAAAAGAACACAACAGCTCTTTGGCAATGTATTATGGTAAACCCATGGATATTCTTAAAAATCTGACTGAAGAGTATGAAGTTATGTCATTGTATACCAATAGGGACTACGAGCCATATGCTAAAGAAAGAGATGAAAAAGTTTCAGAATTTTTAAACGAAAATAATATAGAATTTAAAACATTCAAAGATCAAGTTATTTTCGAAAAATCTGAAATTGTAAAAGGTGACGGTGATCCTTACGTGGTGTATACTCCTTATAAAAATAAATGGCAAGAGCAATTTGATGCTGACCAAGATTTAAAAATTCATTATACAAGTCAGTACTTATCCAACCTGATATCCAATTCTCGTTTACCTAATTTATCACTTAATGATATTGGTTTTAAGAAATCGGATATTGAGATTCCCGATTATGATGTAACCCCTACGTTAATTGATAATTATGAGGATACCCGCAATTTTCCAGCCAAGGAAAATAGTACCTCACATTTAGGTCCTCATTTACGTTTTGGAACCGTATCTGTTCGTAAAATGATGAAAAAAGCAATAGCAGAGAACAATAAGGTTTTTTGGAGCGAATTAATATGGCGAGAGTTTTTCATGACCATCTTATATCATTTTCCACATACTGTAGACAATGCTTTTAGAGCTAAATATGATCGCATTGAGTGGCGTAATAATGAGGCTGAATTTGAAAAATGGAAAAAAGGTGAAACAGGCTATCTTCTAGTAGATGCCGGCATGCGACAATTAAATGCAACGGGATACATGCATAATCGTGTACGTATGTTAGTTGCAAGTTTTCTTTGCAAACACCTTTTAATTGATTGGCGATGGGGAGAAACTTATTTTGCCGAAAAATTATTGGATTATGAAATGAGTTCTAATGTTGGAAATTGGCAATGGGCAGCCGGAAGCGGCGTTGATGCAGCCCCATATTTTAGAATTTTCAATCCAATGACTCAAGTTGATAAATTTGATAAGGATAAAAAATATATAAAAACTTGGATTTCAGAATACGGCACTGACGACTATCCAGAAAAAATGGTAGACCATAAAATGGCTAGAGAACGGTGTTTAGAAACCTATAAAGATGCGGTAAGTTAATTTTACTTAGATAATTGACGCTCTAGTTCTTTTTGGTTTACTACTCTCCTCTTAAGCATATTTACATATTGTAAAGCCTCTTTGGTTTCGTAATCTGTATATGCTCTAGATGCAAATTCTATAGCCTTAGTTAGATTCCCGTTAATTTCATTGCTAATAGCCATGTTATAATTTGCTCTACCAGCTATTTTAGCTTTGCTATTATTTAATTCTGCATTCCATAAATCTGCTGCGCCATCCCAGTCACCTGCTTGTGCTCTTCTTTTTGCAATTTCAAAATTATCACTGCCCTTAACAAAATAGTCCCTAGCGATACGTATTTTTTCCGGTCTAGTAAAAAGGGCATAGTTAGCCCCTAACTTAGAGCTAGTGCTTAAAACAGCTTCTTTTCTACCAACGACCGCTTCTAATGCCTTAACAGGGTTTATACCTTCACCCATAGAAAATAACCTATCGTTAGAAACATACTCATCAACAATAGTTCTGTTTAAAGGATCATATATTCTCCATCCATTTTTAATCGTCGTGTTCAATTTTATTCTATGCCCAGGCACGTTAGCCTTAATTCCTAAATTATTAGGAATATTAACCATTGTCATTTCATAGTCAGCAGCAGTATCCGTATCATAAAATTCAAGGGAAAAAATAACATCAACGCCATTTTCCTTGCACAAACGATCAACAATTTCCCATGAAAGTTCTGCTGGAAAAACACTTAATCCTTTAGCTACATCTTTTTGGTTATCAATAATTTTCACAGCATCAAATTGGTTACCTCGTTCAAGTTCATACTTAAGACCCGAAATAGCATTCTGCGCTCCCTCTTTATCCAAATTAAGTCCTTCTAAAGATAAAATCTTATCGATATCATCTAACACCTTATTCTTTTCTGAAGCACTACTTCGGTTGATAACACCCACATTTACAACATCATTGGGAATAGATATTTGAGCTGGCTGTGTAATACCCATAGTCATTCTATTAGTTGAACTACAGGCTACCATTGAAAAAAATATAGCTGTCACGGATAATTTAAACACTAAATTTTTCATAATTCTAAATTTTTAAAACGAGGTAATTTGATAATTAACGAAAAATGCGTCATTTAATTATATAATATGTATGTGAATGCTGCTTAAATAAGCATATCTAAAATATAGAAGTATAATATTATTAAACTCTTATATCATGAAATATGGTAATGAAATAGCAAATTAAAACCATGAATTTAAATTGGTATATTTACTTAGAACTTGTAATAACCAATACCAAACTAAAATGAAAAAAACGTTTTTAATGGCGCTATGCTTATGCATGAGTGCATCTGTTTTTTCTCAGAAAATGAGTAAGGACAAAAACCAACTCATTTCTTCTATAGAAAAACACAAAGAAGAACTTATTAAAATAAGTGATTCTATTTGGGCACTTGCCGAAACTGCATTTGACGAAACCGAATCTTCTAGAATTTTGGCTGATTACGCAGAAAAGAACGGTTTAACCGTAACTAGAGGCGTTGCAGATATACCAACTGCATTTACCGCTACTTATGGCTCTGGAAGTCCTGTAATAAGTATTCTAGGTGAATTTGATGCACTACCTGGTATATCGCAAAAAACATCTCCTGTTAAAGAGCCATTTAAAGAAGGTGCTGCAGGTCATGGTTGTGGACATAACATGTTTGGTACAGCAAGTCTTGGATCTGCCATTGCCATAAAAGAATTAATGGATGCCGGTAAAATTAAAGGAACAGTAAAGTTCTTAGGTACACCTGCTGAAGAAAAATATTTTGCTAAAGTATGGATGGTAAAAGCTGGACTTTGGGATGATGTTGATGTAAATGTTAGCTGGCACCCGTCTGCAGGTATAGAAGCAGATGTTCAAAGTGGTTTATCATTAATTGATTTCGTGGTAGAATTTTATGGTCAAGCGGCACATGCATCTATGGATCCATGGAACGGTCGTAGTGCATCAGATGCTTTAGAGTTATACACTACAGGCATCAACTACTACAGAGAACACATCTTACCAACTTCAAGAATACACTACCATATACAAGACGGTGGGCAAGTTGTTAACGTTGTACCAGATTATGCAAAACTTTGGGTTCGTGTTAGAGATCCCAAAAGATCAAAGATGTTACCAACATACGAACGTGTAAAAGCAATGGCAGAAGGTGCCGCTATTATGGCAAATGTCGATTACAAAATCTCATTGGTTTCTGGTATATATGAAACTTTGGTAAACCGTTCTGGTGGAGAAATTATGCAGAACAATCTTGAGTTATTGGGACCAATCACCTATACTGAAGAGGAAACAGTTTTTGGTAAGGCTATTCAAAAAGCTACCGGTAAGCCTGAAGTTGGTTTAGATGGAACTGTTCACCCTTTAAAGGAAACAGAAGAAAATCCAGGTGGCGGTTCTACTGATGTAGGAGATGTAAGCTGGAATGTTCCTAACATAAACTTAGGTGTCTCAGTTGCACCTACAGGTACACCTTGGCATTCTTGGGCAGTTGTTGCTTGTGGCGGTATGTCTATAGGGCATAAAGGTATGATACACGCATCAAAAGCAATGGGTATGACGATGTTAGATTTATTTCAAAATCCAAAATTGGTTACCAAAGTTAAAGAAGAATTTAAAACACGTAAGGGTGATGAAGTCTATGAGCCAATGATCGATGGTCCACCACCATTAGATGGTGAATAACTTACAATTAAAAAGAAGCTATCTTAACAGATAGCTTCTTTCATTTTTAAGTAACTTGAACACTTAAACTTATACCATTTCAATGAAAAAAATTATCGTTTTACTTCTTTTTATTTCAGGAACGTTTTTGTCTGCGCAATCTTTCGATTTTCAATACGACCATTATTCGGTCATCGTTAAAGACTTAGACAAGGTTGGTGCTTTTTACAAAGACATTTTAAATTTAAAAGAAATTCCGCATCCCTCTGCACCTTCTGGTTTTAAGTGGTTTGTTATTCAAGGAAATTCACAATTACATTTAATAGGAAAAGATAGTGTAGCCATGAAACATAGTAAAAGCGTACACTTATGTTTAGCTACACAAAAATTAGATGAACTAATTGCTTCGTTAGAAGAAAAAAAGATAACCTATTGGGACTGGCCAGGCAAAGAGAATTCAGTAACTCTGAGAGCTGATGGAGTCCGTCAGATTTACTTAAAAGACCCGGAAAACAATTGGGTTGAAATTAACAATGCAGTCCATTAAACCATCACCTAGTTCAATAATCATATGAAAAGTATCATAAAAAATGTTTTTCGGTTAGGTTTCCCCTGGCAAACTCAAGATCCATTTTTATTCTGTGTATATCATTTAGATAAATATCCTAAAGGAAATGGGGAATTAGGTCCTGATGATTCCTTAGAAGGAAGAAATTTGGGAAATGATTTTACTATTAAAGATGGTTATAGAATGTACCATGGTACAACTATACCAGGATTTCCTGCACACCCACATCGTGGATTCGAAACTATCACTGTAGTAAACAAAGGATTCTGTGACCATTCAGATTCATTAGGTGCAGCAGGTCGTTTTGGAGAAGGAGATGTACAATGGATGACCGCTGGTAGCGGCGTTCAACATTCCGAAATGTTTCCGCTAGTACATACCGATAAAGAAAATACGCTAGAGCTTTTTCAAATATGGCTTAATCTACCTAGAAAAAGTAAATTCGTTGACCCACATTTTAAAATGTTATGGCATGAAGATATTCCAATAATTAAGTATGAAAATGGAACTATTAAAGTTATTGCAGGTAGCTTCAATTCAACACAGGCACCAAGTCCAGCACCCGATTCATGGGCAGCTGATGATGAAAACGATGTTGCTATTTGGAACATAAAAATTAATGCAACCGGCACTATTAATTTACCAAAAGCTCAAAAAAACACTATACGAACAATTTATTTTTATGAGGGAGAAACCATAGAAATTGCTGGTGAGTCAATACAGCCAAATCATGGAATTGAAGTTGATTCAACAAATGAGATCACTCTAAAAGCTATAGGCTCTAATGCTCATCTTTTAGTTCTACAAGGAAAACCAATAAATGAACCTGTAGCTAAATATGGACCTTTCGTTATGAATACGGATGAGGAATTACAAAAGGCCATGGAAGAATTTAGATTGACACAATTTGGTGGATGGTCGTGGCGATACCCAGACCAAACACATGAAAACGAACGAGGTAGATTTGCTAAATATCCCGACGGAACAATAGTAGAAAAATAGTTTCAAAATAGAACTTAAATAAAAACTCCATAATTAGATTGGTATCTAATTATGGAGTTTTTTATATCGTGTAAATAAATACTTAAATCCTTGTAATTTTAGCACCTATGGCACGTAGTCTTTCGTCTATATTCTCGTACCCACGATCTATCTGTTCAATATTATGAATAGTAGAAGTCCCTTTCGCCGATAAAGCAGCAATTAATAATGAAACACCTGCTCTAATATCTGGTGATGTCATTGTAGTAGCTTTTAGAGTAGACTGAAAATCATGACCAATTACCGTAGCTCTGTGCGGGTCGCACAAAATTACTTTTGCTCCCATGTCCAACAACTTATCTACAAAGAACAAGCGGCTTTCAAACATCTTTTGATGAATTAGAACTTCTCCCCTAGATTGTGTTGCCACTACTAAAATAATACTCAATAAATCAGGAGTTAATCCTGGCCAAGGAGCATCTGCAATGGTCAAAATAGAACCATCTATATAATTTTGTATTTCGTATCCGTCTTTGTGAGCAGGAATATAAATATCATCACCTTTTCTTTCTAATGTGATACCTAACTTGCCGAACACTGTTGGTATTTGACCCAAGTCATCCCAACTAACGTCTTTAATCGTCAATTCACTTTTGGTCATTGCAGCTAAACCTATCCAGCTACCAATTTCAATCATATCAGGTAACATACGGTGATCCGTACCACCTAATTTATCTACACCATCAATAACTAAAAGATTAGAACCAACCCCAGAAATTTTGGCGCCCATTCTATTCAACATTTTACATAACTGTTGTAAATAAGGCTCGCATGCAGCATTGTATATTGTTGTCTGACCTTCCGCTAATACAGCCGCCATAACTATGTTGGCAGTCCCTGTTACAGAAGCCTCATCTAACAACATATAAGTACCTTTTAGCTTATCTGCCTCTACACCATAGAAATACTCTTCTCTGTTGTAACGAAATTTAGCACCAAGTTTTATAAAGCCTTCAAAATGAGTATCTAAACGTCTACGACCAATTTTATCTCCACCTGGCTTAGGTATATATCCTTTGCCAAAACGTGCCAATAAAGGTCCTACAAGCATAATTGAGCCCCGCAGACCTCTACCATCTTGTTTAAATTGATCAGACTGTAGATAATCTAAATTTATATCGTCTGCCTTAAATGTATATGAACCCTTACCTTTTTTCTGGATTTTTACGCCTAAATCCTCTAAAAGAGCTATAAGCTTATTTACATCAACAATATCAGGAATATTATTGATGGTTACCTTTTCGTCTGTAAGTAGTACTGCGCAAAGTATTTGAAGTGCTTCGTTCTTTGCTCCTTGAGGGGTTATTTCACCAGATAACTGATGCCCTCCTTCAATTTTGAATGTCCCCATCTAGAGAAGTGGAAATTTAATAGCGTTTTTTACCGCGGTTATTATTATTTCTTTGATTTTTCTTGTTCGAATTCGAGTTTGACCTAGGAGTTTTAGCAACTCTATTTTTAAGGAACTGACCACTATCCGTCAAACTTTCTCCTTCTGCGGCTAAATCTATACGGCCATCACTCAATTCAAACAAATGCTTGAAAATTGCTGTATCATCTACAACATCTTTATTCCAATTTAAATAGCATTTCTTCATGTGGTTAGCAATAGCATACTCTAGCCCAGAGCGCTTATCACCTTTCTCCCACTCTACAGCCACATCTATCATACGTTTTATGTTATTACCATAAAATCTGTATTTTGGAAAATTCTGTGGGTATTCTAAAGCTTCTGGTCTTTGTCTTAATACCTCTTTTGAGGTAATTGGAAAAGGAGAATCTACATCCAACTTAAAATCGGACATAATAAACAACTGATCCCAAAGTTTATGTTGAAAATCTGGCACATCACGTAAATGAGGCTGTAAGTTCCCCATAACGCTAATAATGGCCTGCGCTACTTTATTTCTTTCTTCACGGTCTTCAATTGATACTGCATGGTTAACCATTTTTTGAAAATGACGACCATATTCAGGAATAATCAAATGCTCACGCTCCGTATTATATTCTAGGTTTTCTACTAATTGCAAATTGAAAATTTTAGCTTAATGTGTTTGAGAAGTATTCTTATAACGATGCCAAATTAATAAAATTATAGATGAAAAGCTATTTTACAAGGAGATAACGCCCTCTATAGCCCCTACTTCTTTATATTTTGCAATCACCTCGTCCGGACTGGCTAAATCTACTCTGATAGAAACACTGGTATATTTACCGTTCTTAGATTTCTTCAAGTCAATAACCGCACCCATATTATCAAATATGGTATTTATACGATCTATTTTATCTGTTTCTGTCTCTACAATAAATTTATATAAGTAGTTAGAAGGCCATTTTGACGTTTCTGTTAATTGCTCCTTTAATTTTTTATAAAATTCAACTGGGTTATTTTCGTCCATAACTAGTGTTTTATGCAAAGATAAGTGTAATGTACCAGTTTTTTAATACTCTTGGTTTATGTACTTTTGTATTCATAAATTTTGAGTTTGAAAAGTAAAAGAGTTGTTGTCACAGGAGGTCCAGGAACCGGTAAAACAGTATTAATATCATCACTTGAAGAAAATGGATACTATTGTTTTCATGAAGTGATTCGAACAATGACATTAGATGCATTAGGCGATGTTGCATTAGATGATCAATTAGTAAACCCTATTGACTTTGTCAAGGATGCAAAAAGTTTCAATGATGAATTAATCAATGCTCGTTTACAACATTTCATTAATGGTCAAAACATAGATAAAGATCATTTATTCTATGACCGTGGGTTACCAGATGTAATAGCCTATATGGATTATTTCGGCCAGCCTAAGGAGCAGCGGTACACTGAATTATGTGTTGAACATAGATATGATGAAGTGTTGATCTTACCACCTTGGAAAGAGATTTATGTACAGGATAATGAACGAATGGAAAATTTTGAACAAGCTTGCGGAATACATGATGCCCTTGAAAAAACATACATAGATCTTGGATATTCCCCTATAGAAGTTCCATTTGGCACTATAGAAAACCGCATGCAATTTGTAATAGATTTTATAAACAAAACGGGTGAATAACACACCAAACGAAATTTTATTTAAATATTGGGGCTTTGACAGTTTTAGAGGTTCTCAAGAAGAAATCATCAATGCCATATCCAATGGTCAAGATGTACTAGGTTTATTGCCCACTGGCGGCGGTAAATCTATATGTTTTCAAGTACCCGCTTTACTAAAAGATGGTATTTGTATTGTTATATCTCCCCTAGTAGCGCTAATTGAAAACCAAGTAGACAACCTTCAAAAACTTGGCATTAAAGCCATAGGTCTAAAAGGCGGACTTAAATTTAACGAAGTAGACAAGTTATTGGACAATTGCATTTATGGCAATTATAAATTTCTCTATTTATCTCCAGAACGTCTGCAACAAGAATTAGTTCAAGAACGCATAAAGGCTATGAACGTTTCTATGTTCGTTATAGACGAAGCTCATTGTATTTCTCAATGGGGTCACGATTTTAGACCTGCATACTTAAGTTGTTCCATATTAAGAGAACTACACCCTACTCCGCCAGTTGTGGCATTGACCGCTACAGCAACCAAAAGAGTTAGTGAAGACATTATTACATCATTAGACCTTAATTATCCTTTAATAATTAAGGATTCATTTTTTAGAAAAAATATTGGTTTTGCAGTATTACTTACAGAAGATAAAAATGGTCATTTAAAGAAGTATTGTCAGCAAATAAAACATAGCGCTATTGTCTATGTTAGAAGCAGAAGAAAAGCTGAAGAATTATCAGGATTTTTAGTTAAGAATAATGTGAAGGCAACATTCTACCATGGAGGCGTTGATCAAAAAATGAAAACGGAACGCCTAAATCTATGGCTAGAGGATAAAGTAAAAGTAATGGTTGCCACCAATGCTTTTGGTATGGGTATAGACAAACCAGATGTTGAACTGGTAGTTCATTATCAAATACCAGATAGTTTAGAAAATTATTTTCAAGAGGCAGGCAGAGCTGGTAGAAACGGTGCATTGGCAAAAGCCATATTATTAACCAATACCACAGACAAGGTTTTGGTCAAGAAACAATTTATAGAAATTTTACCGGATGTTGCCTATGTAAAAATGATTTACAGAAAACTAAATACATTTTTTCAGATTGGATATGGAGAATTTACAGAAGTAAAATTTCATCTTAATTTCAATGAATTCTGCAGTATTTACAAGTTGAATACTTTTTTGACCTATAATGCATTACAACTCTTAGATAGAAACTCGGTCATTTCTCTTTCAGAAAATTTTTCAAAAAAAATAACTATAAAATTTATTTCCGATAAAGATTCCCTCTACAGGTATATTGACCAAAATTCTAAATTAGCAGACTTTATAAAAGTGATATTGCGCACCTATGGTGGCCTCTTTGAATTTGATACTCCAATTAACACTTACCTATTAGCTAAAAAAACATCTCTATCAGAATCAATAATTCATCATAATTTTGAACAACTAGCAAAAGATGAAATTATAGAATATAATAGTGTTTCAAGTGATTTAGAACTTTTATTCTTAGTACCAAGAGATGACGATAGAACAATAAATATGTTCGCAAGAAATATTGATGAACAAAATCAACTTAAAGTCGAGAAAGTTTCTACAATGTTGAGTTACATAGAAAACAATACTACATGCAGAAGTATTCAGCTATTACATTACTTTGGAGAAGTACAAGAAAAAGAATGTGGTATTTGTGATGTATGTATCAACCAAAAGCTTGGTAATACTGACATTGTTCACAGCAAAATAAAAATCCTTCAAATCTTAAAAGAAAAAAAAGCAAGTTCAAGAGAACTTCAAGCGCTCCTAAACACCAGTCAAAAAATAGTAATTACTGCACTGCAAGAACTCTTAGAAGAAAATTACATAACATTAAACGCTATAAACGAATACCAACTATTATAATATGGAAGCATTGAAAATTGTATTTATGGGAACTCCGGATTTTGCAGTAGGCATTTTAGATATGCTTGTAAAAAAGGAATATAATATAGTTGGTGTAATTACCGCACCAGATAGACCTGCAGGTAGAGGTAGAAAACTTAATGAGTCTGCTGTAAAAAAGTATGCTGTAGAAAATAATCTTACAGTTTTACAACCTACCAACTTAAAAGATGAGGATTTTCTAGAGACTTTAAAATCTTTAAACGCCAATTTACAAATAGTGGTAGCATTTAGAATGTTACCAAAAGTAGTTTGGAACATGCCCCAATACGGCACATTTAATTTACACGCTTCATTATTACCGCAGTATCGTGGTGCAGCTCCTATTAATTGGGCAATAATTAATGGTGAGACAAAAACTGGAGTTACAACATTCTTTATAGACGAAAAAATAGATACGGGTGCCATAATTATGCAAGATGAAGCACCTATTAATCTTACTGATAATGTAGAAGATTTACATGATAGGTTAATGCTCTTAGGTGCAGAAACTGTGGTTAAAACAGTAGAACGTATTAAAGAGGGTAATTTTGAAACTACAAAACAATCAGATTCTGACAATTTAAAGGATGCGCACAAAATATTTAAAGAAACATGTGAAATAGATTGGTGTATGCCAATAGACAAAATCTATAATTTTATTAGAGGTTTAAGTCCATACCCAGCCGCTTGGACAACGTTGAACAATGCAGATCAAACTGTAATTACAAAAATCTACAAAGCAAGCATGCAAAAAGAAGAACATAACTTACCAGCGGGTGAACTTGTTTTTAATAAAAAAGAAATGAAAGTTGCAGTGCATAAAGGCTATATAAACCTAGAGGAAATTCAACTTCAAGGAAAAAAAAGAATGCAGGTTAGAGACGTTCTTAATGGTCTAAATTTGGAAAAAAACGCTAAAATGGGGTGAGACCCCGTGGTTGTTGGGCTGCGAGAAACGTAAAAAAAAACCTACTTTATCAACAAACACGCTGAGTTATCAACAAAATAAGGGATTTCCCCCCATTTTACTTGTGTTGCTCAGAAATCCATATAAATTTGTTAGTAGGTATAAATTATTTAATCACAATTAATTATCACATTATGAACAAAACAGAATTGATCGATGCAATGGCAGCAGACGCTGGCATCACAAAAGCTGCGGCTAAAAAGTCATTGGAATCTTTCTTGGGAAATGTTGAAAATTCTCTTAAAAAAGGAGATAGAATTTCTTTAGTAGGTTTCGGTTCTTGGTCCGTGTCTAAAAGAAATGCAAGAGAAGGTAGAAATCCATCAACTGGAAAAACTATCCAAATCGCTGCTAAAAATGTAGTAAAGTTTAAAGCAGGTGCTGATTTAGGTAAAGCTGTAAACTAATTTTACACTGATAAATTTATTAAAAGCGCCTTTATTGGCGCTTTTTTTATTTCTATGTTTTTGCAATTAAGAGGATTTGTCTTACATTAGGTATATATACTTAAACTAGTTATGATTGCTTTAAAGCCAACTAAAGGAAAATTACTCATTGCCGAACCTTCGTTAACAGGAGATGTTTCTTTTAATAGATCTGTTGTATTGTTGGCTGAACATAGCAATGAAGGCTCTGTAGGTTTTATTTTAAATAAGCCATTAGAATATCAAATAAACGAGTTGGTAACTGAAATTGAAATTCCTTTTCAAGTATATAATGGCGGTCCTGTAGAGCAAGACAACTTATATTTTATACATAAAGTACCACACTTAATTGATAATAGCATCGAAATTTCTGATGGTATCTATTGGGGCGGTAATTTTGAAACTACCGTAGAGCTTATTAATAAGGAAATTATTTCTGAAGATGACATACGTTTTTTCTTAGGTTACTCTGGCTGGTCATCGTTTCAATTAGATGAAGAGCTTACATCAAAATCATGGATTGTTGTAGAAAATGAGCACGAAAGTAGGATCATCCAAAAAGCGGCACAAGCTATTTGGAAAGAAAATATGATTCAATTAGGAGGAAACTATTTACTATGGTCCAATGCGCCTGAAAACCCTAGCTTAAACTAAACGCTTTTACTTACGGACATTCTAGCCGCTGCATTCAACTTACCAATTAAACTTTTAGCAGTTGTATTCACAAAATCCTTTTTTCTATATTTCGTAATAGAAACTAAGCCGTTGACATTATTGGCTATAAATAATTCATCTGCTTTTTGAAGTTCAAATGGAGATAAACTTTCTTCAAGAAATTCTACTTCATTAAATTTTGAAACAATATCTATTATTTTTTTCCTGATGACACTATTTACACAACCATCAGTTATTGGCGGAGTTTTTACCTGATTACCTTTTACAATAAAAACATTGCCATTTAGAGCCTCTATAACTTGTTTTCTTTCATTAAGCAACAAACAGTCTTGATAATCATTTTCTTGGGCGTAGATTGATCCTACTACGTTCAGGATTTTATTATTTGTATCTAAATTAGAAAGCATGCTAGAGTTTTTATAGAAATCTTTAAATAACTCTACTTCGTACGCTTTATCATCTAAAACAAAAAAAGGATTAATTAACGTAGTACTGGTGATGAAATAGGAAATACTATTATCGGATTTCGAGAAATTATTATCGCTAGTATTTCTATATACAGTGAATTTTATTTGCTTGGTTTCTCTTAATCCATCTTCA
>Ga0207888_100232_pt1 | contig 30078 bp, 22 predicted proteins | sample LinPmetageLP43_FD_184055 | JGI IMG/M metagenome (GOLD analysis project Ga0207888, IMG submission 184055) | Marine viral communities from the Pacific Ocean - LP-43 (SPAdes) | ecosystem: Environmental > Aquatic > Marine > Oceanic | place: Pacific Ocean | collected 2010-08-27
AGGTCATTTTTAAATTTAATGGATTGCGCAACTGCAGTTTCAAAATCTTCTACAGGAGGTAATGTATAGGAAAGATTATTTAAATGATCTGCACCGTTAAAAACTTGTTGTGCGGTAGTAACAGGAATATAGATACGGTCTTCTTCACGTTCTCCTCCTATATCACCATATATACCAACAATTTTAAAAGGAATGCCAGATAGGTCTAAAAACTCCCCAATAGGGCTATCTAGTTCTTGAAATACTTCTCTATTTATCTTATTACTGATAACAGCCACCTTAGCCTTAGAATCTATGTCTTGTAGATTTAAGAATCTACCTTTGGTCATAAACTCATTTTCAATAAACTGAAAATCGCCAAATACTCCTTGAACATTATAAGCCAAAGATTCACTACCGTAATTAACAAAAACATCTCTTACGAATAACCGAGGGGATTTGTTTTCTATTTGGTCTTCAAATAATACATTGGCAATTTCAAAGTTTTCATTTCTGAATTGAATAGGTCTACCAGGGTTCATACCCTTAAACTCTTTAGTTGTTACTCCCGGCCAAACCCAAACACTCGTAGCTGCATCTTGTTCAAATTCTTTGGCTATACCATTTTGCATGCCTTGACCAAAACCCAATAAAATGACTAGAATGAAAATTCCTGAAGCGACTGATAGTCCAGTCAAAAACGTTCGTAATTTATTCTTGCGAATAGTATCGAATATTTCTTGCCAACGTTCTAAGTCGAACATAAGATTGATTGATTAGATTGATTGATGAATGCAATACAAGTACTACACAATCATAAGACTAACCAAATGGAAGAATGTTACACTATTTGAAGAAAAAAATAATAAAAAGAGAATTAAGCCCTCATTTTTCTATAGATAAAATAGAAAAGACCAGCTACCAAAATATAAGGTACCGCCATTAAATAAACTATACCATTATTAATACCTTCTGCAGCTTTACCAGAAGATTCACTTTCTAATACAGCTCTACACATAGCGCATTGTGCATCAGCATCAAAAGGAATCAATAATATCAAAATCAATAAAATTAATAATGTTCGTTTAGTATACATAATAGGGAGATATCATTAAATAAACTACAACACCGGTTACCGCAACATAAAGCCAAACAGGAAAAGTATATTTAGCCAACGCCCTGTGATCTTCAAATTTCTTTAAATATGCCATTGCATAAGTTCTTAGCACTAAAGGAATTAATGCTATTGATAAGACAATATGAGTAATTAGAATAAAGAAGTAAACATACCGTACTACACCTTCACCACCATAACTCGTAGAATCAGAAGTCATATGATAAGCGATATACATCACTAAAAACAATAAAGACAATACTATATTGGTGGTCATTAAATTCTGATGTAGTTTTTCTTTTCCATTTTTTATAGCCCAAACCGCAACTAATAACAACACAGCTGTAAGCCCATTTATAGTAGCATAAATAGGAGGCAAAAACGACAAAGGCTCTACATTAGGTAATTTTACTCCAAAGAGAATTGCCACAACAATAGGGATGATTATAGATACCACCGCTATTAACTTATTAAATTTCCACTCGTCCTTTACATTCCCTTGCATACCTAAACTCTTATTCTTCCAACAATTTTTTAATATCCTCTTTTAAAATACCTATCTCTTCGGTTTCCCCTTGATCATTTGCTCCTTTTTCTTCTAAAATAGCTCCACGATAATAAACGATAGGGTTTCCAAACTCATCTATTCTTGAACGTAAATAACCATCTTTATCTACTAAGGCAAACAACCCTGAGTGTTCAAATCCGCCAGGTACATCTGGCATTTCTGCTGCGAAAATATTGAAACCCGCATTTGCTAATTGATAAATAGAATCATGATCACCCGTCATTAGATTCCAATTTTCATTATTAACTTCATACTTTTCAACATACTCCCTTAGAACTGCAGGTGTATCAAAATCAGGAGTAATACTAAAAGAAGCAATTGCAAAATCCTTTTCACCTATAAAATGATTTTGCACACTTACCAAATTGGTAGTCATTACAGGACAAATACTAGGGCATCTAGTAAAAAAGAAATCTACCACATAGACTTTTCCTAAATAGTCTTTATCAGAAACCAGCACACTATCTTGATTAATAAATTCAAATGAAGGTACTTTTCGTCGCTTACCATCTAATAAAATATAAGCTAATTTCTGACTACTGGTAGCGTTAGAATTATTTAAACGATCATTTTCAACTATAGAACCAGATGATACCGTATCTACTATTCTTGGTACTACAATAATTCCAAAAATTAGAACAATCAATGAAACCCAAACGTATGTATATTTCTTATTCATTATTTAGCGCTATCAGGATTATTCTTTTTTAAGGCAAGTCGGTATTCTGCTAAAATAATTTTAACATCGTCTACCATTTTATTGTTCAAATCTGCAACAGAATTTGAATTAAAACCATATTTTGTTCCATCATCCTCATCATTAGACCTTCCTCTAAGAGTTAAATCTTTATCTACGATAAAAACATAGGGTGTACTATATTTAGCATCCAACTCAATATCAGTTTTAAGGCTTTTGAAAATAGAATTTATTTGCTCATCACTTGCATAAACAAAATTCCATTTGTCATTATCAGCTAAAGTAGCTAGTTCAGTTTTGAGAGCTTCTACTTCACTTTCTTGATCTTTAGAAATCAACATTACGAATTGAAAATCCCCAAACTCGTAAAATCTTTTGTATATCTTTTGATTCAAGTTAAAGGCATTACCCTTTCTACCATCCACATCTGAGCCTAAAAAACCTAAAACGGTTATTTTATCCTTGAACTGAACTTGATCATAAAAATCTATTTCATGCACATCTTTTGTTAGCTGTGCTAGTTTACCAAAATTTGTAACCCCAGAAGCAAAGAATAAATATGCTACTATAGGAAGCACAAATAAGACAACAAGAACAAAGGTCTTTTTCATATATCAAGAAGACAAGTTACGGCTGCAATTTAGAAAGCAACCCAAAGAATAAGTATTAAAATACAAACTTTACAAAAATAAAAAAGACGGTTATAAAACCGTCTTTTAATTCTGTTAATTATAACTTAGAAATTCCAACTTACAAAGCCGTCCTTATATACGTTATAGATATAATCTGCTTCTACAAGAAGAATAAATACTAAATAGATAACCAAGAATATAGGTGTCCAAACTATAGCTCTTCTTAACGAAGACTTCTCATCACGTAAGTGCATAAAGTCCCAAGCAATATAATAAGCCTTAACCAAGGTTAAAATGATAAAGATCCAGTTGATCGTTTTCATCCCCAATACGTAAGTATCAGTCAAAGACTCTGGCTTTATAATACCTAACACCACTTCTACTGCAGTTATTAAGGTTAAAAAAGCTAATACTCCCCAGATTTTCTGTGTGTTAGATTTGAACTTTACAAGTCCTCTAAAAATTTCTAATTTATGTCCGTCTGCCATTTTACTTTAATCTAAAATTCTATATACCGTAATACTGTTTTTCTTAAAAAGGATTATACCAAGTAAAAGAAGGTAAATACAAATACCCAAACTAAATCTACAAAGTGCCAGTACAGTCCGATTTTCTCAACCATTTCATAATGACCTCTTCTTTCGTATGTACCAATAATAACATTAAAGAAAATTATAATATTGATAACTACACCAGAGAATACGTGGAAACCGTGAAAACCTGTAATAAAGAAAAAGAAATCTGCGAATAACCTGCTTCCGTATTCATTATGTATCAAATTAGCACCTTCTACAACTTGTGTTGCCTCTGCCAATTTAGCCAATGATGCTTTTCTATCTAATAACGTTTTCTCACCTTCCTCATTAATCAATTCCGTTCTAATCAAAATATTAGAATCAGCCTTGAAACCCTCAACTACTTCTTCTAAAGAAACAGTTGGTAAAGCAGACTCTTGAAAGAACCAAAGTCCATTTTTTCTTTCGTGAATAACCCTATCTCCAGGCAATGATGCTGCAAAATCAGATAATGAAGCTCTTTCTCCTGTATCCGCTTTTACAAATTGCAATATTCTACCACCTTTAGTTTCTAATGCACCATGGTCACCTTTAATAAAAGTACCCCATTCCCAAGCTTGTGAGCCTACGAAAATAATACCACCAATGATAGTAGCGAACATATACCATGTAACAGCATTTTGCTTCATTTTATGACCAGCGTCTACTGCCAACACCATCGTTACCGATGACATAATCAATATAAAGGTCATAAAAGCAACATAGATCATGGGATAATTTCCATGAAAGAAAGGAACGTGTGTAAACACCTCGTCCGCAATTGGCCATGTTTCTATAAATTTAAATCTTGAAAAGCCGTAAGCCGCTAAAAATCCAGAGAAAGTTAACGCATCCGACACAAGGAAAAACCACATCATTAATTTACCGTAGCTTGCTCCTAAGGGTTGATTACCTCCACCCCATACGCTTGTTTCCGTTCCCGTAGTCACCGTAGAATTCATATACTAGTTATCGTTTTAATAAAACTTTAGCAAATTTACATTTTTTTGAACTATTTAAAAACGCAATTCGACCCAAAACTTATTTTGATTCACATTTTATTTTACAAAGAACATAAATAACACTAAATAGATCCATAATAAATCTAAAAAATGCCAAAATGTTGCCCCTAAGGTAACACCTAAATAGTTTTCAGTGCTATATTTTCCTTTGTTTTGATTATATAATACAACCAATAGCGATATCATTCCTGCTACAACATGCACAACATGCACCATAGCAATTAAAAAGATATACGAAACTTTTATACTACTGGTCGGTCCTGTAAAGTAATACCCATCTGCCACCATCTGAGAAAAACCAGAAAACTGAAGAACCACAAATAGAACTCCTAAACCTAACGTAATCCACAACCATTTAGTACCCTTAGCATTTTCCCCATTTTTAATGGCATTTTTAGCCAACATATAGCAGAAGCTACTTACAATAATAGCTAACGTACTATACAAAAATGAATTAGGCAGTAGAATATCACTAGACCAATCTTCTCTAGAGCTACTTACAATATACGCACTTGTCCATCCTGCAAAACCCATTAGTAGGCTAACGATACCAAACCATAGCATCATTTTCTTTGCCCTAGCATTCTTCTCTACCTCCGTTCCCTGTGTTAAATCCATAATTAAGCTAAAAATTTATCTATTACGTAAACAATTTGCATCAATGTTATATAACTAACGCTTGCTAACATTAATTTTCTTGCTGAAACATTGTCCTTTTTTCTGTAAAGTTGAAAAGCGAATCCTAACATTACCGCACCCATTAAAAAGATTATTACCGCTGCTACTACAGACAACTGTAATCTACCCGTAATTCCAAAAACAGGAATTACGGAAACCGCCATCATCCAAATAGTGTACATTATAATTTGAAGCACAGTAGCCGCATCTTTTTTACCTGTTGGCAACATTTTAAAACCACCACTTCTATAATCATCATCTAACATCCACCCCAGTGCCCAAAAATGTGGGAATTGCCAAAAGAATTGAATCATAAACAAGGTACCCGGCTCAATACCAAAATCATCGGTGGCTGCTACCCAACCCAACATAAAAGGAATTGCTCCTGGTATGGCTCCAACAAATACCGCCAAAGGAGTAATGGTTTTTAACGGGGTATACACGCTGGTATAAAGAAATATAGAAATAGCCCCAAACATTGCTGTTTTAGGGTTTAACAGATATAACGATAAAATACCAAGCAAGGTCAATACAACCGCAATAGTCATGGCGAAATTAACCGTCATACGACCAGCGGGTATAGGTCTATTTTTAGTACGCTTCATTAAAGCATCTAAATCTTTCTCAATAACCTGGTTATAGGCATTGCTAGCCCCTACCATACAATAACCGCCAAATGCTAATAAGAAAACTTGAAACCATTGAATTTCGTAGGCTCCTAAGAAATAGCCTGCAATGGATGAAAAAACGACACTAATAGCCAATCTAGCCTTGGTAATTTCCTTAAAATCGGTAAATAACAATGCAAGTGCATTATTTTTCATCGAACCAATAGCCGTTTTCATATTTTTTAAATAGGTCTGCAAAGATAACCCCCCTACTATATTTCTGCAACCTTAAACCTTTATTTCTAGTATATTTGAAAGCCAAGAAATTAACACTTTAACACTTAAAAATGAAACATTTAAACTTACTTATTACACTTCTTCTAATTCACTCTATTTGCTGGAGTCAAGAGAAAGAAGTTACCATTACAATTGACACGCTTACTAGCGAAGTATATATGCTTACTGGACAAGGAGGAAATATTGGTCTCTATGTTAACGGTAACCACAGTTTTATGATAGACGATCAATTTGCCAGATTAAGTCCTAAAATAAAACAAGCTATCTCAAGCATTACCGACAAACCATTAAAATATTTAATAAATACACATTTACATGGTGACCACACAGGTGGTAATGCAGAGTTTAATTCTGAATCCACAATACTAATCGCCCAAAATAATGTTAGAAAAAGTCTCGAGAAAAAGCTAGAAGAGCAACCAGAACTAGGTGAAGAAATTTTACCAGAAATTACCTTTTCAGAAGAATTACAATTGTTTGAAAACGATGAAACCATAATGGCATTTCACGTACATAATGCCCATACAAATAGTGATGCAATGATTTATTTTGTCAAAAACAATGTACTTCATATGGGTGACACTTATTTTTCTGGTCGATATCCTTATATGGACTTAAAGAATGGCGGTAGTGTTGAAGGTTATATAGCAGCTATAGAAAAAGCGATTATGGTTATTGATGATGATACTTTAATCATACCTGGTCATGGCAGACCCTCAAACAAGCAAAAATTAATAACCTACCTTGAAATGCTAAAAACCATAGAAGCAAGCATAATTAAGGCTATAGCCTCTGGTGACACCCTAGAACAGGTAGAAAAGAATTCATCAATCTCTTCTAAATATGATGCTGAATTCGGAACCGGATTTATTAGCCCTGAACGAATGAGAAACATTTTTTATACCAGTTTAAAAAAATAGATTTCTATTAAAAAATTAATACCAAAAAAAATCCCGAGTAGTTTGCTCGGGATTTTTTATATCATTTAAAATAGTAATAAAATACTATTGTAATTTAAAGTTAATTGGAATACTAAAAGGAACACGTACTGCTCTACCTCTCTGCTTACCAGGAGTCATTTTTGGTAATTTACTGATAATTCTAGCAGCTTCAGCTTCTAAGTTTTTATCCGGTCCACGCATTCTAACGTTACCAATACTACCATCTTTCTGGATTACGAACATTACACTAACTCTACCTTGAACACCCATTTCTTGAGCAATTTCTGGGTAACGGAAGTTTTTACCAATGTGTTTTTGAATCATTTTGTTAAAACAGGCTCTTTTATCGCTCTCACTTTCACAACCTGGAAATACAGGTACATCTTCAATAACAGCAAAAGGAACATCAACGTCTTCTTCGATTTCATCAACAACAACGTCTTCAACCTCAACGATTTCTTCTTCTTGACTAGTTTCAGTAGATTCGATTACAGTTTCTTCAACCTCTTCTTCATCTTCTACAACTTCAATAATTTCAGGTGCAGCTGGTGGCGGTGGAGGTGGTGGAGTTTTAATCTGTTCTGTCATTGGAACTTCTTCATCTAAAAGATCATCCACATTCATAGAAATATCATAATCATTTACCTCATCATACGTTTTCCACTCAAATGCTACGTAAGTAAATAACATTACTGCGAATAAACCGATAACGAAATAAAGACTGCTGTTCTTTGTTAAATCCGCCTTAGGATTCTTTTTAGGTTCCATATATATTCAATTTAGTGATTGCTAATTTAACTAATTAATCCATAAAAATGCAACTAAAATTTTCATTTTAACGACGAGGTGCGAAAAAATAAAAATCGTAAGACCAACATTCCTACAATAGCTCCTGTAGAATTAGCTAGTGCATCCAAAGGATCTCCGTGCCTATCTAACGTTGCCACATGTTGTAACACTTCAATAATTATGCCGTAAAGTACCGCGAATAAAACAATGTACCACAATAACTTAGACTCACCTGCACCCACACCTCTTTTCTTAGATATTGCCATGTACCCTAGCACTACAACACCAAAATAAAAGGTAAAATGAACCGCCTTATCTATATGGGGAATATTGATGCTTGAGGTACCAACATCTGAAAAAGAAAATAAGCTGAAAAATGTTACAAACATCATCCAGCTTATGAAAAGTACTTTATAAACAGTGTTTTTAACCACCAATTATCTCTTTATATGCAGCATCGCTCAATAAATCTTCTACTTCGCTTGCATTACTAATTTTTATTTTCACCATCCATCCTGCTCCATAAGGATCAGAATTTACTTTTTCAGGCTCATCTTCTAAAGCTTCGTTGAACTCGATAATCTCACCAGATAAAGGAGAGAATAAGTCAGAAACAGTTTTTACTGCTTCTACCGTACCAAATATTGCTTCACGATCCAAACTCTCATCTAAGGTATCTACTTCTACGTAAACAATATCACCTAATTCACCTTGTGCGAAATCTGTAATACCTACGGTTGCTATATCACCGTCTATCTTAACCCACTCGTGGTCTTTTGTATATTTTAATTCAGCTGGTATATTCATTATAATCGTTTATTATTTTTTACTTCGGCAAATGTAAAGTTTTCAACTTAGGTTATCAAAATAAATACAGATGTTATGATTTGTTCAAAAGTGCACAATTTCATTCGCACTTCATTTATTTCAATTGAACTATTAATTACCAAAATTGTAACGAATAGTGAATCCTGTATTAATAGTTGTTTGTGGAAATGCGGTTGAAACAGCAAACTTTGAAAATGAATGATCATAAAAGAACAATGCATTTAAGTTCTTGCTCAAAGCATAATCGGCAGTAAACTTCAATGACATTAAATTTTGCCCAGATGTAATTTGATTATTATTGATATCTAAATTTCTGATAATGGTAATATTATCACGTAGCGTAACATCTGCTTTTAAATTTAAATCTCCCTTTAAACGTGTCTTATTTCCACCAATATTAGTAACAAACTTTACATCTTTAAAACGATAACCTAAACCAACAGTATATTCTTTATTATTAATTTCTGTCATTAAATCATTATCGAAACTTAATGATAATGCCCTATCCGTTCTTACCTCAGCCAGTACACTAACAGAATTGATCATTTCAAAATCTACACGTATTAATGGGTTGAACTGATCTGTAAGCACTACATTATTTAGAATTAAATCTGGCAAAAGGTCATTATTCTCAGCATTAATTGGAGAAGCCCCATCATTAATCAATTGTACCTTCTCTAAGTTCGTTTGATACGAGTTAATACTATATGCTGCACGATACCCATGACTTAAAGAAAAACGCTTGAATTTCTTTTTAAACCACTTGCTCTTCATTAAACCGGTATACTTGATACTCCAGTTAGGAATAGGAATATCTCTAAATGTATCTAAGTTTACACGACTTGCATCTTGCCCAGTATACGCTGCAAAGAAAGCAGGCAACAAAACACTTTGTTGTGTTTTTCCATATCCAACCGGAAATTCGCCATTTGGTTGCACTGGAATACCCTGTTCTAATGCTATTCTGTTCGCAATAGTAATTCTGTTATCCTTAAACTCTTGAAAAGTACTTGAATCAAACTCATCACTCTTTCCAAAAGCAGTACCTATCATCATAGTAGAAATACTAAAACTACCGTAATTGTTACCTAATTGTAGATTATACTCTTGGTCAACAACATTAAAGTTTTCTTGATAACTGTCTGAATACTGTCTATCTGCTACCAAATCAATTGTAATGTCTTTTGTTGGTTGTGCCGTAGCTGTAATATTCAACTGCTTATTTGTTCTTTGGATGAATTGCTCATTAAATTGCTCAAAACTTGTTAGCCAACCATTTCTAGCAGCTTCAAAACGAACATCTGCTTGACTACCGAACAAGAAACCAATTGTAGGCTTGGTTGTACCAACAAACCCAACTGACTGTGTGTAACCTGGTAATACCGTACCACTATTTTCACTATAGTTAAGATTTAATCTCTTCACCATAGTTACAATATCAACAACGGTATTGAACAAATCGCTTGTTTTACCTTTAATTTTTTCTTGATCTTCTGACAATGCTCCAGATTTATCTCTTCTAATAGGACCCGAAGTTTTTGCTTTTGGAGCTTCTCGTTTTTTAAGTCCTATTTTGTCATAGAACTTTTGCAAAGTCATTGATGATGTAATAGTATGCGTATTGGCATTCTGTACCGTATTGATATATTCGCCAGCAACTTCAAATAAAGCATCTCCACCTCTTTGCCAATCAAAATTACTCGTGTATGTATATTGTGTACTTATGAAGTCTAGTGCAGGAATTTTAGAAAAAGGCAATTCATAATTCAATTGCAGCTCTTGAGAATGTCTGTTTGGCTCACCAACATCAAAGAAACCATCCCACATTCCCAATTCATTATTAATTCTATCGGTAGATTCTAAAGGTTCATTCTCGTCTAAATAATTTCTAACAATATTATTATTAGACCCGGTTAAGTTTAAACGTAATGATTTAGTAAGATTATAATTTACCGCATATTGCCAATTAAATAAATAATTACGTTGCTGCAACTCTGGCAATTCAATTCTATCTTCACCATCCGTATACACATCTCTAAATCTTTGTGCATTAAACTGCCTATTAATATTAGAAGTAACACCAATATTAGATGGCAACAAGTTAAGATTAAGGTCTTTTAACCATTTCCAATATTTACCGTTAAAAAGCGAATCTTTTTTAGCAAACGGAGCAACTTCTACAGGCTCAAAACTGTGATTGTAGACAAAACCGGTATTTACACTTTGCTCTCTTAATTCTGCTATCTCAAAATCTCTGTGATCGGTTTCATTATAGCTGTAGTTAAAAGTAAAGTTCTCAACATCATAAAAATTAGCATCCGCTTCTTCTCCACGATCTTTTCTAACACCAATTAAATTGATACTCGTACGCTTTGTATAATCTTCTGCTTGCTCTAACACATCATCTTTACCTTCTTGAGTACTTTCTGCAGCTATTCTATCATCTAATTTTAAATCATCATAAACAGGGTCAAATTCCGGAGTAATCATTTGCTCCGATACTCCATAATTGAACGGTAATTGAATTCCCCATTTTTTAGGAAGCAATTGCCCAACGTTTACATTAGTAACAACATCATAAGAAATTGCATCTTCACGAGCACGTTCATTTGGCATTTGATCTATAGAACCAAAACCAGATGTACTTTTACTACCTGTTGCACTTATATTGGCAAAATCTGCGATATTGGCATCAAGCGCAGCAATTGCTGCCCAGCCCCCATTATTGTCTAAACCTGCAAGACGAAGTTCATTGAACCAAACCTCTCCCCTTGCTGGCAATATATCTTGGTTCTTTACACCTACCATCATAGTACGAATACTACCTAATGAAGGATTACCTTTAATACCTATACGTATTCTACCTGGAGAACGAACATCAAATTCACCAACAGGTATAACTTCTCCGTTATCAATTTCAAAATATCGAACATCACTAAGATCACCATCTGCTATCCATTGTGATTTAACCTTTGTTAAATCACTAAGCTCAATATTCATCTCATTATTCTCTGGCCATATCTCATCATCTGCAACCGCTGAAAATGGAGTAAACTCTAATGGCAATTCTATTTGATAATAGTTTTGAGTAAAATCTGTACCCATACGCAAGAAACCAACTAAAGGTGTAGAGGTATCTGCATAATCACTATCTACAATTTTTTCGGCATGAATGAACATTTTCAATTTCTCATACTGACGAATATCAACATTTAAATTTTTGAATACTCCTCTAGAATCTTCAGACTCTAAATTAGAAACCGTCAAAGAAAGTGATTGTTCGTTTTGACGAATAATAGTATTGTTATTATTTAATTGTTCTCTAATTACACCCGGTGGCAATACATAAGGTATTGGAGTTCTACTACTATTTTCCTCAATATTTACTGTATTTACATCTAAGGTAGTACCATCATCAGACGGATCACTATCAATATTTTTATCTTGTAATGTATTTGTATATGTACGCCAATCTCCCCTAACTAAATCTAATGTAGCAAAACGAAGAATTGTTGGACTATTAAAACCAGTCATATACATTCTCATAAAGCTGATAGATCTAAAATCTGTAATACCACCAATAGCATCAGTAAAATCGCTTAATGGAATTTTATACTGAATCCAACGGTAATTTACATTATCACCATTAGGTATTCTAACATCTCCAGTAGCTGTACCTTCAATAATATCGGTAACATACTCATCATTTATGGTTGTATTCGGCTTTATTGCAATTCTATATTCATAATAACTGTTAACCGTATTCATGGTTAAATCTCTGTCAACATCTTCCACATCTGGTAATGTTGTAGAACCTCTATCCGTATTGGTAACAGAAACTGGTGAATTCCCTTCTGGGTTGTTGAAGTCTAAATACCTATTTAAGATACTCCCTTCTCTATTTAAGTAGTAGGCATAGTTATCTAAAGCAGGATCTTCACCGCCGTTATTGGTAAACACGTCAGCTTCAGCAACATCATTTAAACCATCAAAACCAATATCTTGTAAACCTCTATTATTTTCATCGGCATCAAATGCATACACTAAAGATTGCGTAGCAGGTACTTCACCCCAAGAAGTTGGTGAAACAAAATCATTACTATTTACACCTGGCAATCCGTTTTCATATTGTTTTTTACCATCGCGTAGAATATCTTCAGAAATATTACCCAAGTTAAGAACCAACTCACCTGGACCATTGGCAATACCATCTACATAAGGATCCATTACCCAGAACTGAACGAATTCAACATTACTTTGCTCAAAATCTGTACTACTTAGAGAACGCATCATACCACCCCATTTTTCAGTAGGAGCTTCAGTTTCAAAATCTGGATTGTTATTATAAGGACCTTTAGTAGTTGGGTAGTAAACCATATCTAAAGTGGTTTGTACCTGTGTTTGCCCTTGAGCTACATCTGTCTCTGGAAAAACCTCATCAATATAAACTCTACGAGTGGCATTAGTTGATATATCATCATCACTAACCGTAGATGGTCTTTGTGTCGTATAAAAAATCGGATCTATAGTATACCAAGATAATTTAGCCCTACCATATCCATTCAATAAGTTAGCAGGATCTTCAGGGGAACTACCAAAAGGCTGACCTCCATTACCAAATTCCAACGGCATACTTGCAAGTGACCACCCAAGGGATGCTCTAATATCTATTAGCGCCTGAGCTCCTTCAAAATCATCTAAATACGTAGTTGTCTCACCTTCAAAATCTGCATTCTTAGGAGAACTTGGTATTAAAGCAGCCATTTCTGCACGTATAGAAACATTAGACGGAACATCTGTATCTATATTTGGCAATTTGTTTACCATGCGTGTTAAGAAAGGAACTTCGGTTGAAAAATTACCATTTAATCCAAAAATAGTATTGTTTACAGATTCTACTCCGTAAGTAGATTTCTGAGTTAAAGGACGCTCATTAAGATTCAATAACGTACCACCTAAAACAAATTTTTCGCTAAACTGATGTTCTACATTTACACCCGTAAAACGACGTGTTTGTTGCCCAAAAACCGCATTATTTTCTACGGATATGTTAATAGGCACGTTTGAAGCTTCTAAACTAGGATCTAATATTTGAACTGTACCCGATTGATAATTTACCGTATAGTCGATACCCTCTTGCAATGTTCTACCATTTGCAGTAACGGTTACCGAACCTTGAGGAACATTAAAGGCACCTATAGAAATACCATTACTACCTTCAGATTTGTACGTACCTTTTAATAAGAATTTATTTTTCTCTGGATCTTGTAATGCAGCTGTTTTTGTCAACGAGTACATATCTCTAAAAACATACTTCTCTTGGTTGGCATTATAGCCTGAAGTAACGTCATACTGACCACTGTTACCATTCTCTAACTGCTCATATAACGACTCCCCAAATGGCTCAACTTTAGTGAAAATAATTCTACCATTTTGAACATCTATGGTCTGACCACTTATAAAATCGAAGAAACCATCACCGCCAGGCTGAATATCGTTATAGACATTTAACCTATCTAGATTAAAAACATTTAAAAGAATCCGTTCTTCCAAACCTTCCGGCCAACCAGAACCAGGACCTTCTTCTACCGGTGTTATATAGTTTCTTGAGGTAGGATCAGAATACAAAATATTCATCTTAAAATCCTCTTCGCTTAAACTATATGCCCCAGTGGCATAAATATTCTTCATCATCAAATCCCAAATTGGGTCCGTGATATTGGTAATGTTACTTTTAAGAAGTTTTAGAATTAGAGTATTGTTTTCAATAACTGTATTAACCTGTTCTGTAACCGTAGTAGCTTCAATACCCCCATTAGCAAATTCACCAACTTGGTATACTTGACCTTGAAAGGTATATTGATAAGCAACCCCTAAAACTTCATCATTACTTAAGCGTTGGTTTAAAGAGATATACCCTAATTGAGAATTAAAATCGAAATCTCTACCCTGCTCTAATTTTCTTGCATTTTCTAAATAGGCATAATCAAAACCTTGATTTGGACTATATCCACCAGCAAAACTACCAGCATTGAAACCACTTTCTACTGTTGCTATTTCTCTAATATTATCATTTAGAGCACCATTATTCGTAAGAATTAATGCAGGATCATAATCATTGGCATTGTTTCGAGGTCTTAAATCTGCAGGACCATTAAAGAATCCACCCCCACTACCATTATTTTGACCTACTCTTGTTTTATCTCTATCTGCCTCACCTAAATCTTGTATAGCCACTACATTACGCACATTCAATGTCTGTTGAGATCTATTCGTAATCCAAACTTCTATACGGGTAATTTGTACTTGACTTTGTATATAAGGATAAGAAGATAGTGCAGCGTCGTAATTATCCCTGAAATATTGCGCTAAGAAAAAGTGTCTATTCTCATCATAGTCCAACGCAGTCAAAGAGAACTCGTTTAAAGTTCCACCACCTTGAGCAACAACAGTGTTATTTTGAGAACGTTGCTCAGAGAAAACAGCTGTAACAGATGTTTTCCCAAATTGTAATTTTGTTTTAACACCAAATAAACTTTGTGCTCCCTGTATTAAAGAGCTATTAAGCGGCATATTTACGTTACCAACCTCAATAGACTGTATAATATCATCTTCTGTTGGCGTATAATCTAGCTTAACTATATTCTGGAAATCAAAGGTAGCTTCTGTATCGTAATTAGCTGTCACTTGTAAACGCTCTCCAATTTTTCCCAACATACTAAGACTAATACGTTGATCAAAATCAAAAGATAGGTTTGTTCTATTTCTTGGTGACAACGATGGGTTATCATTCTTTTGCCATATCACCCCTAAATCCATTGCAACAGAACCTTGAGGGATTATTTCTATAGTATTACCTCCAAATATGGTGGAAAAGAAATCGTTATTGACATAGAAATTTGGAAGTAAGTTTTTACGAGCTTCTTCACTTCCTTCTTTTCTACCAGAAAAGGCATCTGATTTTTCTTTAAAGTAAGATTTTATTCCCTCCTCCTCTATTAGTTTAAAATACTGATCAGGAGTTAGTATAATCGGATAGCCAATATTGAAATCGCCCACGCTCTCATTATAAATATAACGATCAAGTTTTGGATCGTAAATATATCTAGAAACGATACTGTCTGGATTTTCAATTAGAATTCTACCCAGATCAAAACCTGTTTTCACAGAATCAACTTCCTGTTCTTCTGTCTCTTGTGCCACGACAATTGCCGTAGAAGTAAAAAACATATAGAAAAGAAAGATGTGCTTAAAAGAAATTTTAAGAAATTTAGTTACCCCGTTTTTCAAACTTATTACAAATTTTTGAGCGCGAGTTTAATTATATTCTCGACACTTAGGGAAGCATCTTGACTAAGCACTTTATCGACAACCCTCTCTGATTGTTTACGTGCGAAGCCTAGAACTTCTAAAGCAGATAACGCTTCATCTTTATTTGTATTGTTTGTACTTAGCGAAAGTTCATCTATATCGTAAACTTTTAATACCTTATCTCTAAGATCTAAAATTACACGTTGAGCTGTTTTAGCTCCTATACCTTTTACGGCTTGTATAGATGCAACATCTCCATTGGCAATTGCATCTCTTACTTGAGATGGAGACATTGAAGAAAGCATGGTTCTGGCTATACTTGAACCAATACCAGAAACGGACAATAATAAACGGAATATTTCGCGTTCAGATTTCTCTACAAATCCAAATAAAGTATGAGAATCTTCTTTTACTTGAAGATGGGTATAAACTGAAATATTTTCCTGTTCAGGTAGCTTAGAAAATGTATTCAAAGAAATATTCACAAAATACCCTACTCCGCCACATTCGATTATAATATGAGTGGGGTTTTTCTCTACTAGTTTTCCTCTTAAGTGATGTATCATGATTTTTATAAATTAAAAAGGGAAAGAAGTATGCCTACCAATTTCCCTATTTGTATTATTATTTGATTAAACCTTATTTAGTTTCTTTTGCTTTCTTTCGCTTTTCACGTTCTTGAGCATCAATTACCGCTACAGCTGCCATATTCACAATTTCATCAACACTTGCACCTAATTGCATAATATGAACTGCTTTTCTTAACCCAACTATAATAGGACCTATAGATTCTGCCCCATTTAATTCTTTTAAAAGTTTATAGGTAATGTTCGCAGATTCTAAATTAGGAAAAATCAACGTATTCACTTTTCTACCAGCTAGTTTAGAAAACGGGAACTTACTCTCATGCAACTCTCTGTTTAATGCAAAATCCATTTGTATTTCACCATCTACCACCAAATCTGGTGCGGTCTCATGCAAAATACGCACAGCTTCTCTAACCTTTCTTGCATTAGGATGCGTCGAAGAGCCAAAGTTGGCATAACTTAACATAGCCAATACAGGATCAAACCCAAAAGTAGAAGCAACTTTTGCTGTCATTTTCGCAATGTCCGCAAGTTCTTCTGCATTAGGTTCAATGTTTATAGAGGTATCTGCCAAGAACAAAGGACCTCTTTCGGTAATCATAATATTAACTGTTGCAACTTTCTTAACTCCTGTAGCTCTACCAATTACTTCTAAAATTGGTTTCACCACTGTAGGGTATGCTCTAGAGTAACCAGAAATCATTCCGTCAGCATCGCCTTCAAGAACCATCATAGCACCAAAATAATTACGCTCACGCATCTTTATCTTCGCACTGTAAAAAGTTACTCCACTACGCTTACGGCTTTCCCAGTATTTGGTAGCATACCGAACATGACGTTCATCGAATTCCTCTGACATTGGATCAATGATATCAAGATCAGCATCAAACTCCAACTCTTTCTTTAATTCAAGAATAATATCTTTTCTACCTAAAAGAATAGGTATTGCAATACCTTCTTCATGAACAATCTGTGCAGCTTTCAACACATCTAAATGGTCTGCTTCTGCAAATACTATTTTCTTAGCATGACTGCGAGCTCTGGCATGCAATAAACGAACAACTTTATTATCGTTACCAGAACGAAGCATTAGCTCCTCTCTATATTTATCCCAATCATCAATCGGAGCTTTGGCTACACCACTCTCCATTGCAGCTTTAGCAACAGCAGGTGGTATTTCATATATTAATCGCTGATCAAAAGGCTTAGGTATAATATATTCCTTACCAAAAGTTAATCTTGTTTCACCGTATGCAATATTCACTTGCTCTGGTACAGGTTGTCTTGTTAAATCTGCCAAAGCTTTTACTGCTGCCATTTTCATAGCCTCATTTATAGCAGTAGCCCTAACATCTAAAGCACCTCTAAATATGAACGGAAAACCAAGCACATTATTTACTTGATTAGGATGATCAGATCTTCCCGTTGCCATTATAATATCTTTTCTAGTGGCAACTGCTAAATCATAAGCTATCTCTGGATCCGGATTTGCCATTGCAAAAACAATAGGGTTCTTAGCCATTAAGAGTAACATATTCGGCGTTACTACATTTGCTATAGATAAACCAACGAATACATCGGCATCTACCATAGCTTCATCTAGAGTATCTATTTTTCTATCGGTAGCAAATTCTTTCTTTGCTGGCGATAAGTTTTCAGCATCTTTTCTAATGACACCTTTACTATCAAGCATCACTATATTCTCTGCCTTAGCGCCAAACGCCTTGTATAACTTCGTACATGAAACAGCAGCTGCACCTGCGCCACTGATTACGATACGAACTTCATCCATTTTCTTGTTGGCAATCTCTAATGCATTTAACAACGCAGCAGCAGAAATAATAGCTGTACCATGTTGATCATCATGCATTACAGGTATATCCAATTCTTCTTTTAACCTGCGTTCTATTTCAAAAGCCTCTGGAGCTTTAATATCTTCAAGATTAATTCCACCAAAAGTTGGTGCAATCATTTTTACAGTTTCAATAAATTTATCTACATCTTCGGTATCCACCTCAATGTCAATACCATCGATATCAGCAAAAATCTTAAAAAGTAGACCTTTCCCCTCCATCACAGGTTTTGACGCTTCAGGACCAATATTTCCTAACCCTAAAACTGCGGTACCGTTAGAAATAATAGCAACTAAATTACCTTTAGAAGTATATTTATATGCATTCTCTTTATCCTTTGCTATTTCTAAACATGGCTCTGCCACACCGGGAGAATAAGCCAGAGCAAGATCACGTTGGGTACTATAAGGTTTAGTGGGTACTATTTTTATCTTACCAGGCTGTGGTTTTGCATGATAAATAAGTGCTTCTCTTCTTAGCTTTTCATTGCTCATACTCTTCTATTTTAAAAAAACAAATTTAAAGGTATTCTACAACAAAGCGTAAATACTAACTGTATTTATATAAATAAAATAACGAGTTGGTAAATGACCATAAAAAGTCATCAAACTATTTACAACTCAACCACCCTTTCTTTATCATTTACATTTAAACGCATTGCGAAAACTGCGGCTATAACAAAGAATGCCCCTGCAAATAACATAGCATTTACAGCATTACCGCCCAATAAGTATTTATAAATAGGTCCGAATGTAAGTGTCTCTATTCCCATTGGAATAACAATCATCATATTCAATATACCCATATACACTCCGCGTCTTTCTTGCGGAACAACTTTAGATACCATTGTATAAGGTATACCCATCATTGCAGCCCAACCAATTCCAAACAGAACCATTGGTACTAAAACCAGTATTGGGTCTTCTATAAAAGGGATTGCAAACAGTGAAATTGCGGTACCGACTAAACTTAGTGCGTAGATTTTTTTACCACCATACTTAACGGATAATGGTACTAATGCTAAAGCTACCACCATAGTTACAATGTTGTAAGTTAAACTCATTTGTGCCGATTGTGATGCCGCTTCGCCTGTAGAATAGCCCATTGTCAATTTAAATAATGGCGTTGTATACTGCCAGTAAATAAACAGCGCATACCATTGAAAGAGGTAAACAGCACCAAGTTTCCATAAGAATTTTGGCATCTTCTTTATAGACTCTGCAATTTCTATAAATGGCAAAGCAATTCGTTCTGAAAAAGGCTTAGCCTTAACTTTATTAATTTCTACCAATTCTTCTGAAGTTGGCGGAATTTCAGATGTTTTTAAAACTGACCAAAGAATGGTTGTAATAGAAAGAATGGCTCCAATATAGAAAGAGTAGTATAACCATGTTGGTATGGTACCCGCAACTTCTACAGATTCTCCCCCAAATAAATACTGAAACAATACAATTGATCCATTTGCCAAAAGAATACCAGCACCAACAAAAAGACTTTGCATCTGGTACCCTAAGCTCAATTGCTTTTCTGGCAACTTATCCCCAACGAATGCTCTATAAGGCTCCATTGCCATATTGTTACCTACATCTAAAATCCAAAGTAAACCTACTGCAAACCATAAAACCGGACTTGTAGGGAAAGCGAATAAACACAAACTCCCTAATATAGCTCCTATTAAAAAATATGGTTTTCTTCTACCCCATCTTTCAGACCAAGTTTTATCTGACATCGCTCCTATTATAGGCTGAACGATTAAACCAGTTACCGGACCGGCTATATTTAAGATTGGCAGCATATCTTCTGGTGCACCTAAGTATAAAAATATAGGATTAATAGCTGTTTGTTGAAGTCCAAAACTATACTGGATTCCTAAAAACCCAACATTCATATTAAATATCTGCCAAAAATTTAGACTTGGTTTATTGATTTTCATTTAGTAAAGCTATTATTATTTGATGGTGATCTTTAGTACATTCTCACAAAATATATGCTATAATTTCGAAAAACATAATTTAGAGCGACTACCAATATAATATAATTAAGGCTGACCTTGAACATAACTATTCAGAAATAGCCAACGAAAACGATTGAGAAATTTAATTTATTTTAAAAAATCGATATTTCTAGTGAGTCCATCGTACTTCGTTCTTTTTACAGCAGATTTTTTAAAAACTTTCTGAAAGACATCCACTGTAATTTCCTCCCAATCTTTTTTAGTCATGCTAAGTAAATCTGGGTTTGGGTTTAATAATGGTTCATTATGTGGTTTAGAAAAACGGTTCCATGGACAAACGTCTTGGCAAACATCACAGCCAAACATCCAATCATCAAAAGAACCTTTCATTTCACTTGGAAGCTCATTCTTTAATTCAATGGTAAAATAAGAAATACACTTACTTCCATCTACCACATAAGGCTCAACAATTGCTTGAGTAGGACATGCATCTAAGCAAGCAGTACATGTGCCACAATGGTCAGTTACTGCATGGTCATATTCTAATTCTATATCGACAATCAACTCTGCTACAAAATAAAAAGAACCTACTTGCTGGGTTAGTAAATTGCTATTCTTACCAATCCAACCTAAACCACTCTTTGCTGCCCATGCCTTATCTAAAACTGGAGCAGAATCTACAAAAGCACGCCCGTTTATCTCGCCGATTTCTTCGGTTATAAATTCTTGTAACTGCCTAAGTTTAGATTTAATGATATGATGATAATCTTGACCGTATGCATACTTTGAAATCTTATAGCTATCAGCTGTTTGTGTTTCTTCGGGATAATAATTTAGTAATAATGAAATTACAGATTTAGAGCCTTCAACCAGTAACCTAGGGTCTAATCTTTTATCGAAATGATTCGCCATATAGCTCATTTCGCCATTCATGTTCTTATTGAGCCATTTTTCTAATCTCGGAGCCTCTTCTTCCAAAAAATCTGACTTGGATATACCGCATGATAAAAAACCGAGGCGTTTGGCTTCGGTTTTAATACTATTTGTCCATTTAGATTTTATGTCTATACTCAAAACAATCCAGGTTGAATTCCTCCTTTTATCCTTCCAAGGTGTTTGTAAGCCAATTCGGTTACTTCACGACCACGTGGAGTTCTCATAATAAAGCCTTGTTGTATTAAAAAAGGTTCGTACACTTCTTCAATGGTTTCTGCACTTTCAGAAACGGCAGTAGCCAAGGTAGTTATACCAACAGGACCTCCTTTAAATTTATCTATTAAAGTAGTAAGAATTTTGTTGTCCATCTCATCTAAACCATGCGCATCAACGTTTAAGGCCTTTAAGCTGAATCTTGATATTTCCATATCAATAGAGCCATTACCTTTAATTTCCGCAAAATCTCTAACCCTTCTTAATAAGGCATTACAAATTCTAGGGGTTCCTCTACTTCTACCAGCAATTTCTATTGCAGCATCTATAGTTATGGGTACACCTAAAATTTCTGCACTACGCTCCACAATGGTAGATAACAATTCTGTAGAATAATATTGTAACCTACTTTGGATACCAAATCTAGCACGCATAGGCGCTGTTAACAATCCAGATCTTGTGGTTGCACCAATTAAAGTGAAAGGATTTAAATTAATCTGCACAGACCTTGCATTAGGTCCAGACTCAATCATTATATCAATCTTATAATCCTCCATGGCAGAATACAAGTACTCTTCAACTATAGGACTTAATCTGTGTATTTCATCAATAAACAAAACATCTCTTTCTTCTAAATTGGTAAGAAGTCCGGCTAAATCTCCCGGTTTATCCAAAACAGGACCAGATGTAATTTTAATCCCTACTCCCAACTCATTCGCTAAAATATTAGCCAATGTGGTCTTACCCAAACCCGGAGGACCATGAAATAAGGTATGATCTAACGCCTCACCTCTTCTATTTGCTGCCTCAACAAATACCTTAAGATTTTCAAGCACTTGCTCTTGACCTGTAAAATCGTCAAAATTTATGGGTCTCAATGCTCTTTCAATATCCAGTTCCTCATTAGAGAAACCTTCCGCAGATGGGTCTAAATACTCGTTCATAGACTAACAAAGATAGACAAACACTAGATAACTTATTCTATAAGAAATTAGCTTATTATATTTTAACTTATACCTAAATGAAGCGTTAAATAGGCTATACAATTCTAACTAAAAATTGTAATTTCATGGCATGACAAAAGAAAATTACACCGCAACTGTTCTTCAGTATATACCAGTATTTTATATCATATGGTCAGACGACCTATTATCTGCATCAGAAATCAATGTAGTTACCAATGCTATTTCCAACGACAGTACCCTATCAAATGAAGATAAAAAGCAACTGAAAACTTGGTTGAATATTAATAATCCACCAAAAAATCAATTACTTAAATCTTGGAAGCAATTGATAACCAATAGCGGTGTAAAATTGGTTGAACATGAAACTTACCCCTTAACAGCATTTAGCCAAAAGGTTGCTATACATTATCATCATAACATCCCTTTTAATGAGCATATTAAAAAGATTGAAATAAATTTAGGCATACAACCCAATCACTACAACCATTTATTTGATGTTCATATTGATCTAGATAAAAAGGCCTCTCAATATTCAGCTAAGCAAATAGACAAAATCCTAAAAGGAGACCATGCAGATGTCATAGATTCTTTTAGAAATGTTTTGAGTGACCCCATATTCTCATGGAAAGTAAGACGTGATAAAGAGGAATTTCGCAATCATGTTTTAAAACAGGTTGAGTTTTTAGCCGATAAAGGTTATGGAGCAATGGCTTATCCTGAAGGATACGGTGGTGCAAATGACATGGAAGGTTATGCCACAATTTTTGAAAATATGATGTGGGCAGATGGAAGCTTAACGATAAAATTTGGTGTGCAATTTGGACTGTTTGGAGGAAGCATTCAAAAACTTGGAACAAAGAAACACCATGATAAATATTTAGGCGCAGCGGGCACGGCAGAGTTATTAGGTTGTTTTGCCATGACGGAAACCGGACACGGCTCTAACGTTCGTGGCATTAAAACGACTGCAACGTATAACAAAAACTCCGAAACGATTATTATACATACCCCAGGCAAAAATGACAACAAAGAATATATTGGCAATGCCATACATTCTAAAATGGCATCGGTATTCGCGCAATTAATCGTTAATGGTAAAAATGAAGGAGTTCATGCAATTCTAGTTCCACTTAGAAATGAAAACCATGAACTTTTACAGGGAATCACAGTTGAAGATAATGGATACAAACTAGGACTAAACGGAGTAGATAATGGCAAAATATGGTTTAATCAAGTAGAGGTGCCAAAAGAAAATCTATTAAATAAGTATGGTACTATTCTAGGCAACGGTGACTATTACTCAGAGATTAAAAATCCGAACAAGCGATTTTTTACCATGTTAGGCACCTTAGTTGGTGGGCGTATATGCGTTGCAAGAGCTGGTTTAGGTGGAGCTAAATTTGCTTTAACGGTAGCCATTAAACATGCTTTAAAAAGAAGACAGTTTAATGACAGCGTAAAAATTCAAGAAGACCTATTGATGGATTACCCATCTCACCAATTACGATTAACCCCATTAGTGGCAAGTGCATATGTTTATCACATCACTTTAGACAAAATGATGGAGTTATATTGCGATGAATCTCAACCAGATAAACGACAAATTGAAACGCAAGTTGCAGGCTTAAAATCAATAATTACTTGGTATGCAAATGATGCCATACAAGAATGTAGAGAGGCTTGTGGAGGTAAAGGATATCTATTAGAAAACCGAATTGCAGATTTAAAAGGTGACGTCGATATCTTCACCACCTTTGAAGGTGATAATAACGTATTATTACAACTTGCGGCTAAAGGTGTGCTATCAGATTTTAAAGCAGAATTCAATAGTGCAGGTTTCTCAACAGTATTGAAATTGTTGAGCTCACAGTTAAGTGATAAACTATCTACCATTAACCCTCTTTACACCAATAAGACCGACAAAGATCATTTATATAATCCTAAATTTCATGTACATGCTCTAGAACATAGAACAAGACGCCTAACCTATACTATTGCCATGAGGATACGAGGATATATTAAAAAAGGAATTCCGTCATATCAAGCCTTTTTAAAGGTTCAAACTCACCTAATGACACTTGGCAAGGCGTACAGCACAGAACTAGCATACAAATCCTTTATAGAACATAACAGCACTATTGCAGACCTAGAATACAAAGCATTATTTGAAAAATTGGGCACTTTATATACACTTCATGAAATTAGAAAAGATGCTTCTTGGTATCTAGAGCAAGGCTATATTAGCGGAAATAAATCAAAAGCGATACGCCAAAGAGTTGAACGTTTATGCACTGAGTTAAGACCGCATTTAGATAGCCTGGTAGATGGTTTCGGAATACCTGAACATCTTATGACAGCCCCTATTGCCAATTAATTCCTTTCCTTTTCTAGTCGAGAAGTGTCTAGAAAGTCTAAGATGGTAATTTTAGCCTCGCCATACAATTTAGTTCTAGTACTTCCTTTAGAACTAAGTTGTAGGGTGTTTAATGCTCTAATTTCAATATCTGGAGAGTCCTCAGTAATCAAAAGGACATCATTAGACTGAAGGTCTGCAGCTTTAAGAGAGCTATTACCATACATTTTTGCCATTAAAAAATCGGCAGCACCCTCCAACTTAGCAGAAGCATTTTTATACATATAGATATTGTTGCTAGAACCTGTTGTATATAACTTAACATCTATTCTGTCTTTTAAGGTAATATTTAAGGAGTCACTAGCTAAATTAAAATCACCAGAACTTATCTCCTCCATAGTAATATCCATAATATCAGCAGTAGCATTAAGTTCTAACCTAGATGTACCAAAAGTAGCCACTTTTAATCGATCCGTCGAAATAACATCTTTCATACTAATTTTACCATTTAGCATTTTAATACTTCTCAACTCTTGAAAGAAAATTGTAATCTCTAATTTCTTTTTTGAAGTGATATTATAAAAAGAAGATATTTTCAAAACACCATTATCAACTTTAAACTTTAGAACATCTAAAAGATTATCATCAAGCTCTAAGACATAACCTTCTTGTGATGCCTTTTGAATAACAATATCTAAATCATCTACCAATTCAATTGCCGTAAATGGAGCTAAATCCTCTCTTACTTCAATAACATTCTTATTTCCTTTAATCTTGGGCTTACGTTGTGTATAACCAGAAAAGGAGATAAACAATACAACTACTAATAGGGTGAACTTTTTCATAATCTAAACTTCTAATATAAAATGAAGATATCTAATATAATTTAATCTTATAACAACTTAGCAATATCTTAAGAGCTAAACAAAAAAAAGCCCAACTATTGCTAGTTGGGCTTTTTTTATATTTATATAGTCTAATGACTCATTTCTTCTTCATTCTCTTGCAAAGGTATATGTTGAGGAATGTAATCTTGACCTGGAATATAATATTCCCCATTCTCATCTACTTTACTATAATCATAAGACCATCTATGAACCTCAGGTATAGCACCAGCCCAGTTACCATGTACATGCTTTTGTTCAGCAGTCCATTCTAACGTATTAGATTTCCAAGGATTAACAGGACCAACCTTACCATAGAAAATGCTATAGATAAAGTTTGCAACGAATACTAATTGAGCAGCACCAGCAATAATAGCAAATACAGTCATTAATACTTGTATATCCGCAAGTTCATCAAACATTGGGAAAGCCGTATTTTCATAATATCTTCTAGGTACACCAGCCATACCAACAAAATGCATTGGGAAGAATACACCATAAGCACAAATTGCAGTTACCCAAAAATGAACATAACCTAAATTCTTATTTAAAAGTTTTCCTTCAAACATCACAGGGAACCAATGGTACACACCAGCAAACAAACCGTACAATGCAGATATACCCATTACTAAGTGAAAGTGAGCAATTACAAAATAGGTATCATGAACATTTATATCTAACGTACTATCTCCTAAAACAATCCCTGTTAAACCACCAGTAATAAAAGTAGATACAAAGCCAATGGAAAATAACATAGCCGGGTTTAATTGCAAATTACCTTTCCAGAGTGTTGTAATCCAGTTAAACGCTTTTACAGCAGAAGGAATAGCAATTAATAAAGTTGTAAATGTAAATACAGATCCTAAAAATGGATTCATACCAGAAATAAACATGTGGTGACCCCAAACAATTGTTGAAAGAAAAGCAATTGCAAGAATAGAAGCAATCATGGCACGGTAACCAAAAATAGGTTTACGAGCACTAGTAGCCATAATCTCAGATACTAATCCCATTGCAGGTAAAATTACAATATATACCTCTGGGTGTCCTAAGAACCAAAACAAATGTTCAAATAGAACAGGTGAACCACCTTGATAATGTAAAACTTCACCTTGAATAAATATGTCAGATAGGAAGAAAGAAGTACCAAAACTTCTATCCATTATTAATAAAAGAGCTGCAGATAATAAAACCGGGAAAGAAATTACACCGATAATCGCGGTAACAAAAAATGCCCAAATTGTCAATGGCAATCTCGTCATTGACATACCTTTTGTTCTTAAATTTATTACGGTAACTATGTAATTCAAAGATCCTAGTAAGGAAGATGCGATGAATATTGCCATTGAACTCAACCATAAAGTCATACCCAAACCAGATCCAGGCTGAGCCATAGGTAATGCACTTAATGGCGGATAAATCGTCCAACCAGCAGCTGCAGGCCCTGCTTCAACAAATAATGAAATGACCATTATAACGGCAGAAACAAAAAACAACCAAAACGAAACCATGTTTAAGAAGCCAGACGCCATATCACGGGCACCTATCTGCAACGGAATCAAAAGATTACTAAATGTACCACTTAGACCAGCTGTTAAAACAAAAAAGACCATTATGGTACCGTGCATAGTAACTAACGCCAAATAAATATCAGCATCCATTACCCCACCTGGAGCCCACTTACCTAAAAGAGTTTCAAAAATCGGAAAAGATTCCCCTGGCCAAGCCAATTGCATTCTAAATAATAATGACATCGCAATACCAATAAAACCCATTACCAATACACCTGTTATAAGGTATTGTTTGGCAATCATTTTATGGTCTTGACTAAAGATATACTTTGTTACAAAAGTTTCTTTATGATGATGTCCATGATCGTCATGTGCGTGATCATCTACATGTGCATGTGCTGTTGCTGACATAATCGAAATCTTATTTTTATTAATTTTCTTATTATAGCTTTGTTAACTAGAGAATATAGAATTATTCTCCTACTGAAACTGAACTCACTGTATTAAATGCTGGAGCCGTATCATCTTTCATTACCGTTTCGGCAAATGTTGATTGATCTTTCATCCAAGCATTATACTCTTCCTCTGTTTCTACAATTATCTTCATCTGCATGTTGTAATGTGATTTACCACAAATCTTATTACAAAGCAAGATATAATCGAATTCCCAAGGATCTAATGCTTCACCAGTACTTGCAGCCTTTTCTGCACGTATTTTATTCGTTCTTTTTACCTTATCCAAAACATCTGGATTAGATCTCATTTCCTCCGTTGTATAAATTGGAGTAAAAGAGAACTCAGTTATCATACCTGGAACACAATTCATTTGTGCTCTAAAATGGGGCATATAAGCAGAATGTAAAACATCTTGAGAACGCATTTTAAAATTCACCTTTCTTCCAACTGGCAAATGCAATTCTTTTACAATAACATCATCATGTGCATAAGTATCTGATTCATCTAGACCTAATACATTAGCCTTATCAATGTCAATCATTCTAACATTAGAACCACCAAGAACATTATCTCCACCACCATATCTTGCTGTCCAGTTAAATTGCTGAGCATACAATTCTACAATTAGTGGATCATCTTCATCATTAACATCCATTATCGTTGTCCATGTGTATAATCCCCAAAGAATAAGACCAGCCAGCACAATTACAGGAATAATTGTCCAGATAAACTCTAAACGATCATTGTCTGCGTAGAAAAGGGCTTTTTGACCTTTCTTACCACTATACTTATAACCAAAATAATGTAATAATGCTTGGGTTAAAGTCTGAACTATGAAGATAATAACCATTGAAACCAACATTAGGCTATCATACTCCTCACCATGTGCAGAACCGGCTTCTGGTAATAAGAATTTACTGTATTTCCAAAAACTGAAAATGGTTATTCCATAAATAAATACCAAGAATGCAAATAACATGTATCCGTTATTCTTGTTATCACTATCCGTTGCTATTTGGTGATTCTCGGTTTTAAGCTGAGATAATTCAAAGATTTTAGTCAACTGCCATATGGCAATCGCTACAAGAACAAGAACAGCTAAAGTCAATAATGTCGTCATCGTATATATAAATGTTATACTTTACTTATCTATTAATAATGAAAGTGTCTACTTTCTTCAATAAACGGATTTCTTTTTGGTTGTAGAGGTGCCGTTGCAAGTGCTCTAAATACCCAAAATATAAATAAACCTGCGAAAAACAATACAGATCCAATTTCAGGAATACCAATATACCAGTTCTTACCTACTGTAGAAGGCATAATGGCGTTAAAAATATCCATATAGTGACCCGCTAAGATTACAATACCAGTTAAAATAACAAACCAGTTAACTCTTTTATAATCACTATTCATTAATAATAGCACAGGAAATAAGAAATTCATAGCTACCATACCAAAGAAAGGCAATCTATAATCAGCAATTCTGGTGATGTAATATGTAACTTCTTCAGGAATATTAGAATACCATATAAGCATGAACTGAGAGAACCATAGGTATGTCCAGAAGATACTGATACCGAACATAAATTTAGCTAAATCATGAATATGACTATCGTTCACATCTTGTAAAAGTCCTTTAGACTTCAAGTAAATTGTAACCATTGCAATCACAGTGATACCAGATACGAACATACTAGCAAATATATACCACCCGAATAAAGTACTAAACCAGTGTGGCTCAACACTCATAATCCAATCCCAAGACATGATAGACTCAGAGATTAAATAGAATACCAAGAAACCAGCAGATATTCTAAAGTTTAATTTGAAATTAGAATTATCATCAGACTCATCTTGAGCTAAAGATAATTTCCTAGAATACTCTCTATAACCAATCCAACCCGCTAAAAATATAGCTGCTCTTATCAAAAAGAAAGTAGGGTTTAAATAACCAGATTTACCTTGTAGTAAAGCATCGTGAGCTACTACCGTTTCATCCATCCAAATAAACAAATGATTCATGTGCAATACAGAAAGAAGTAAAATAACAAATACTATAATACCGCCAGGAACCAAGTAAGACGTTATACCTTCCATAACTCTGAATAACAAAGGTGACCAACCTGCCTGCGCAGCACGTTGTATAGCATAAAATGCTAAAACACCAAGTGATATCATCATAAAAAAGAAAGCCGCAACATATAAAGCTGCCCAAGGTCTATTTTTAAGTTGATCTAATAAATGTTGATCATGAGAAGAATCATGTTCCTCTCCGTGAGTATCGGCAACAGCATGATCATTCTCTTGTGTTGAATGTTCAGCTTCAGCTCCATGAGCATCACCATGAC
>Ga0207888_100235_pt1 | contig 29804 bp, 26 predicted proteins | sample LinPmetageLP43_FD_184055 | JGI IMG/M metagenome (GOLD analysis project Ga0207888, IMG submission 184055) | Marine viral communities from the Pacific Ocean - LP-43 (SPAdes) | ecosystem: Environmental > Aquatic > Marine > Oceanic | place: Pacific Ocean | collected 2010-08-27
GAACAGTTGCTTCCATGGAATACAGCACTGGAGCCGGTTGTGAAAAAAGTGGCCCAGTTCGATTAAGGGCAAGTGGGTCGATTTAGAGGCGCTTACTTTCCAGTTGTGTGGCAGCAGCTCTTCTATGGCGTTCTTATGCCTTGGCAGCCGGGTCAGCACATCTTTCAGGTAGGCATAGGGAACGGCACCACTGACATGGGGATCTCGATGCGGATGTTTTTGTGCGGCTTACTGTTTGCAGCGGTCGACGGGGCTGGCAGATTAACAGGGACGAATGCTGGAACCGACGTTAGCGTGTTATCGCTTCGTCGCGACTCGCTAATCCAGCGTCGCACCAGATTGGCGTTGAGGCCGTTATCCAGGGCAATGCGTGAAACGGAAGCGCCCGGTTCGCGGCAGGTAGCGACGATACCGGCTTTGAACTCTCGGGAATGGCGACGGCGTTTCTGGTAGGGCCTGGTTACGCTTGCAGTGCTCATATTAAGTGTCCACTAGAAAATAAGTGGACACTATCCTGACGGCCCCAGTGCTCAGCTCAAGACGGGATCACCGGACGCTTACGTACGAACAGCGTGACCGACCCCAGGACGTGCTGTTCATTCGGACCAGGGTACCTATGCCATGACAATGCGCCAATGGAGCGGCTGTTTCGCAGTCTGGAAGCAGAATGGGGCTGACCGTGGGCTACATGAGTGCATCGCGGGCACAGCAGGATATCAGTCGGTTTCTGATGCCAGGGTACAACTTGCAACGGCCATATCAGTTCAACGGTGGACCACCGCCCGCTGTGGCTGGGGGAGAGTTAGAGAGTACTTGCTCTTCCGGGTACGCGGATTAAATGGTTGATCTTACCTTTGCATGAGAGAGAGAGTGAAGCAAGCCGATATTTTATCGGATTATCTGGTTAGTGCTCCAACCTCCTGCTGATGCACACTTCCTTCGCTAATTCCAGCAAGAACCCCACAAACCTCAATTTCCCGATCATCGTTGCAGCTCGCTCTTAATGAAACGAGTTGTTTCTCAAGCGCTTGCAGACCGGTTATCTGTGACCGCACTTGAGAGATGTGATCATCGAGCAAGGCGTTGACGGCGGTGCAAGGCTGATGAGGCTCGTCTTGATAGCTCTGTAGTTCGTGAATCTCAGCCAGTGACAGGTCTAGGATTCTGCAGCGACGGATGAAGGCAAGCCGCTCACTATGCTTCTCGGTATAGACACGATAACCGTTGTTCTGCCGATCAGGCGGCGGCAACAAGCCCTGCTGTTCATAGAAGCGGATCGTCTGCGTTTCGACCCCTACCAGCTGCGCCAACTGACCAATACGCATCAGCCTTCTCCCCTGTTGACCTTGTAGTGGCTTTATGGTTTTAAATGGTACCACAACATTTGTCAAGTGGAATAGTAGCATGAGAAAATCCTGTGGTAGCGCCTGTGACGGTGACGCAACGTCCGCAGTGGATAGCAATATGCATGCCTCCTCCGAAGCGTCAGGGAACTGGGTCAGCGTTTATGCCGTGCCGAAGATGGACTGCCCATCAGAAGAGCGAATGATTCGCCTGGCCCTGGACGGCTTTGAGGAGATTCGGGCGCTGTCCTTCGACTTGTCGAACCGCCGGCTCAAGGTCGTGCATGACGGCGAAGTCGAGCCCATCACCTCGAAACTGAAGACCTTGAGGCTAGGAGCCTCGCTTCAGGAAACCGTCGCTGCAAATCCGGAGACCATCAAGGCCGCTGAGTTCTCGCCAGCTTCTGCTAAGCAAGAATCCAGGACCCTGCGTTGGTTGCTCGGCATCAATGCACTTCTGTTCGGGGTGGAAATGACTGCCGGTCTAATCGCCCAGTCCACCGGGCTGATTGGAGAATCCCTGGACAATTTTGCAGATGCAGCCGTCTATGGCCTTGCCCTTTATGCGGTCGGGCATAGCGTAAAAATGCAGGTACGCGCCGCGCATCTAGCAGGCTGGCTGCAGCTAATTCTGGCTATAGGCGTACTTGTGGAGGTGGTGAGACGCTTTGTATTCGGTAGTGAGCCTGAATCGCTGGTGATGATGGCTATCGCATTTGTCGCATTGATTGCCAATACCAGTTGTTTGCTGCTCATATCCAAGCACCGTGAGGGCGGGGCGCACATGAAGGCAAGCTGGATATTCTCGGCCAATGACGTAGTGATCAACCTGGGGGTTATCATTGCCGGAGCTTTGGTTGCCTGGACAGGATCCAATTATCCGGATCTGATTATCGGCACAGTCTCGGGGGTCATTGTACTTAACGGTGCCAGGCGCATTCTGGCGTTGAAGTAATGCCCATCATTGGCAAAACTCTCGCCGTATGCCCTGTTGCCCATATCAAGCCTGCTGGCAGCGTCTGATCAGGCTGTAAAGTGGCTGGTGCAGCAATCAATGGTCTAGGGCGAATCTGTTTAAGTGATCCTGCTCTTTAACTGGGTGCATCTATGGAGCACCCGTGCCGCATTCAGTCTTTTTGCGCATGGTGGGGGCTGGCAGCGCTACTTTTTTAAAAATCGTCATAAAAGAGAATTCATTGCATACCGTCTTATCCTCGGTGGCACCATGGGCAATCTGACATGCTTTCCGAGTTGCCCAGTGTCGTACTTTTCTTCCAGTCGACAGCCTTAGAGGACACCGCGGGAGACCTCCTGACAGGGCTGATCGCAGCCTACTGCTTATACGGGTGATAGATGTCATTCCACAGCTTCGGAAGGAAAAGCAGACCATGTAAGCCTTGAACCACTTGGTCACCTCAGTGGGACTGTCAGATTTTTTGTGTTCGGGCTGTTAATGGCCTGCCATCAGGTAGGCCCTCACTTACCAGGTTGGCTTGGTGAAACGATCTTCGTACAGGATCACGAACTGAGTCATAGCGGTTTCCAGTCATGCGCCGCACTACCCCAGTTGGCAGTGATATTACGTAGCGCCAACCAGAATACCTTTCGTATGGCAGGCGGGAAGACAAGGAACGGAATGAACCTATCCCATCCACGCCGCCATTGTCTTGCTGGCTGAATACGAAGCAGCAGCTCCCAGCTTGCGGCGCACCGAGTCGAGTCCAGAAACATTCACTTTGCCACCCTGGTGAGCCCGAGGAATGGGGTGATGGGATTGAATTGAGCGGAGCAAGAAAGCATGAGCCACAGGATTGATCTTGATTTCGGAGGCGAGAGCATTGGGTGATAAGTGCGCGCTACTCTTCGACCTATCCACGGGAATGCGCTACAAGACTCTTGTAACGAGGGTGATGGCTTTGCTTGCCGGAGGCGCCATGCCGCTTGCCTTTGCCCCTTTTGGTTGGGCATGGCTTGCGGTGGTCGCTCTGGCCGCATTGTTTGTCCTGACCGCGCAACCTTCAAAGCGTCAGGCGTTATGGTCGGCTTACTTCTTTGGCCTTGGTTACTTCGGTGTAGGTGTCTCCTGGGTCTTCGTCAGCATCAGCCAGTACGGCAATGGCCCCGTGGTGGGGATGTTAGCTACAGCGGCCTTTGTCTCGCTGCTTGCCCTCTTTCCATGGGGCGTCGCGTACCTCGTACGCCGCCTGCACCCTGAGATGGATGCGACGGCCCTCTGGCTAGGGCTACCAGCGACATGGGTGTTGAGTGAATGGATGCGCACCTGGTTCTTAACCGGCTTTCCCTGGCTCTTTGTCGGCTACAGCCAGACCGACACCACACTCGCCACTATCGCGCCTGTCTTTGGTGTGCTTGGCGTGAGTTTTCTGGTGGCCTTGCTCGCTGGCGGCCTGGCTTGGGTTGTTTTAAATCCAAGCCTGCGCCGTGCAGCGGTAGCCGGTGCCGTGTTAACCGCTACTCTTGCCAGCTTGCAGCTCCTGGATCATGAGTGGACGCAGCCAGCCGCTGATCCTATCAATATTGCCCTCTTGCAAGGAAACATCGCGCAAGACAGAAAATGGGACCCGGATTCACGGGGAATCACGCTGGACCGTTATCAGGCGCTTACGAAGCAGCATCTCGGGGCCGACATTGTGATTTGGCCAGAAACGGCAATCCCGATGTGGCATGACGAGGCTAGAGAATATCTTGCTGAGCTTAAGGCGTTAGCCGATCAGGCAGGCACCTCGTTGATGATTGGCGTCCCGATACGCGAGGAGGACGGTCGCACCTACAACGCGGTGACAAGCCTCTCCGATCCCTCAGGCTTCTACTACAAACGTCACCTGGTGCCCTTCGGTGAGTATGTTCCGTTTCGGGAGTTTTTGGGTTCGTCCCTCGACGTGCTCGGGGCGCCCATGTCCGATTTCACACCGGGACGGGAAGCGCACGTCCTGAAGGCAGCAGGGGTGCCTGTAGGGGCACTCATCTGCTACGAGGCGGTCTTTGGTGCTGAAGTCACGGAGTTTCTGCCCGAAGCGCAGTTGCTGGTGAATGTCAGTAACGATGCCTGGTTCGGCAGCTCGCTCGGCCCTTTCCAGCACTTTCAGATGGTCCGCATGCGTGCCATCGAAACCGGACGTGACCTACTGCGAGCCACGAACACGGGTATCACAGCAGCTGTCAGCTACGAGGGAAAGGTTCTTACACGCGCTCCTCAATTCCGCGTAGCCACCCTCAGTGCCGAAGTGACCCCCAGAACTGGCGCAACCCCTTATGTGCGCTGGCGGGATTGGCCTGTCCTTGGCGTGATCGCACTCGGACTCGGCTTGCTCCTGCTTCGTCGAATTCGGCAGTATCATCGCTTGGGTACATGACAGCGAGCAGATTTTAAATCGGATGAGGAGGAAGGGATTTGTCTACATGTGGCAATTGGCTATCAAGAAAAAAGCTCACAAGCCGGGAAAGCGATGCGTTGCTGTGGCTCTCGCTCCTGTTAATATTGGCGGCGTCTATATGGAGGAGAGATATGAGCACTCAAACAACCTTCTGTTTAAGGATGCAAGCGGCCAATGGCGGGGTCAGACCGGACGTTTCAGTCGGGAATCGTGGGAAGGGCTGGAATAGCTGAATGATCGATCACATTCCCTCTTTACTCATCGCCAGCCAGCTCTTAATGGCGACAGTGGCAGGTTTGCTGCTCAACCTGACGCCCTGCGTTTTGCCCGCGATTCCTATTAAGGTCCGGACTATCTTACGAGAGGCGGGCAGCCAACGATCGCACCGCGTGCTGGCCGCATTGGCGTTCACCGCAGGAACACTCGCGTTTTTCTTGACGCTGGGCGGATTGACCGCATTTCTTCAGTGGAGCTGGGGCACTTTGTTTCAGTCCGCGGTGTTCGTTGGTATCCTTGTTGCCTTGCTGGTCGGGTTTGCGGTGGTCACGTGGCTGGATTTGCCCATTCCGATCCCGTCGTTCGCCGCCTCGGCCCATGGCCGGCGTTACTCTGAAGCATTCTTATCGGGGTTATTGAGTGCGGTTTTGGCTGCACCTTGTGCTGGTCCTTTCCTGGGTGGAGTCCTAGCCTTTGCCGTTACCCAGCCGGCGCCGGTAACTATGGGGATATTCGGCAGTATCGGGCTGGGGTTGTCGCTGCCCTACGCGGCACTGATCCTCAAACCCAAGTGGCTGAGCCGGTTGCCCAAGGCGGGGCCCTGGACTCTGGCCATTCGAGAAGTGCTCGCGCTGATATTGCTGGCCGCCGCCGTCTTTTTCAGCGCGAGCCTGGTGCCCAAAGCGGTATACCCCTGGCTGTGGTGGGCCTGGCTGGCGCTGGTGCTGGTCTGGGGTCTCCGTCGTTTCGTTCAGGGGAGCGGTGCCGTTCGCGTGATCACTGCAACGGCGACAGGCCTTGCCCTTGCGGTGACAGTGGTATTCGCATCTCCGTTGGGCAGCGGCGAAGACGAACTTGTCTGGCAGCCCTACTCCGCAGAACTCCTGGCGGACACAAAAGCCCGGGACACACCGTATTTGCTGGAGTTCACTGCCGATTGGTGCATCAACTGCAAGGTCCTGGAGCGCACCGTGTATAAAGAGCCCGCTGTGGCTGAAGCCGTAGCGCGGGCCGGCATGGTGCCGATTCAGGTTGATGTGACAGCAAGCGATCCCGAAAAAGACGCATTGTTAACCGCAACGGGAGGGCAGGCTTTACCTTTTGCGGCGATTTTTGACGCTGACGGCACCGTTGTCGCCCGTTTCACTGGGCTATTTGATACCGACAGCCTGGTCGAGGCGATCAACCGCACCGAGAACTCACAACGCTAGCTACTGGAGATGAACCATGACAACCCGAACCAAAGTATTGCTGACCGGCGTAGCGGTTTTTCTGATCGCGATCGCGGCGTTCACGTTGATCGGTACCAATTCCGGAAACGCTCCTGGCTCGGCCCAGACCGAACGAGCCAATTCCGACCCCCAGGCGCCAGTTGCCCGCACGGGGTTGGCAGATTCTTCCGATAAGGTCCGCCTCAATCTTGCGGAAGGCGGCAAAGCCCTGATAGGGGAGACCGGTGAAATTATTCTGACACTGGACATTGAATCGGGCTGGCACGTGAACGCCAACCCGGCCTCCATGGAGTTACTGATTCCCACCGTCGCCAGTTCTTCGGTCAACGGTCAGTCGCTTGACATCCCGACCCAGTACCCCCGCGGCAGGGTCAGTGACATCACACTGGGTGACACCGCCCTGGAGGTGTACGACGACGGTGCGAGTATCCGGCTGCTGCCAGACGAAAAACAGACCGCCGCGCTGAAAGAGGCAGGCAAGCTAGACATGACGGTACGGGTACAGGCCTGCAGTGACGAGGGCGTTTGCCTGGCACCAGCTGACCTGCCCGTTGCGCTGAATCTGGACGATACCAGCCGACAATAAGTCAGAACGCACTTTGGAAGTGACGCAACTGGGGAATGACTGTGAACAGCTTATTCAGAGTATCCCGATTGCCGTGGTTGCTCTTGGCAGCTCAAGGCCATGCCAGAGTTCATGTCTAGAGATGGGCGAGACTCGCTTCGTTAAACGGCAAACTTACATTGTAATTCGCACATTCCGCATGATGAAGTGGCTTCGGGGAAGTGTCGGCATCCTGTCCCAGATAATCGATAAATCTTGTTGGGGAATCTCGTATTGGAGCGAGCGAGCCAGAAAACGGGCTGCAACGCTCATCAAGGCGCCGGCAACGCCTTCTCCCGGACAGCGATGGTTAACATGCGGGTCGCCTGGTCCTTGCGGGATTGCCTGCCCAGCGCACCGTAACTGTTGAGGGTCAGCCTTTCATTCTTTGACTCGGCCGGCTTCCGCCTTTGGGCTCAGCAAACTGCCCAGGATCAACATGGCGGCGCCGACGACGATACCAATATCCGCCAGGTTAAACGCAGGCCAATGCCAGGACTGCCAGTAAAAATCCAGGTAGTCGATTACATGGCCTCGAAATGCGCGATCGATCAGATTCCCAACTGCCCCGCCCAAGATAAGGCTATAGCCTAGCGCTTCACTGTTGACTCTGGGCTTACGCAATACCAGAGCCAGCACGATTGAAATGACCAAAGCTATGACGATGAAGAAGTAACGCTGCCAACCGCCCGCGTCAGCCAGGAAGCTGAACGCTGCACCGGTATTCCAGAAATGAACCAGATTGAAGAACGGGGTGAAAGGAATCACGGTGCCGACCGGGAGCGAACCCGTAACTGCGCTTTTCATCGCTAGGTCGGCCGAGGCAATGGCCAGCGATAGCATCCACCAGAACCAGGGAGCAGCGAGAAGTGACCTTCTAGGAGACGAGCTCATCGCGTTTCTCCTTGAAGAAGTCGCTGCAGCTCCGGTGAGATGGGCATCGGAGCAAAAGCACTGACCCTGGCGCGCCCGCTGTTTCCGAGCGGCACCCAGATCTTAGAGAACAGCAGGGCCGCTATGATTCGCGGAACTTGGCTGGGCACCTCTCGAAAGTCGCGCAACTGCCAGCCAGCCCTTAGCATCAGCCAATGGCTCTGAGCATGAAGAATAGCCATTCGCTGGCTCAATATGTGGGCTCGCTCCAGCCAAGAGAAAGCCTCGGTTGGCGCCTTTTCACTGAGTGCTTTCCTAGCTTGGAAAAAGGCCTCATCGATGGCAATGCGGAGAGCGGTATTCATCTGGATCTCACTTACGCAGCAGATTGCCTAAGTGAACACCCTATAGCAGCTATAGGGTCAAGCGCTATGGATTCAGGCGACGCGAAAAATGACTTGAAGCCGAAATCATAAAAGAGGTTTGTCGCCCCCCAGCAGGCCAGCAGTTTGTCCGCATGGTCTGCTTTATAGGTTCGATAGCCAGTGTCTTCGCGATTAGGCGGTGGAAGCAGTCCCTGACGTTCATAAAAACGAATCGTCTGAATGTCCACCCCCGCCTGATGTGCAAGTTGGCCGATGCGAATAGTCTGTCCCTTGGTAAAAAGCCAGTATATCCAGGCTTGACCCTATGCCTGCTACATGGTTTTTAATCGGCAGGATCAAGTTCTATAGGAGAAGCTGATCATGAATTCCTGTGAGAAACCCAGTGGCTGTGGCCCCGTGTCGGCAACCACTGAAGCGGCAACCGCGCCTTTGAATGAATGAGCATGGATCAGCAGTGCCCAAAATGGGTTGCTCTTCAGAAGAACGAATGATTCGGCTCGCGCTGAATGGCTTTCCTGAGCTCAATTCGTTGGCCTTTGATCTAAGCAGCTGACAGGTGCGCGCTTTGCATGACGGTTCGGTTGACCAGATCGCGACCAAGCTAGAATCACTTGGCTTCTTCCTATCCAGATTTGGTGATTGGTACGGTCGCTGGCCTCATCGTACTCAACGGTCCGCGCCGAATCCTGGCATTGAAAGCCTGGCCAACCGGATCGACAGCCACTCCCATTTACCCAAACAGAGGCGCGTAGCTTATGACTGACGTTAAGACGACTGAGATAGAACAGTTGATGGCTGGATTGAACAGAAAAATTGCCGAAGGGAATGCCGCCCAGAGTCGCGATGCAGCTTATGCCGTCTATGTGAAGCTCGCGTCGCTTCGTGAGCAGCTCCCAGCCCTCACAGAAGCCGGGGTGGAGAAGGCCTTGGAGCACGCCAGCCAGAAGGCCTGGCGACTCTATGAGGCTTTTCACCTTGAAGTGCAGTATGACTTGGAATGGGCGAGCAGCCGCAGCTACGAAGACTCTTAGAAATTTGTCCTTGAAGATGAGCAAGCGGCGAATGGGCCACGGGTGAAGCCCGGCCTAAACGAATCCATTGTGCCATGAATGAGGTTTCCACTATGCAGCATCGAACTACCAGATGAGCTGAGTGGAAGTGAAGATGACACTCTCGAGACTGCCAATGAGGGGGCCGCAGACCCTGTCCGTTTAGCTACGCCGCTGGGCCGGGCCATTGGTAATCTGTTCGCCCAGGCCTTGCCGCTACTGGACGGCAACCCACCAGGCTAGCTCAATGTCTTCATTATCGGTGGCGGTGCGGTGTGAATCGCCCCGGTGAGAAAGTCCCTGTGGATGGCCTCGTCGCAGAAGGGGAAAGCGCCGTCGACGAGTCGATGCTCACAGGAGAACCGGTACCTGTCACCAAAAGGCCGGGGGACAACGCTATTGGAGCCACGCTGAACACGCATGGCGCCCTGGTCATCGAGGCAACCCGCGTTGGCTCAGATACGATGCTGTCGCAGATCGTGCAGATGGTTGCCAATGCGCAGCGCTCCAAAGCCCCTATGCAGCGGATGGCCGACGTGGTCGCTGGTTACTTCGTAATGGTCGTGGTGGGAATCGCTATTACGACATTTTTCGTCTGGGGCTTTCTCGGTCCTGAGCCTGGATGGGTATATGGCTTGATCAATGCCGTAGCGGTGCTGATTATCGCTTGCCCTTGCGCTCTGGGATTGGCCACACCCATGTCTATCATGGTTGCCACCGGCAAAGCTGCTGGCAGCGGAGTGTTGTTCCGGGATGCGGCCGCGATCGAGAACTTCAAAAAGGTGACAACCTTGATCGTAGACAAGACCGGGACTCTGACTGAAGGTCGTCCAGTCTTCGAGTCCTCTGAAGGCTTCGGGTCGTTCAATTCGGAGGAGGTGCTTCGGTTGGCAGCGAGCCTGGATCAGGGAAGCGAACACCCGCTGGCTCACGCAATCGTTGACCATGCCCGGTCTGAAGGTATTGTACTAACCAAGCCGGATACCTTCGAATCAGGTTCAGGCATCGGCGTTCGCGGTCAAGTCGAGGGTCGCCAGCTACAGCTGGGTAATACCGCTTTGATGGAAGAGGCGGGTATCGACGTCGCTCCGCTGAAGGGCAAAGCAGAAGCGCTCCGCCAACGCGGCAGCAGCGTCATGTTCCTGGCAGTCGATGACCGGCTCGCCGGGGTGTTGGCGGTCCCTGACCCAATCAAGCCGACCTCCAAGGAAGCAGTGTCTCGGCTACATGAAGAGGGCATCAGAGTAATCATGGCGACCGGGGATGGACTGACTACAGCGAAAGCAGTCGCGGAGGACTTGGGCATCGACGAGGTATATGGCGAAGTCAAACCTCAGGACAAGGAGCAGCTTGCGTCGCGCTTACAGAACGAAGGCCAATTTGTGGCCATGGCCGGGGATGGCATCAACGACGCGCCTGCTCTAGCCAGAGCGGACGTCGGCATAGCCATGGGGACAGGGACGGACGTGGCGATGAGCAGCGCACAGGTAACGCTAGTAAAAGGAGACCTTATGGGGATTTTGCGAGCGCGCGCCTTGTCGGTCAAGACGGTAGGAAACATGCGCCAGAATCTACTACTAGCGTTTTTGTACAACGGACTAAGCATCCCAATCGCGGCAGGCGTGCTTTATCCTTTCACCGGTTGGCTATTGTCGCCAATGATTGCGGCTTTGGCGATGAGCTTAAGTTCCGCATCGGTTGTCTTCAATGCGCTGCGCTTGCAGCGTTCCCATATCGAATGACTGTGAAATTTGAAACTGACAAAAATGTAATCTTCGGCTCAGTTTTGCGTCAGCGAGCTCTGATACAAGCTCATCCTTGAGCACATATGCGAACACATCCACGCCACGTGATGGTTTCTAAAGATGGCCTGTACCACATGGCATTTGATTCAAAGGTTGGATCAACTGCCTTACATGTTGGGAAAGGTCGGTCACCTGGAAAACCCGTTCATCGCTTTGAGGTGTAGCCGCCAAAATCCGCAGCTATTTTTTCAAACCAATCGGCGTTGTCTCGGTTGAAACGTGCTTTGTCTTCTGCCGTCATTGACGCCAGCAGCGCAATTTTTCGAGCTCGGTTTTCAGCCTTAATGCGGCAGCCCGCTTGAAAGCTAGCGGGTATCTTTTCAAATTTCACCCTTCCCCCCCCCCTCCCAATGTCCATCTCAGAACGTATTCCTGTCCAGATTTGTGGTTTCGTATGCCCCTATGAGTCTCGCGTTTGATGTTGAGCAGCCAGCCCAGCATAACCTTCGTTGAGCGTAGCTGCGTGACTAAGTGCAGGATGCTGCACTTTTCTAGGTGAAATGAATGGAAAGTGCAGCATCGTTCACATTCCTGTTCGTAGGGGGGGGCGGTTGCTGATGTGTTCTGGCATTTCAGCTGATCTTAGGCTCTGACAATACGACCTCCCGGCCTCCGACCATGATGGTGCGAGGCGCATTGGGCTCGATCTCAGCGGGTTTCGCTTTGCTTTTATTAACCTGAGGCGCTTCTTGGCCGTAAACCTTGATCCAATTCTTGTGGCCAAAGGCCTCTTTGAACAGATCGAGCAAGTATGCGTGCCAGTCGTTCAAGGCAGTCGCTTTTTCGTCGAAGTAGGCATACCTGTCGTAAATCGCGTCCACGCTCAAATCGGCGTGGTTCAGAATCCTGCCCCTTATATCTTTGCCTAGGCCCCGGCCGGACATATGGGTTGTAGCGGTTCTGCGTAAATCGTGAGCAGTGGGCCTTGGGTATCCTTCAGCAATGCGCAGCAAGCCTTCCGATTTTACTAGGTCGGAGTTGGCGACATAGGTGTCATAAAGCCTGCGCATTGCTCGGTTTAAAGAAGGCTGGGTCTGGTGGGATGTCCGGTCTCTTCCAGGTAAAACCCAGGGGCTCGGTTCTTCGATATTGCCGTTCTTTTCAAGTTTTACCGCTTGAAGATGATGGAGGTGCTGCAGGATCTTGCTCACAGGGAAGGATAGGGGAGTCGCGATTGGGTTGTTGTTTTTCTCGAAACTGCCGGATCTGTCCCAAATCCCTTGGTCAAAATCCAGGTCTACCCAGCGCATGGCCGCGATAGTCCCCGAACGCTGCGCAAGCATCAATGAAAGCAATAGCGCGAAACGAGTGGCGACGGTGATCGTGGGGCTCGCTAAACGTTTTAAAAACCACACAATTTCATGCCGGTTGAGAGCTCGCTCTCTGGGCGTTTCTTTCGCGATGCTTTTCATCTTTACCAGTGGTGTGGCTTCGATAATGTCGCGCTCTACGCAGAAATTGAACAGCTTCCGAACTACTGCTTGCAGGCGGTTCGCTGCGACTGGAGCGGTTTTGGCCTTGTCATCCAGTAGAGCCAGAATCTGTTTGCGTTTAACGTCTTGGAGTTTCATGTCCCCAATCGACTTTACAAAATCGTTTTTGAGCATTCGCTCGTCTTCTTTCCAAGATTTTTTGTTGGCTTTGGCCCATACGAGGTAAGTATCCACCGCATCAGCTACGGAAGGGCTTGTGCGGTACTCGAACAGTTCGAGAGTTTTTTTCTTACCCGGATCGATACCTTGCTCTACCAACTGGGCAGCATGCGTTGACTTCGCTCGGGCATCCGCCAATGACATTTTTGGATAGGAGCCTAAAGTCAGCCTCCTTGGCTTGCCATGAAAGCTGTATAGCAGAATGTACGCAATTGACCTCTTGTTAACCCGTACGCCAAAAGTCCCCTGGCCATAAACAGGAGGGTCGAGGAATTCTTGGCGGGGGTTCTTCGGGTCATATTTCAGCCGCTTCAGAAAATGTTCTTTCAATGCAGAGCGATTGCTGCTCATGGCCGATCCTTTTTGGGGTAGGTTTCGGGTAGGAGTTTAGCGTTTCGGGTAGGATTGGGGTAGGAGTTTGACCATTTTTCTTTCGTGGTTATATATTGCCTGTTTTGGGCGTTACGGCGAATAAATCGTTTAGAAACATGAGGTTGGGATGGATTGATTTTGGGATATGGTCTCTAAGAGCCTCTGATTCCGTAGCAATAACACTGACTTGTAATCAGTAGGTCCCGAGTTCGACTCTTGGTGCCGGCACCATAGTTTTAATGCAAAAGGCTCATCTTCGGATGGGCCTTTTGCGTTTCTGCGCTTTGTCTATCGTTCCAAGTCCTGCTAATTCTCCTGCCGAAATTGCACTGGGTCACATCCCGCCTGCTGCACCGTTGCCTTTGAGTTTTTGTGTTCATAGCATCCAAGGTTCACAGGAGTGATAACAGCCAAAGGAGCTTGGCATGTCAGGCAAACCCGCCGCCCGTTTGGGCGATCCCACACAGTGTCCGCAGAGCGGGCACGGCAGTAATAACATCGCTACCGGCTCAGCCGATGTGTTATTCGATGGCCAGCCCGCGGCACGCCTGGGTGACAGCACCGCCTGTGGCAGCGCCTTGGTCGGGCAGGTCATCCCTAATGTGTTAATAAACGGTCGGCCTGCCGCTGTGCTGGGTAGCACCGGTAGTCATGGTGATGTGGTTATCGGCGGTTCAGGAACTGTGATTATCGGTGGCGCTGTACAGGGTGACACTGGTGGCGGTTCCCATAGTAGCCGTTATTTTGCGCCGGGCTCGGCCGAGCCTATGCAGGCGCTGCGGCAAAGCGCTCTTGATGACGGCGTTCCTTTCTCGGTCGAGGACGAAGAGGAAGAAGACGAGCAAGAGCTGCCGCTGCAACAGCGCATCACGCTGCGGGTGGGTATGTTTTTCGATGGCACCCTTAACAATATGAATAATGCTGCGTTTACGGCGCAATGCCGGCGGCAAGATTTGAATCTGTTTGAGCCTGAGGAGCTGGAACGTATTCGCACTTTCTGCGAAGAAAACGGCTATGCCGAGCTAACCGAAGATGGTCGCTACGACAGCTCTCCCGATGACAGTTATGGCAACGAGATGAGCAATGTGGCGTTGTTGTATGAAACCTATATTGATCAGGCAGATGTCGTACTCAGCCAGCATGATCGTCAGGCAAGTCTTGCGGTATATGTTGATGGTATTGGTTCTACTAGCGGGCAACCCGATTCTTTTTCTGGGTATGCATTCGGGCAAGGAGAATCCGGTGTTGTTGAGCGTGTGCAGCAGAGTCCTGAATTGATCCTGGCTAAGCTAAGGCGGTTTCTTAGTAGCAACCACGTGCTCATTGAAAAACTCGAGTTTGATGTTTTTGGCTTCAGCCGAGGGGCGGCGGCCGCGAGGCATTTCGTAAATGAGGTGCATGCACACGATAGTTCGGTTCGTCGTGTATTGCTTTCTGAGGTGGGGCCAGTTTTAGCTGCAGAGTTTGATTGGCCAGAAAGCGTGAGTATTAATTTCGTCGGATTATTCGATACAGTCGCGGCTATTGGCGACCCGATGAGGGGGCATCTGAGCGTGGGGGATGCCAAGAATCCGGGCGTAAATCTTCATTTGTCTGCAAATTGTGCGACAAAGGTGGTGCACCTGACAGCGGCCGATGAGCACCGGCACAATTTTAGCCTCAACCGGGTAAATACGGACTTTCATGAAGAGTTGGTGTTGCCGGGTGTTCATTCAAATTTGGGTGGTGGATATCCGCCAGTAATGCGAGAGAGAGTGCTGCTTGCCAGGCCTGTTTTGGTTCGTGGCGACTATTATTCACTGCTCGATATTGATAGGGCGAAGCTAGAGAGTTCGGCTGAATGGCTCGCGCGCGAAGAGCAGGAAAAAGCATTTCGCGCTAAAGGGCTTCCGGGTAATGGACGGTTTATTAAGCAAGAGTTGGCCGTTAACCCACATAGCAAGCGGCACATTGGTCTCGGTGGGGCTGGAGATGTTTTGCTAATGCTAAGTATGGATCGACTTGTGCGTGGAGACCTATCCAAGGTTTCTTTGCGGGTTATGCATGAAAAAGCGTTGGAAGGCAGCGTACCTTTTGATCTGTTAAGCGAGCATGACCGTCGGTTCTCACTCCCTGATGACTTGGTACTTATTGCTGAGAAAGTTATAACTGCAGCTCGATCAGGGAGAAATGCAGAGTTGAGTGGGAGTGAGTGGCGTTATCTGCACAGTCACTACATTCATGCCTCTGCAAATTGGAATGCTAGGCAAGGTTTTTTCGTTAATAAGCCACGTTTTGGAAATGAACGAGCTATTTATGAAATCGAATAAAAACAGGTTCGTATGCATGGTTAGAATGCTGCTGATAGCTCTGCTAGCTCTCGGGCTCAATGCTTGCTCATCCGCTGGGCCGTCGCAATGGCCTCCTGACCCTGAATTGCCTTATCGTGCTTGGGAGATTGGCTTGATTGCGCCTAATTATATGGAGGTATGGGTTGAGAGTGTTGATGTCGTAGACAGTCGAGGGTTTGCCTATGAGCATTTGCATGGAGGGACCTCGTCAATCACCAACCCATCTGGTAATCGAGGAAATCCGTCAGGGTGGTCTGATCGCCCCGGAGCGGGTAAGACACGCCCCATGACGGGTGTCGATCTACCTGACCATATTTTCGTACGTTGGCAGTCATTAGCCGAGCCGCAAACCTATAACGTTCGTATTGATATCCCGACGTGGGCGCGAATTGAAATGCTTGCCTCGCAAGAGGTGGTTTGCCGGTTTAATGGGAAGAGCATTCAGGATTACCGGAAAGTAGTTACGGTTGGACTGGCTCCGGGTGGCATTGCAAAGGTTTGGCTGAATGGCGACTGTGCGGACCCGTTGGAGGTTGGTCGCTTTGAGGGGGTAGTTGATCCAAACGGCCCTTACGAAGGTACATCCGGGGGCGCCTATTACCGCCCGCCAAGCGAGCACGCCCAGCATTACCTAGATACCCACGAAATTCCCTTCGAGAGTTGGTAAAGGAAACCGCCCGGCGCTACGAAACACCGGGTCGGAATGAGCGTTAATCCGGCTTTATTGGTGCGGCTGCCGCTATGGGGTTGTTTGTACTGGCTTCGTCTATACGCACAAAATCCACCACGCGATCCAGTGCCTGGTCGGATGCTGTTAGCAGTCCGGTATGCGCCTGAAATACATGCCAGAGTCCTTTGTAGCGCTCCAGTCGCACTTGCACGCCTTCGGCACGTGCAGCTTCAGCCAAACGCAGGCTGTCATTTAACAGCAGCTCGTCTTCGCCTACTTGCAACAATAGCCTTGGTAGCCCTGTGAGCTTGCCGTACAAAGGGGATACGACAGGGTCGGCTCTGTCTTGTTCAGGTTGGCAGTAGGCATCACGGGCGAGATCCATCCAGGCTGGGTGGATCAGTGGGTCACCGGCAGCGGGGTTGTGCACCTGCTCACCGGTAAAGTCGGTAACCGGTGAAAAGCACACCAATGACTCGGGCATGGGTAGGCCCAGTTGCTGCAGCCGCTGGGCGGTGACCAGTACCAGGTTACCGCCGGCGGAATCACCGGCGATCGTGATGTGCTCGGGGCGATAGCCTCGGGTCAGCAAGGCCTGATAGGCAGCGACGCAATCATCGCGTGCGGCGGGGTTGGGATAGGTTGGTGCAAGCCGGTAATCCAGTGCACAAAGATCCCATTTTCCGCGGCCGACCAAAGCAGAACACAGGCTTCGGTGAGTCGCGGGTGATCCCAGTATGAAGGCGCCGCCATGCAGATACAGCATCACGCGTCCATCGCCACCCTCGGCCGGCCGATGCCATTCGCATGGACGTTCGGCGATCAGACCGCGACGCCGGCTCACGCCACGTGCCAGTGGCATAATGCAGGTCAAGGCCGATAGCACCACGCGCTGCATCGCAAGCGGCACGGGTGGGCGAATCAAACCGCGAAAGAAAAGTCGTAGCACGGCGCGCAGAAAGGCGCGCAAGCGCGGCTGTTCTTCTGGTGTGAATTCCTGATCAACGTACGCAGTCATAGTCGCTCAGCCTTGGTTTGCGGGTGAGGTGGCGATAGGCAAAGGTGAAACCGGGCCAGTTCACCGTTTGCTTGCCCTCGGCGGTGAGGTACCAGCTGCTGCAACCTTGTGCCCAAACGGTGCGCTTGGCGGCGTGCTGAATGCGCTGATTGTAGCTCGACTGTGCTTCAGCTCTGACGTTTAGATAGCGGAGCCGACGGCGTTTTAGCGTTTGCAGGCACTGGGAGATGTAGCGGGATTGGCTTTCCAGCATGTAGATGATCGAGTTATGCCCGAGGTTGGTGTTGGGGCCGTAGAGCATGAACAGGTTGGGAAAGCCGCTGATGCAGATGCCTTTGTAGGCCTCGGCGCCGTTCTGCCAGGCTTGCTTCAGATCCTGCCCGTGCAGGCCGGTTATCTGCATCGGTGAGAGAAACGCGGTGGCGGCAAAACCGGTCCCGTAGATCAATACGTCGGCCGGGTAAGTTTGGCCATCGCGGGTCTGCACGCCATCCGCCACGACTCTCTCAATGGCCTCGGTTACCAGCGTAACCTTGTCATCCGCCATAGCGGGGTAGTAGTTATTACTGATGAGTACGCGTTTGCAGCCCATGGGGTAATCAGGCGTAAGTGCCGACCGTTTGTGCGGGTCTTTGATGTGCTTGTGCATGTGCTTGAGGGCCGATTTTTCCTCCCGTTTCGCCAGTGCCGGGAAGTAGACAAACGCCAGAGCGCGGACTTCGTGGGTGCAGTACTGCCAGACGCGGTCAAGCTGATGCAGCCAGGCAAAGCGTGAGAGGCGCGCGCGCTTCTTATCGTTATATTGCCGATCGTCTTTGGGCAGGACATAGGGCGCGCTGCGCTGAAACAGTAACAGGCTGGCGACCAGTGGCACTATTTGCGGCACAAATTGAATCGCGGATGCCCCCGTTCCGATGACCGCTACGCGTTTGCCACTTAGATCTACGTCATGCTGCCAGCGCGCGGAATGGAAAGCGGGCCCGGCAAAGTCTTCAAGCCCGTCGAGCTCGGGCATCACTGGCCGATTCAGTTGGCCGCAAGCAGTGATCAGGGCACGGCAGCGCAGTTCTTCGCCGTCGATACTGGTCAGGCACCAGAGCCCTTGGCCCTCATCGAAGCGGGCACTTTTTATCTCGCAACCCAGGCGCAGCCTTGAGCGCAGGCCGTATTTGCTGACGCAGTGTTTTATATAAGCGTGAATATCCGGCTGGCGTGCGTACTTGTGGGGCCAGTCGGTGCGAGGCTCGAACGAATAGGAGTAGAGGTGCGATGGCACGTCGCAGCCGGAGCCGGGGTAGTCGTTATCGCGCCATGTGCCGCCAACGTCGTTGGCTTTTTCGATGATCAGAAAGTCGCTGATGCCTGCCTGGTCCAGCTGTATCGCCATACCAATGCCGCCGAAGCCGCTGCCAATAATGATGGCGCTGAGTACGGTGTTGGAGTGATTTTTCTTATGCATTGTTTTCTCCTGTTGCTGCCGCCCATCTTAGCGCTTGTATGGCGTTGCGTTTATGGCATAGTCGGTCATAAAACTGTGAATTTCGGACAGGCTCCCAGCATGCAAACACTTTCTTGGCCAGCGCATAGCCGTATTACCAGCGTGCAACTTTTGGCTCAGTTCGGCACCGATAATGGCCTATCGCTGGATCAGTGTCTGCAAGGCACTGGGTTGAGTGTTTTAGCGTTGGCCAATCCTCAGCAGGAAGCAAATGCCAGTCAGGAGTTACAGCTCATCGCGAACCTGCTGGAGGGTTTATCAGATCAGCCAGCGTTGGGCCTCGCTGCCGGGCAGCGTTATCGTTTGTCGCACTACGGAATTTGGGGATACGCCTTGCTCAGCAGCGGCAGCCTTCGCGAGGCGCTGGATCTGGGGCTGCGCTATCTTGACCTCACTTTTGCCTTCAGCCGGATAGAGTTGCATGTCGAGGCTGATCGCGCTTTTCTGCAGCTTGATGCTCAAGTGCTGCCAAAGGCGTTACACGACTTTGTGCTATTGCGTGATTGCGCCGCCATTGCCTTGATTCAGCGCGAGCTCACCGGGCAGGAATCGCCCTTTGCTGCGGTAGAGCTGTGTTTGCCGATACCTGAAGCGCAAGAGCGAGTGCTTTATTGTGAGGCGCTGGGCTGTGAGCCGCGTTTCGCTCGACCGCATAACCGAATTGAGCTCGACCAGCGACTGCTGGACTTGCCATTAGCGGGTGCTAACGCAGCAACGGCGCAGCTGTGTGAGGCGCAGTGCCGGCAACTGCTGCAGAGCTACCGGTCGCGTGGCGGCTTGGCAGCGCAAGTCCGTGAGCTTCTGCTCAGCCGGCCCGGACGGGTGCTGGATATGCCGCAGTTAGCTGCACGTCTGAACATTGGCGAGCGCACCTTGCGGCGACGGTTGGCGGCAGAGCACGTCAGCTTCCGTCAGTTGCTGGATGAAAGTCGGCAGGCGCTGGCAGAAGAACTGCTGGCCGTTGACGGAATGCCGTTGGAAGCCATAGCCCAGCGACTGGGCTATGGTGAGTTATCCAACTTTATACATGCGTTCAAGCGATGGAAGGGCATGCCCCCGCGCCGATACCGTCAACAGCGCAGTGTCGATTGACGGTTTTGCCTCAGAGCTGTCATCAGTGCAGCTAATGGTTACCCATTCCGCCGACCAAAGGCGGCTCACCCGGGGCGCTGTGCAGAGTATCTTTGTTGATTACTGTGTTCTGTTCCTATCCAACAATAAGGAGAGTACCTGTGGCCGATCTCGATGCCTTCCGCCAGCAAACCCGTGCCTGGCTGGATGAAAACTGCCCACTGAGTATGCGTAAGCCGATGACCAAAGAAAGTGACCAATGCTGGGGTGGTCGCAACTTTACGTTTGCCAGTGAAGATCAGAAGCTTTGGCTGGAACGCATGGCCGCCAAGGGCTGGACCGCGCCTGACTGGCCGACCGAATATGGCGGTGGCGGTCTTTCGCAGGAAGAGCACAAGGTGCTGCGCGAGGAGCTGGCGCGGATCAGCGCGCGTCCTGCGCTGTCGAGCTTTGGGGTGTGGATGATTGGCCCGGCCATTCTCAAGTTTGGCTCTGAGGAGCTTAAGCGTCAGCATCTACCGCCAATCGTTCGCGGTGAGATTCGTTGGTGTCAAGGTTACAGCGAGCCGGGCGCCGGCTCCGATCTTGCCGGCCTGCAGAGCCGTGCGGTTGATGAGGGTGATCATTTTATTGTTAATGGCCAGAAGGTCTGGACTTCCTACGCTGATAAGGCTGATTGGATGTTCTGTCTGGTGCGTACCAACCCGGATGCCAAGAAGCAACTGGGCATCAGCCTGGTGCTGTTTGATATGACCACACCAGGCGTCAGCACCAAACCCATCAAGTTGATCTCCGGTAGCTCTCCTTTCTGCGAGACCTTCCTGGACAACGTGCGAGTTGAAAAGAGTCAGGTGGTGGGTGAGATCAACGCAGGTTGGACGATCGCTAAATACCTGCTGACCCATGAGCGCGAGATGATCGGCGGGATGGGCCGCACGGCCTCAGGACAGAAGACACTGGCGCAGATTGCGGTGGAGTGTATTGGCCTGGATGGCGGCAAGCTGGCGGACGATATGCTGCGCGGTGAAATCGCGCATTGGGATCTGGATGCCAAAGCCTTTGAGTTGACCGCCGAGCGCGTGGTTGATGAAGCCAAGGCGGGGCAGGGCGTAGGTGCCGCATCGGCCATGCTCAAGTACTACGGCACTGAGCTGAACAAGCGTCGGCAGGAGCTCCTGGTGGCGCTGCATGGTAGCGACGGACTCGTCTGGGAAGGAGAGGCACACCGCGAGGGTGCGATTGCGCGTAACTGGCTGCGCTCCAAGGGCAACTCGATTGAGGGTGGCACGAGCGAGGTTCAGCTTAACGTCATCTCCCGCAACATTCTTGGGCTCCAGTAACCGGTTAGAGGATTACGTCATGTCAGCATTGGTATTGAACGAAGAACAACAGATGCTCAAGGATGCGGCCAAGCGCTTTATGTATGAAAGTGCGCCGGTCAGTCAGTTGCGCGCCTTGCGTGATAGTGAGGACGCAACCGGTTTCTCCCGTGAGTTGTGGCAGGGTATGGTTGAGATGGGCTTTGTCGGCACGCTTATTCCCGAGGCGCTGGGCGGCTCGCAGTTTGGCTACCTCGGTATGGGTCAGGTGTCTGAGCAGGCGGGTCGCAATCTCAGCGCTTCGCCCTTGCTTTCGACTGCTGTGGGCGGGGTTGCTGCACTGCTATTGGCGGGCTCCAACGATCAACAGCACGCGCTGCTACCCAAGGTGGCTGCCGGTGAGTTGTTACTCTCGCTGGCTGTGGATGAGACGCCTCGGCACAACCCCTCGCAGGTCAGTACCCGGTTGGAGTCCAAGGGCGATGGTTTTGTCCTCAATGGTCGCAAGCAGTTTGTGATCGATGGCCATGTTGCCGACAAACTGATCGTCTCCGCGCGCAGTAGTGGTGCCGATAGCGAGCGCGACGGCATCAGCCTGTTGCTGGTCGATCGCACGGCTGCCGGCGTTAAAGTCGAGCGTGTCAGCATGGCTGACAGTCGCAATGCGGCGCTGGTTACCTTTACCGATGTGGCGGTCGCAGCGAGCGATCTGCTCGGCGAGGCTGGTAAAGGTTTCGACGCGCTGGAGTTGACACTGGATGTGGTCAATGGGCAGTTGGCCGCCGAGTTGCTGGGCCTCTCGTTGGAAGCCTTTGAGCGCACTGTGGCCTATCTGCAAGAGCGCAAGCAGTTTGGTGTAACGCTAAGCTCTTTCCAGGGGCTACAGCACCGTTGCGCGCATTTGTTCAGCGAGCTGGAGCTGGTCAAATCGGTTGTACTGAAAGCGCTGATGGCGCTGGATGAGGGCGATGAAGATGCGTCCATGCTGGTGAGTCTGGCCAAGGCCAAGGCATCCGAAGTGGCTGAGCTGGCGACTAACGAGGCGGTGCAAATGCACGGCGGCATGGGGATGACCGATGAGTTTGATATCGGCTTGTTCATGAAGCGCGCGCGTTGCGTGCAAGCCCTGTTTGGTGACTTTCGCTATCACGCCAACCGTTTCGCCCTGCTGCGAGGTTATTGAGCGAAATACAGCATAGGCTCGAGTCCCGGCGCCAGACCAGCTATGCTGGTGCCTTGGTAAAACCTGAGGAACCCCGCATTGATCATTTGGTGCGGGGTTCTTTAATATTGGTCTGACCATTTTTGTCTTTTGGGTGCTGCTGCTCTGGTTGGGCATCCTACCGTTTACCAATTACTACGAAGGCAGGGCTAGGCACCCCGCGCTTGACTGGTTAACCTTGCTAGCACTTTGGCTTGAAGGACCCGACCATGCTGTTACGCGGAATGACCTGGCTGATCTTTTTTCAGCTGCTGGGGACAGGACTCAATGTCCTGCTGTTGCCTATTTTGCCGGGGCCTATCATCGGTATGGTACTGATGGTGGCTTATCTTTGCCTGCGCGGAGAGGTGAGTGAGTCTATTAGCCTGGCGGCCGGCGGCTTGTTGAAATATCTGCCTCTGATTCTGGTACCGCCAGCCGTCGGGATCATGGCCTATGGCGCCGAGATCGCGGCGGACGCGACCGCAATCCTGCTCACCCTGGCCATTTCGCTGGCGATCAGCTTGCCGTTTTGTGGTTGGTTGATGCAACGCATGATCCTGCGGCAGCAGGGCAGGGATGATTCGTGATGGGTAGCCTGCAAGAGGCCTGGGCGGCCATTCTCAGTCATCCTCTGTTCTGGGTCGGCATGACGCTGGCGGCCTACCAGTTCGGGCTGGCATTGTATGAAAGGACCAAGCTGGCAGTATTCCACCCGGTGCTGGTTTCCACGCCGGTGCTGGTGCTGCTGATTTGGCTGGCGGGCGAGGATTACGCACATTATCGGGACGCTGTCTCACCGTTGCTGGTGCTTCTGGGGCCTGCGACTGTCGCTCTGGCTATACCGTTGTACCTCAACCTGCGCCGGATTCGCAGTTTCTTCTGGCCCGTGGTGGTGTGTCTGCTGGTGGGCGGTGCCTTTGCTACTCTGATGGCGATTTTGCTGGCCTGGTTGCTGGGCGCTGAGCCCATGATCATGATGACCTTGGCACCCAAGTCTGTAACCTCGCCCATTGCCATGTTGGTTGCGGAGCAAATTGGTGGCGTTGCCGCCCTGGCAGCGGTCTTTGTGATGTTTACCGGTGTGCTGGGTGCGATCTTCGGCCCTTGGTTGTTGCGTATTTGTGGCGTTGATCATCCTGCCGCCTGGGGTATGGCGATGGGGATGACTGCTCACGCGGTAGGTACCTCGCGTGCCTTGGAAGAAGGTGAGGAGGCTGGCGCCTTCGCGGCCTTGTCGATGAGCCTGATGGGGATGGCGACCGCGCTGTTATTACCGCTCGCCGTCTCGTTATGGACTATGCTTTGAGTCAGATACGTTTTGGCCAGCTCTGTTGGGTAAGTGATCGCTCCCGATCCTGATTGCGTCTGATACACATCAGGCGCTTGCCTGCGGCAATTGGTCCGTTCCTTTATTGATCTATGTCAAGCAAACTGCAATCTGGAACATTCCAGTCTGTTGCGGAGTCACAGCCAGAGTCCCTGTCGCTTGCCACACTCTGTTAAACGGATAACCGGCGTCATAATTCCCAGAAGGAGCAGTACGCATGGAATTGGATCCTCTCCTGTTGTCACGCATGCAGTTTGCGTTCGTCGTGTCCTTTCACGCCATCTTTCCGGTGTTCAGTATTGGTCTCGCGACCTTCATCGCCTTCTTGGAAATGCTTTCATTCAAGACCGGCAACCCGGTTTGGGAGCGCTTGTCCAAGTTCTGGGTGCAGGTGTTTGCGGTGGTATTCGGCATGGGCGTGGTGTCGGGTATCGTCATGTCCTTCCAGTTCGGTACCAATTGGAGTAACTACTCCTACGCTGCGGCCAACTTTCTCGGGCCGATGCTCAGTTATGAAGTAATTACTGCCTTCTTCCTGGAAGCCGCCTTTCTCGGCGTATTGCTGTTTGGTCGTAACCGGGTACCCAAGGGATTGCATTTGTTTGCCGCTTGCATGGTGGCGCTGGGCACCATGATCTCGACCTTCTGGATTCTCTCTGCCAACAGCTGGATGCATACGCCAGCCGGCGTCGAGCTGCGCGATGGCGTGTTTTTCGTGACTTCCTGGAGTGAGGCGATCTTCAATCCATCCTTCCCCTATCGTTTGGCGCACATGGTGCTTGCCTCGTTTCTGACGGGCTCCTTTGTGGTGTCGGGGGTGAGTGCCTGGTATCTGCTGCGCGGCCGCGAGATAGAGGTGAATCGCAAGGCGCTATCCATGTGCCTGTGGTTGATCCTGATTCTGGCACCTACGCAGGCGGTGGTCGGCGACTTCCATGGTCTTAATACCCTTGAGCATCAACCGACCAAGGTTGCGGCGATGGAGGCCAACTGGGAGACCTCATCGGGCGTGCCATTGCTGCTGTTTGCCTGGCCAGACAAGGAAAGCCAAAGCAATCTCATCGAGATTGGTATACCCAAGCTGGCGAGCCTGATCCTGACCCACGACATTGATGGTGTGGTACCTGGGCTCAAGGACGTACCTGTGGCTGAGCAACCCGAGGTGCCGCTGGTTTTCTGGGGTTTCCGCGTGATGGTCGGTTTGGGGCTGCTGATGATTGCCACTGCTTTTGTTGGTTTGCTGCTGCGCTATAAGCAGCGTTACTGGCAGACGCCCTGGTTTTTGCAGGGCCTGCGGCTGATGAGTATCACGCCCTTCATTGCGGTGCTGGCGGGTTGGGTCGTCACCGAAACCGGCCGATCGCCATGGTTGGTGTATGGAATGATGACGCACGCTGAGGGGGTTACGCCTTCACTAACGGGTGGTATGGCGCTGTTTACCCTGCTGGGCTACATCACGGTTTACTTGATGATCTTCAGTGCAGGCCTGTATTACCTGATGCGCGTATTGCAAGACGGTCTGGAAGTCGACGCTCTGCATGGCGAGGAGGACGATGATGTGCATCGGCCCTCACGTCCGCTGTCGGGTAGTGACGTGACATTCGAACACAAGGGGGCCTGAGCATGGAATCGCAAATCTTTGATCTGTCGATGATCTGGGCGATGATTATTGCCTTCGCGGTGATCATGTATGTGCTGATGGATGGCTTCGATCTGGGCGTCGGGATGCTGTTTCCGTTTGCCCCGGATGAAGATGCCCGCGACGTGATGATGAACTCGGTAGCGCCCGTCTGGGATGGCAACGAAACCTGGCTGGTGCTGGGTGGCGCTGGCCTGCTCGGGGCGTTTCCGCTGGTTTACTCGATCCTGCTACCGGCTTTGTACATTGGCGTCTTTTTGATGCTCGCGGGTCTGATCTTCCGTGGTGTGGCGTTCGAGTTTCGCTTCAAGGCGAAAACCTCACGCTATCTGTGGAACTGGGCCTTTGCCGGCGGCTCCTATCTGGCTGCTTTTGCCCAGGGCGTGGTGGTTGGCTCCTATATTCAGGGGTATAAAACCGAAGGGTTGGTTTACGCTGGTGGCGCCTTTGACTGGCTTACGCCTTTTACCGTGATGACCGGTGTAGGCCTGATGGCAGGCTACGCGTTGCTGGGTAGCACCTGGCTGATCATGAAAACCGAAGGTTATATCCAGCAGTGGGCCTACCGGGTTGCGCCCTGGTTGCTGGCTGCAGTGTTAGGCGTGTTTGGCATCATCAGTATCTGGACGCCGTCGGTGGACCCAAGTGCCTATGAGCGCTGGTTCTCTATGGTGCGCTGGATCTGGATATTCCCGCTGCTGGCGCTGTTCTTTGCCTATCAGATATGGAGTGGATTGCGTAAGCGTAAGGAAGTAGTGCCGTTTTTGGCCACTATGGCGATGTTTTTCTCTACCTACTTTGCCTTGCTGTGGACTCGCTGGCCTTACGTTATTCCGCCCAATTTCACCTTGTGGGATGCCGCCTCGGCGCCGGGATCACAGCTGTTCCTGTTGCTTGGGATGCTGTTTGTAATTCCGATCATCCTCGCCTACACGGCCTGGACCTACTGGATCTTCCGCGGCAAGGTGCGCGTGGGTGAAGGCTATCACTGAGTCTGGTCGCCGCAGTCGCAGTTGGCTGCGGCAGCAGGGGCTGGCTGTCAGGTTATGGCTGCGTGCAGCGGTGCTGGCGGGGGTGCTGCAGACCCTCGCCATCATTGTACAGATGGGTTTGATCGCCTGGCTGGTGCATGCACTCCTGATTGTTGGGCTCCCTTTTACTTCTTTGTTCTGGCCGGCAGGCGGTTTGCTGCTGGCGATAATACTACGCGCGTTTGCTCAGGCCGCTCAGGAGCGCTGCGGCCAACATGCCAGTGCCAGGGTGCGACAGCAGGTACGTGAGCAGTTGGCTGCAGATTGGTCGTTACTTGGTCCGGTGCGCTTGGCCGATCGCTCCAGTGCGATGCTGACCAATCAATGGGTCGAGCAGGTCGAAGCCCTTGATGGTTATTACGCGCGTTATCTTCCGCAGCAGTGGCTCGCACTGCTGTCTCCTTTATTGATCCTGCTGCTGGTGTTCTGGCTTGACTGGCTCGCGGCGCTGTTTCTGTTGCTGGCGGCACCGCTGATCCCTCTGTTTATGGCGCTTATTGGCATGAGTGCGGAAAAGATCAGTCAGCAGCACGTGCTGGAGGCTGGGCGGCTGGCCGGGCATTTTCTTGATCGAGTACGTAGTCTTACCAGTCTGCAGCTGTTTGGTCAGACCGGGGCAGCCACAGCTTCGATTCGGGACGCGGCCGAGCGTTATCGTTCGGTAACCATGCGCACCTTGCGTGTGGCATTTCTGTCTTCTGCCGTGCTGGAGTTTTTTGCCTCGGTGGCGATTGCAGTAGTGGCGATGTACATCGGCTTCGGTTTGCTCGGTTATATAGATTACGGGCCAGCGGGGCAGTTGACGCTGTTCTCCGGCTTGCTGATCCTGCTACTTGCGCCCGAGTTCTTCCAGCCACTGCGCAGTCTGGCGCAGTCCTATCACGATCGCGCGGCCGCGCTTGGCGCTGCCGATGGCATGGCTGCATTACAGGTAGAAGCCGCCAGTGTGGCGCGCCCGCCAATGGTCGCGTCTGGTGCCGATGATAGCCTGGTGCAGATTAGCGGTCTGTCGCTGGACTACCCGGGCCGAGATCGGGCGCTGGACCAGGTTTCACTGGATATCCGCCGTGCTGAAGTGGTCGCGTTGGTGGGTCCTTCCGGGTCAGGCAAGTCGAGCCTGCTGCATTGTCTTGCCGGCTTCGTCACGCCGACGACAGGTGCTATCAGTCTGTTTGGGCAGTCGCCCGGTCAGCAGCCGCTGGCGTGGTTAGGCCAGCAACCCTTTTTGATCAAGGGAAGTTGGGCCGAGAATCTGCGTCTGACTGCACCGCAAGCGGATACCTCTGCGCTGTTGCAGGCGATTGAGGCGGTCGGCTTGAGCGCTCTGTTGGCCGCGCAACCACAGGGACTGGACACGCTGCTGGGCGAAGGCGGGCGAGGCCTTTCGGGCGGGCAGGCGCAACGCTTGGCATTGGCACGGGTGTGGCTGTCTGATGCTCCGCTGGTGCTGTTGGACGAGCCTACGGCCAGTTTGGATGAGCATAGTGAGGGCGCGGTCATTGTAGCGCTAAGGGCGCTGGCGGCGTCTGGCAGAACGCTGGTCATCGCTACGCATCACCCGAGCTTGATGGCGCTGGCCAGTCGACGCTACCACTTGGAAAAGGGGCGCCTGGCAGATGTCTGAGTTGAAGCCCTGGCTGGCCTTGATGATGCAGCGGCGTATGCGGCTGTTGCTGGGCGCCTTGCTGATGGCGCTGACGCTCTTTAGCGCGATAGGGTTGCTGGCGTTATCTGGCTGGTTTATTACCGCAACCGGGGTGACTGCACTGTTGTGGGCGGCAGGGCAGAAGGTGATGTTTGATATCTACATGCCGGGTAGCGGTATACGCTTCTTCGCGCTGACCCGCACAGTGGCGCGCTACTCAGAGCGCGTTTACAACCACAACACGGTACTCAGCCTGCTGGCAGATTTGCGCGGTCGGCATTTTGCTGCGCTGACGCTGCTTGATGGCGCGACCCTCAGTCGCCTGCGCGCTGCGCAGTGGTTAAACCGTCTGACGGCAGATATCGATACGCTGGATACGCTGTACCTGCGCTTGCTGGCGCCGCCTTTGGTGGCGCTGCTCGGCATTGTGCTGGTCTGCGGCTTGATCGCAGTCTTCCATGTGTCGCTGGCACTCATTGCCGGGGCAATGCTGCTGTCCTTGTTGCTTGCGCTGACCCTAGGTATGGCGCTTTTGGGTTTGCACTACAGCGCGCGACGGGTGGAGCAGTTGGACGCGTTACGCGTGCTGGCGTTAGAGCAGTTGCAGGGGCAGGCAGAGCTGGCGGCGGCGGGCGCCATTGAGCGGCATCGGCAGCACTTGCTGGCAGCCAGCCAGCAGATGCTAAGCGAACAGCTCGTGCTGCAGGGGCGTGTTGCCTGCGGGCAAGCACTGGCAACCCTGGGAGTAATGAGCACGGTAGCTGTGTGCCTGTTCGGCACGATCCAGGCTTATGCCGCTGGTGTGTTATCCGGGCCGGTGATGGTGATGATCCCGCTGGCGCTGATGGCCCTGAGCGAAGGCTTTGCGGGCTTGCCGGCGGCCTTCGCTCAGGGCGGTGCTACTCGCGCGGCTGCGACGCGCTTGAATCAGCAGGTCGCTATGAGCAGTCGTCTGGTCGAGCCGCTTGATCCTGCGCCCGTGCCTTCCGAGCTATCACTGCATTGGCAGGGCGTTGGCGTCCGGCACGCCGGTCTGCAGGATTTTGATCTGGTATTGCACAGCGGCGAGCGCTTGGCGCTGATCGGGCCCTCGGGTGCTGGCAAGTCCACGCTGGCGGCACTGGCATCACGTTTGATCGACCCGGATTGCGGGGTAGTCAGTGTGGGCGCTGCTGGCCCACGGGATGTATCGCTGCAGGCGCTCTCGCTGGAGCAGTGGCGAGCCAGGGTTGGTTATCTGACGCAGCAGACTGAACTGCTGCACGACAGCATCAGTGCCAACCTGCTGCTGGGTAACCCGGCAGCCACCAAAGAGCAGCTTTGGGCAGTGCTGGAGCTGGTAGATCTAGCGGATCTGGTCGATGCAATGCCAGCCGGTATGAATACCTGGGTGGGTGAGTCAGGTACACAGTTGTCCGGTGGTGAAGGGCGTCGCCTGGCGCTGGCGCGCGTGCTGCTCAAGGACGCGCCACTGATTATTCTCGACGAGCCATTCAGTGGTCTCGACGCCGCTACCCGAGACCGCGTCAGTGCGCGCCTGGAGCCTTGGCTGGCGGGTCGCACTGCCTTGTTTCTGGGGCATGACGCCGCACTGTTGCCACGGTCAGATCGCGTAGTGCTACTCGGCGACTAGTTCAGTCTCGTATCTTCTCCTCTTGATCTTTAATGCATGCTGCTGAGCCGCTGCGACCCCCCGTCGCAGCGGCTCAGCAGCTATTGTTGATGCATGTCAATTAGCCAGCTGCAAGCGCACTGTACTGTGGCTCGGCACTCAATGTGCAAAGGCTTGCGCGCTCGCGCCCAGCCCGCGGCTGACAAAACAGTCAAGGCTCCACGTTTGCCCTGAGACGGCTTTGTGCCAAGGGCTTGCCGGAGGTGCCAACCTGATCTGACGGCCCTTCCTGATTTTCCGCACTGCTACGGAGCATGCAGATGGACATTGTTGATCTTTCCAGAATGCAGTTTGCCCTGACTGCCATGATTCACTTTCTGTTCGTACCTCTGACGCTAGGGATGGCTTTTTTGCGGTTCATCGCATTTTACCGGGAAACGCTGCTTTGATTTTCAAGAAGAAGTAGTTGTTATCCCGGTAACCGTAAGCCATTCGTTTGATGACCTTGATCTT